>OKSC01000097.1_pt1 | contig 98794 bp, 109 predicted proteins | sample 1601161 | NCBI WGS metagenome assembly OKSC01 (sample SAMEA3541552, study PRJEB24748) | human gut metagenome | biome: human gut; feature: human-associated habitat; material: faeces | place: China | collected 2012 | reverse complement strand
AAACAACCGAGTGGGCGGGCCCTTTTTTCGTCTCTCCGAGCATTTCACATCAAAACTCATTTCAAGGAGGAACTCCCCATGGGTGCCAACACGCACAGATACAACCGCTTCAAAGGCTACACCGCCAAGGACTGCGACTGCAAATACTGCCTCCACTACGGCGGAAGGAAGAAGGGCTGCCTGATTCCCGTCTGCTGCTGCCTGGAGGAACGGATCAACGCAGGATGCGATCTCACCAAAGGTGCGGATGGATACCGGCATATCCCCGGCAGCTCTCAATCCCCCAGGATCAGCACCCCTTTGTAAAGGAACCGCATCCTGCCGATGGACTTCTCAATGTGGTAATGCCCACAATACCATTTCGTGTAATCCAAGCGCCCTTCAATCCCGTCCAGCCAGAGTCCCGTGCTTTTATCCACCCTGGAATCATCCACACCTCGGATGAACGCCTCGACAGGCTCATATCGCAGCGGGCAGGTGTGGGAAAGAACATAGTCCACCCGGTTATTGCGGGACGAAAGCTGCTCCTCCACATACCCCTTTATCGCCTCGCTGGGCTGTTCATCCTCCCACCAGCCCCAGCCATTGGCCAGCCGTATCTCCTTATCCACGCTGTATGCGCCGCCAATGGCAATGCACTGCTTCCCATCCAGATCGTATATCTCCCCATCCTTCGCAAAGAGAAGATTGGGAAAGGCGTTCTCCCTGTAGACAACGCCGCCGTTCCACTCAGCCTCCCGGTAAGATGAAACCGTACCGGGCCGCCGCTCATGGTTCCCATGGATACAGAACAGGGTAATGGGCAGCTTCGAAAGTTTCTTTTTCAAATGCCTGTCCCGGCCCCCGCCGAAGCAGTTGATCCCGGCGTCCCCCAGGATAATGAGGACGTCCTCTTTGCTCGTCACCACGCTGTTGCAGAAGGCTTCCACACGGCAGAAATCCCGGTGCGTATCGCCTGTTATGAAGTACATCTTTCTCCCTCCCATCATCAGGTTTTTCGTAGGATAGCTTACACCCCGCCGTATTGCAAATCCTGTGCGGGAAAAGCGGAGATGGGCTGTCTGGGAATTGGGGATAGCTATTTCCTGATCTTTCAGGTATGGTTTGCTGCAGAAAGGAGGTGGCAGCGTGGCAAGTATCCTTCAGGAGCTATACTACGGCAACATCACACCCAATGCCCGTGGCGTTAAGCGCGGCTCGGCGTACAACAAAGCTGGCAGCAAAATGACCGAGGCGCAAGATAAGCTGTATGAAGTGTTGGACAAGCCGCAAGCAGAATTGCTGAAAACCTTTTCTGACGCATATTCCGAGCTCCTATCACTGGACTCAATGGAAATGTGGGTATTAGGCTTCAAAATGGGGATTCGGATCGGAATGGAGGTAATGGAACTCAAAACAGATAATTTCTCCCTGTATTAACACACAAGCCGGGCCTGTTCGGATCGATCCGTGCAGGCCCTTTTTCTCTTCATCAAAAAAGATAGCAGGAGGCAACCCATATGAACAATTTCCCCAGCAGAGAACAGGTGCAGGCGCTTCGTGAACGATACCCACCCGGTACAATGATCCAGCTTACCGCCGACATGAAAGGAGAACGCCTCCGGGCGGGGGATATCGGAAAAGTAACCCATGTTGACGATATCGGCACGATCCATACGGCCTGGCAGAGCGGCAGCTCCCTTGGCCTCATCCCCGGCGCGGATTCTTTCCGGGAGATTATTGCGGAACCTCTCGATCTTAACCCATACCTGGACAATAGAAATCTAAGGATTAACGGATATTATGTGGACGCCTGCGCAGATAACGGAATTGAAAGGGCAGACGCATTGGGAAAAAATGAGATATGCGAAGGGTACTATTGCCGAATCTATAAAACCGAAAAGGATTTATATGACGGAGCATACTACGATGATTTCTGTTTGGCAGTTGGGCATGAAATAACGGATATGAGCGATGCGGCTCTCATAAAAGGTTTGAAGGAGCATATCGGAACAAACCGCTCTGTCAGCAAGAGAAAAAAGACAAATACAAAAGGAAAACACAGCCATGAGCGATAGCAGATACACCTACGAAGAAATGGAGATCGCCCGGTTTACCGACCTCCCCAATCTTGCGGAAGCCTTTGGGTATGAAGTACAAGCCAGGGGCCGCTGGCACTTTCTCAAAGACGCCCAGCATATCGTTATCAAAAACCGTACCCGGTACTTTGACAACTACAAGCAGGAATGGGGCGACGCCATCACCTTTCTGGAGGATTATGCAGATATGTCCTTCCGGGAGGCCATGGACTTCCTGCTCAACTATAACGGATATTCCCGTGACGCCCCTGCACAAAAGCCTGAAATCAGGCTGCCAAAGAAAGAAGAAAAGCCACCCGTACCCTTCGCCCTCCCGGAACCCAATGAGGATAATCGGAGGGTGTTTTCCTATCTGCGCAAACGCGGCATCGCCTATCAGGTAATCGAGAACATCGTGAACGCAGGCTTGCTCTACGAGGACAAGCAGTATCACAACTGCGTCTTCGTTGGACGGGATGCTGCAGGAGAGGCCGTGTTTGCCCATAAACGAGGCACCCACGATAAAGATGGCGTCGGGTTCAAGGGGGATGTTGAAGGAAGCAATAAGGATATCGCTTTCCGCCTGCCCTGTGATCCCAAGAAAACAAGCGTCCATGTGTTTGAAGCCCCGGTGGATATGCTTTCATATGCCACCCTGCACCGGGAACTCACCAGTAATGCGGTGGCCCTGTGCTGCCTCCATGACGGAGCGCTGGAAAGCTATCTCAAGGAGAACCCGCAAATTAAAACCATTGTATTCTGTCTGGACGCAGACCAATGGGGCCGCAAGTATGTTACCGAGGCCATCCCCCGGTACGAAGCGCGGGGATATACCGTGTATAACCCGCTCCCGCCCCAGGGGAAGGATTGGAACGAATACCTGTGCCTAAAAAAGCAAAAATCCAGAGAAAGGGGTGACGCCCGCTGAAGAAAATATGATCCTCCATCACCTTACGACTTCCATATCAGGGTAATTCCCAACAGGCCAAATCGCAACAATTCAAGCCAATTCATCAAAAAAACCAAAATCATAACGAAAAAGGAGAACCCCCTTATGTTGAAAATTACCGTGATTGGAAACATCACCTCTGACTTCGAGCTTCGCACCAAGCCCGGCGACGACACCCCCTACGCCATTATCCGCATTGCCTCTGACCGCCGCTACCGTGACCGTGAGGGCAATAAACTGACCGATTTCGTATCGGTGAAGGTGCGCGGCAACCTGGCGGAACTGTGCGTGGAGCATCTCAAGAAGGGAGACAAGATCGCAGCCACAGGGGATTTTGAAACCATCTCCGCCCCTGACGAGAACGGCGTCATGCGCCAGACGGGATTTCTCATCAAAGCGAGTGACGTCCAATTCCTGTCCCCCAAGCCCGAAGCGGAACCCACGGAGCCGGATGAAGCCGCTGTATAAAACAGCATATATAAATGAAAGGACATTGTGTACATGAAAAATACCGGAACAGAATACATGAGTACGGAACGCACCCCCACGGTGCGGCCTGATTTTGCAGAGCTGCTCCCGCCGCTGAGTGACGAGCAGCTTTCCCTTTTGGAAGCGGATATTCTGAAGAATGGCTGCTACGCCCCGGTCATCGTCAACGAGGACATGGTGATCGTGGACGGCCACAACCGGGCCAGCATCTGCGACAAGCACGGCGTCCCCTACCGGATGGCCGTGTTTTCTTTTGAAGATGACCTGGAAGCCAAGCAGTGGGCGCTGGATACCCAGAAAAGCAGGCGCAACCTGGAAAAATGGGAGCTGGGCAAGATCGCCCTCAAGCTCAAGCCGGATATCGAGGCCAGGGCGAGAGCAAATATGGGCCAGCGCACAGACCTTTTTGTGAATTCACAAAAAGGTTCGCCTTCGGTCAATACGACCAGGGAGCTTGCAGATGCTGTTGGTATCGGCGAGCAAACTATGAGTCGTGTCTTACAGATCGAAGAAAAAGCTCCCGAACCCGTAAAGGAAGCCCTGGATAACAAGGAAATCACCATCAACCAGGGTTATAACCTTACAAAAGAGTTGGATGAGCTGGATCTGCCGGACGAAGAAAAGGAGCAGGCGGCCATGGAAGCCGTAGAGCGGGAGATCGCCCGGAAGAACGAGAGCCGCAAGCGTAAGATCAATGAGAACACCCGCATCGCCAAGGGCTTCGCCTCCGCTTTTGAAACCTCTCTTCTCATCGAGCCCACAAAGGAAAATATCAGCATCTGGGTGGAACAGTGTGGGATCACATATGAGCGCCTTGATCAAATCATTCAGGAAGCAGAACTCCTCTCGGAGCGTTACGCCATCATTGCCAACATCCTCAAAAATCACATCAAAGCAAAGCATTGGAGGAACACCGAAGATGACCAGGAAGAATACACCGAAGATTCCCCGGAAAGCGAAGATCAGGATACTGAGGGAACTGAGGAATAAGCACCGCGTCCCCACGGAGCGAATGCTCAAGATCATATCCAGGCAGAACGAGGCGGATATGTCCGATAGGATCGTTCGCTCCTTTTGGCTGAGCAGATGCCAGCAGCTCATGGCAAAAATCCGGGATGATGATGGGCAGAGGCTGGTGTTCAATGTGCCCAAGCGGAAATCCGTCAACGGAGTCTCGGAGTACATCATCGTGGCCGCCTGTGAGAATCCTTGCGAGCTTGCCGCAATTAGCCACAGGATGAGCAAGGACGTGGCTGGATTAGAGAACTCCATCGCTGTTGTGGATTCACAGATCGCCTCCATCACATGCATCCGTGCCAGCATCGACAGGATCATTTCAAAGCTCGGGGAGGACGAAGATGGAGAATAAGCCGCTGGAACTGAAGCTCTACAGCCCCATCACCGGGCATCTCATGGAGGATGACCAGGATGACTTTGACGCAGCGTACTACGACTACGAAGGCACTCCTCTCTCCCCATATGAGATGACGGCCTTTGAAGCTGTAGTGAAGGAGGCCATAGAAGATGAAAAGCTGCCCGAAGAAGCGGAGCGCGGCCTCATGGAATACTATTATGGCCATGAACCGGCTTCCGTGGACGCCAAGGTGCTTTCCGCTTTTGTAGATGCGGAGGTATATGAGAATAAGCTCTGGGGCGTTCTGAAATGCACCCTGAAGGAGCCGCTCACCAACGAAGAAATCGCCGCGCTCAAAGAATATGCCTCCGGGCAATACTCGGACGGGTACGGAGAGGGCTTTGAGCAGCGGGAGCGGAAAACGGAATATGGCGACTTGTATGTCCATTTCTGGCACAGCGGAGATGATTATTCCATCCTCACCGAGCAGGAGCTCAAAGAGCCAGAGATGGAGCGGCAACGGAAGAAACCCAAGGCAAAAAAGCAAGAAAGGGCAAGGTAAATATGGAGATCATCGGCATCGACCATGGCAACGCCGCCATGAAAACAAGAAGCTTCTGCTTCCCTTCCGGGGTAGTGGAATATGAGCATGAACCTTACACGAAGAAGGATGTGCTGGAGTACAACGGCAGGTACTATGTCTGCGGTACCGGCAGGCAGCCCTACCAGCGGGACAAGACCGCCACGGCGAGATATTATCTCTTAACCCTGGCGGCCATAGCGAAGGAGTTGGAAGAACGGGGATTAGACTCCGCCATAGATGTACATATTGCCGCTGGGCTTCCCCTCACCAGCTTCGGCAGGGAAAAACGCCGCTTCCAAAGCTACCTCCAGATGGGCAGCAACCCTGTCCGCTTCGCATACGAGGGGAAGGAATATGAGGTAAGCATTAAGGAAGTGAGCCTCTACCCCCAGGCGTTTGCCGCCTTGTCCCTGCATGCAGATGCCATCCGGGACGAACCTTCGGTGATCGTAGCGGATATCGGCGGATGGACGGTGGACGTTATGCGCCTGGACAATGGTAAGCCGGATGCTTCGGCTTGCCGGAGTCTGGAACTTGGCATGATCCGCTGCATAGATGAGATCACCGAGCAGGTACGCCGCTCCATGGGTCTATCGGTAACCCCCGCCCAGATCGAAACGGTGCTGAAGGGCAAGCCCTGCACTATGGAGGGAAAAGCAAAGAGCATTATTGAGCGGGAAGGTGAAGCATATGCCGCAAAGCTCATTTCAGCCATCATAGAGATCGGCCTCGATCCTGGGGCCATGCCCATTATCTTCATGGGTGGTGGTGCCGGACTCATGAAGCGCCGCGTGGCCCCACGGTTCGGCCTGTGTCGCCCCATTATCCTCTCTGACGTATCCGTCAACGCAAAGGGATATGAACGCCTGTCAGAGCAAATGTCAGGGGTTGTGGCCCATGGTTGAACCAAGGATGCGGCATCTTAGCTTTACGCTCTTTATGGACAACCCTCTTCACCGCCAGTTATGGGAAAGGATCAACAGCATCCCTAAAGGAAAACGTACAGAATTCCTCTGCAAGACCCTGACCCAGCGGCAACGGGAGGAAGAATTAAGCGAAATCGTCTATAAAAACACGCTACGGGCTCTGAAGGAATACGGAGGCGCAATTCCACAACAAAATACCATGCCTGCAGAGATAAATGACGATGCAGATCAAGCCGGAGAATTTGAGCGCAACTTCTTCGGCTTTTTAGCTGAACTGCAGGCCCAAGGAGAGGATGATGATTGATACGCTATTTTGATATGTTCGCAGGCGTGGGCGGCTTCCGGGCCGGACTCGCCAAGGCGGGCGGATTTACCTGTATCGGGCATTGCGAGATAGACAAGTACGCCAATTCAAGCTACATGGCAGCTCACGCACCACATGAAAGCGAGGTGTACTACCAGGATGCACGAACCATCGACCCGGCAGAAATGCCGGATTTCGACCTCCTCTCGGCAGGCTTCCCCTGCCAGAGTTTTTCAATCGCTGGTAAGCGACAGGGCTTTGACGATACAAGAGGTACTCTGTTCTTTGAAATTGCCCGAATCCTTCGATGCAAAAAGCCTCCATATCTGCTGCTTGAAAATGTACCCGGCCTGCTATCGCATGATCAAGGGAAAACCTTCTCCGTCATCCTCGATACGCTTTGCGAATTGGGGTACGGCGTGGAATGGACTGTGCTTAACAGCAAGGATTACGGAGTCCCGCAATCAAGGCGCAGGGTGTTCATTGTCGGATATCTTGATCCAGGATGCGCCGGAAAAATACTACCTGACCAAGAAGCAAACCCAGCGGCTCTTATACGGGTCGCAGGCCGCAAGCAGGGATACACCGTCTACGACTCCAGAGGCTTAGCCTGCACCCAGACGGCAAACACCGGGGGCCTTGGGAAAGGCTGCGGCCTGTACCTTGTGGGCTTCAACCGCAAGGAGGGCGTCACCGGGGAACTCACTGAAGCGCATACCCTGCAGGCCGGGGATTTCCGGGGCCTCAACAGGAACCAGACTCAGAATGCCGTTTTTGTTGATCTTTGCGCCGGGAACCCCCAGGTGACGGAGCAGGCCCGCTGCGTCACCGCCGATTACGGCAAGGCGCAGATGTCCAACCGAAAGGGTGAGCTTTCCGGGGTCTTTGAAGCAGACCCCAGTCAGGATGATCCCCTGCTCATAAAGGAAGCGACAAAGCGTGGGTACAAGGAAGCATATGACGGGGACAGCGTGTATCTGGGCTTTCCCGGCACCAACAAGCGCCGGGCCCGCGTGGGAACCGCCTTCGCCCATACCCTGGACACGGGCAGCTCCCAGGGCGTGGTATTAAAAGGCCGTATCCGCCGCCTCATGCCCCGTGAGTGTTTCCGTTTGCAGGGCTTCCCGGAGGATATGATCGACCGGATGCTGGCCGTGACGTCCGACGCCCAGGCATATAAGCAGGCAGGCAACTCCGTCACCGTCAATGTGGTGGAGGCCATAGGGCGGCGGCTCCGGGCCGTGGACGAGGAACTGAAAGCAGGCGCCGCCCATGAGTGAGATCACCATCAAAAACCAATGCTTCGGGCTGGAGGACGAGATGACAGGGATCACCCGTGAGGAAGCGGCAACGGCACTTGCCGAACATTTTGGTACGCAGGCGAGATATGAAGGCGGCGGGTATGGCAAATGGACGGTGAAAGACCAGGAGGGTAAAACCTGGACCCTCATGAGCGATTCCAGCATCCGTACCGAGAAAAGGGTAAATGGTCGGCGCATCCGCGTCGATGATTCAGCCTACCAGGTGGAAATGGTCACCCCCAAGCTCACATATGAGGAAATCCCCAAGCTGCAGGACGTGATCCGCGCCCTGTGGAATGCGGGCGCCAGAGTGAACGACAGCTGCGGCATCCATATCCACATCGATGCTGCCAACCACAACCGGCAGAGCCTCAAAAATCTCATGTCCATCATGTTCTCCAAGGAAGATATTCTCTTCAAAGCGCTGCAGGTCAACGAGGGCCGAGCGCGTGATTATTGTCAGAAAGTGCGCGAGCCCATGCTCACAAAGGCAAGGAAGCTGTCGGCGGATGAAACCAAAGACCTGACCCGGCTGGAGAGCATTTGGTACGAAGGCAGCAACGGTTCATATGAGCATTACAACTGGACGCGGTATTACGCCCTCAATCTGCATTCCGTATTCTATCGCGGCACGGTGGAGTTCCGCTGCTTCAACGCCACCCTCCACGCAGGGATCGTAAAGGCGTATGTCCACCTGTGCCTCGCCATGTCCGCCCAGGCCATCGCCCAGCGCAGCACGGTCATGCGCAGGACGCAGTCGGATAACGAACTGTTCACCTTCCGGGTCTGGCTGGTACGGATGGGGCTCAACGGTGAGGAATTCAAGAATACACGCGACCACCTTCTTAAACATCTTGAGGGGGACAAGGCATGGCGCCATGACAAGGACAGCTATGAAGTTAACAAAAAGAAGAAGAAAAAACGCGAGATGGAGAGGTGAGAATGTGCAGATACGCATAGAAAATGATGTGTATGAAGGAACGCTCATGGAGATCATGGAGCAGCTCTTTGAGGGTTCCTTCGATCAGGAGCAGTTCCCCAATATCGAGTCATATATCCGCTATCAGTGCAGAAACTTCACCCGCATGACGGACATCCCCTGCCAATACGAGCGGGATATCCATGCCCAGGCAAGGACGCTCCTTGCGGCCCTTGCGGAGATCGATGCGCTGGAGGTGCTCCAAGATGAGTGACAAGCGCCTGTATTTTGCCTACGGGAGCAACATCAACCTGACCCAGATGGAGTACAGATGCCCGGACGCCACCCCCCTCATGCCGGTAATGCTCCATGGATATGAGTTGACCTTCCGTGGCGGCGGCGTGGCAACGGTGATCCCCAACAAAGATGCGGTTGTCCCCGGCCTCCTGTGGTCGATCACGCCGGAGTGTGAAAAGAGCCTGGACCGGTATGAAGGGTATCCTAACTACTACCACAAGGCAGATATAGCGGTGGCCGATCCCGAAACGGGAAAAATCTACTATCCCATGATGTATGAGATGGACGAACGGTATCGTGATCCCGCCTTGCCCTCCTTTTCCTACTTCGGCGGCATTGTGGAGGGCTACCGGCAGAACGGCATGGATACCCGTCTGCTATATGACGCCCTATATAAAACGGAGCGACAGGTGGACGAGCTGTATGAAAAAAAGCTGCGGGAATCCTATTTTGCACAGGGAAAATCGTCTTACCGATCCGGCCAGAAAAAGCATAAGCGCAATGAAAGGGAGCGTTAAAGATGGGTATGGGATATAAAGATCAAAACGGTAACCCGATCCGTGAGGGCATGATGCTCCTGTTTTCGGACGGGACATATGAAAAGGTATTCGCAACGGTCAATTCATATGGCGAAGATGACCTTGGCATAAACGCCAGCAACGAAGATTATCTGCGCGCCCATGGTCTTGGGGAGATGGATCGGGAATATTATTCCCTGTCCAATTTTTCGGCAAAGGATATGCTAATAGTATCCGAGCCTGCCATTGCCCAGGAGATACCCCAAAAACACAACCGACCCCGGAAAAAGCTCTGGGGCCGGGAGCGGTGATGCAGGCGGCAAGCCTCATTTCTTGCTTTTGAAGCTGCCGTTGCCGGGGAGCCGGGACAGCAGCACGGATCGGGTCTCTTTATACTCCGGCCCAATGAATCCCAGCTTCAGAAGGAAGCAGCGCATGGCGTACTTGGGATTTTCAATGTCGGCCTGTACCTTTGCCGTGACCCGTACCTGTTCCCTCGCTGTATTGTAAAGCGCATTGAGCATGTGGGTGCAGGCAACAAGCTCTTTCTGTTCCGGCTGGCTGTCGTACAGGTCAAAAGCAAGGTATCCATGATCTTCGGAGTATTTGAGCCTGCCCACGCCGAGGGCTGCCATGATCAGGCCGCCCTTGGCGGCAAGCAGTTTGTCCAGGTTATCCTTGATCCTCCTGTCAAAATCATGTGCGGGCACTGATACGATGTGCCTCTCTTGCTCCAATGCTTCCTGTACAGCTTCTTCCTGCTCCAGCCGGAATCCGGCATTCGTCAGCTTTTCCAGCAGCAACCCATGATCCACACCTTCTGGGATTTCCAGCACCCCGTCCTTGTCCAGCAGGCAGCCTCCCGCCTCAAAGCAGAATGTGGGAGCGCCGAGATAGCGCACTTCCGTATTCATCGCCTCGCCCAGTGCGTTGGCCAGCGGCCTGCGCTTTCCGTTTTCCAGCACGAACCTGATTTTCATATCGAATACCTCCCGAATATGTGATGTACCATTCATCACTCTTCGGAGTACGGATTGCAAGCGTTGTGTGCGAAAAGCCCCTGACTGTCTGTGAAACGGGGGTTCCCTTGTAAGAACCGCTGGAGTATTGTTGCCTTGAAAGGAAAGGTGACAGTACATGAAAAAAACAAAAATCATCCTGATCGCCGCAAGCGCGGCAATGCTGCTGACCGGCTGCATGAGCCGGGAGGAAACGGAAGCCCTGTCCGCATGGACGGTGGAACGCTATACGGCCCAGGCCATGGCTGTACAGCAAAGGGCCTCATGGCGGGAAGAACGGGATAAACCTGAGATCGAGGAACTCCAGATCAAAGAACTGGCCGGGCCATCCTCCGCGCCTGCTCCTGTATCTACACGGGAACAGGCGGAAATAAACCCACAGGAGGTGGAGCCGAAGGAAGCAGAATCAAGGGAAGCCGAACAGCAGGAACCGCTGCCGGTCATGGAAATGGCCAGCAGTAAAGCGGCGTATGAGCCAAGCCCCACGCCTGCGGCAAAGGAGGAAAGCCTCCCGACCCCGGCTGAACCAACCCCAATCCCAAAGATCGACTGGCCTTATCCCGCCATCACCTGTCCGCCCGAACCAACTCCTACGCCCCAACCGGGATGGCCGGAATCAGCCGCACCCACGGAGCCTGAACCAACGCCGGTACCCACTGAAGCACCCACGGAGCCAGACCCTACACCGGCGCCGACCCCTGAGCCGGGGCCTGTGGAAACACCCCCGGCCAAGCTGGAACCAACGCCCACTCCGGCAGGCGGATATGCCGCCTGCTCCTGCGGAGCAACGCTCACACCGGATGAACTGATACCCCACATGAAAGCCCATGCCATAAACGGCGAGGACCACAGCTATGTAGCCTACTAAAACCAAACCCTCAAGGGCCTGCAATCCGCGGGCCCTTTCTCTTTGCCTTTTACCACAATTCAACTACAAAAAGAAAGGAAATTCTGCATGAAAACGATGTCGAAGCAAATGATCAGTTTCCTCCTTGCCATCCTTTTGTGCTTCTCTGTGCTGCCCGTGCCTGCACTGGCAACAGCGGGAGAAACGCCTACGGAGGAACCGCAGCAGACGGAAGAATTGCAGCAGGAAACAAACAGCGGCGCCCCGGAGGGTATGGAAAGCCCTGCGGTGGAATCTACACCCACGCCGGAACCTACGCCCGACCCGGAGCCTACACCGGCGCCCACACCTGCGCCTGACTCTGAAGGCACTGAGGAAATGCCCGTAGAATCGGAAGCCCCGGATGCGCAGGAAACGCCCGCTCCCGCAGAGCAGGAAGAAGAACTGTCCCCTGTGGAAGAAACAGAGGAACCTCTTCCCGTTGAGGAAAACCTCGAATTGCCGGAGCTCCTCCCTACTGAGGAACCCCAGCCGGTATCCATCGGCCTGGATATCGAACCCATCTCATATGCGGTAGTGGACGAACCGCTGGTGACGGTAACCTTCCACTATATGGACGCACAGGTGGCTACTCCCACCAACCTGCCCACATCGTCCATCTCCGCACATTCCTACCATCCCCTGACCAAGCTATCGGATGAGAGCATGGTTATTCCCGCCAACCTGTTCCCCGGCGAAATCCAGGTGGACACGAATGCGCTCAAAGTCACTCTGGACGGGGAACTGGATATCACCGCCCAAGCCGAGTATGACGCCGCCAGCGGCATGATGTATCTGCCTGCAAGGTATTGGGGCCATGAAGTGGATCTGGATTGGTACTGCTCGTATGAAGATATAACGAATATCACCATATCCGCACACATCGGCGTCAATATGGGCGGCGAGTTTCAGAAAGAAACCCTCACCCTGACGCTCCCCTCCAATGCGGATGTAATCGAAATCCCTCTGCCCGAAGGCGGGAACGCAGTGGTCTCCCAGTGCGGTATTGATCTCCCCCAGAGCGCATATGCCATCGAAGATGGCGTCCTGTATGTACAGGCTTCCCCTCTGGGCGGGGACGTCACCGTCACAGCATATGCGGAAGCGCCACGGATGCGGCTGTTTGCCACCCGCAGCACCCGTCCCACCCAGGTGCAGCATACCCGCAGCTCCGATCAAATTTGGTACGGATATTACACATCATATTACACCGCCAACGGCAACACCGCATTCTGCTTAGACCCCACGGTCAGCGGCCTGAACAGCGGTACCTACGAGATCGACTACTGGATCACCGACCGCAACGATTTGCTGCTTAAATGCTGTTATTACCTGTACGGCGGCCCCAGCTATGCTTCTGTCCGTCATGTCTTTGCTGAGCCTGACGCTCTATGGGCATACGGCATGTGCCACGCCATGGCCAGCTACGCATATATGGGCTCTTTGGATGCTTTCAAAGGCTTAGATGACGAACTGACCGGTCAGCTCACCATGATCGCCAACGCTGTGGCCGGTTTGCCCGCTGTGCCGGAAGGCTTTGAAGCCTTCGTTTACAACAGCAGCAGCTCCACGCAGCCCCTCATTGGCTGGCAGTACAATCCCGGCTCTGACCCCTGGGAGCCTGACCCCTGGGAGCCTGAGCCTGAACCTGAGCCCGATCCCACCGGCAGCGTTGCTGTGCGGAAGGTGTCCGCGGATACCAACCTGACGGACGGGAATCCCTGCTACAGCTTGGCCGGGGCCGTGTTCGATGTTTACAGTGGTTCCTCCCGTGTGGGGAGCATCACCACCAACGCCAATGGATATGGCAGCCTGTCGGGATTGCCCGTAGGCTCCGGGTATTCCATCGTGGAGCGCACCCCGCCCACGGGCTTTGCAGGAACCAATCAGGAGTACAGCTTCACCATCTACGAGGACGATACCACCACGGTGACGGTCAGCAATATCCCCCAGAACGACCCCACCACTATCATGGTGCGCAAACAGGATGCCGACACCAGCAAAGCGGAACCCCAGGGCGGCGCCGGGCTTGAGGGTGCGCAGTTTACGGTGAAGTATTACAAGGGCAGCTATTCCAGCGCCAGCGCATTGAACGGCGCAACCCCTGCCCGTACCTGGGTCATTGAAACGGACGAAGATGGTTTTGCCATGCTGCACCCGGACTATCTCGTAAGCGGGGATGCCTTCTACTACAACAGCGCAGGAACCATCGTGACCCTCCCGCTGGGCACGGTGACCATCCAGGAAACCAAGGCCCCGGAGGGGTATCTCATCAATAACGAACTGTTCATCCGGCAGATCACAGCCTCCGGCAGCATGGAATCCGTTGAAACCTACAACGAACCTATCGTCAAGGAGAGCGTGATCCGCGGCGGCGTTTCCGTTGAGAAATGGGACGTCCAGCTTAACAGAAAGGGCGCTGCCCAGGGTGACGCAACCCTCGCTGGCGCTGTGCTGGAGATTATCAACCGCACGGGCAAGGATGTGGTGGTTGGCGGCAAGACCTACGGCCCAGGTGCTGTGGTGCATACCCTCACCACGGACGCAGCTGGCTCCGCTTCTACCGTCAATAATCTCCTGCCTTACGGGGAGTATGAGATCGCGGAAAAGACCGCACCTACCGGATATCTCAATACCGGCGTTGTGAGCCGCAGCTTTGAAATCCGCACCAACGGTGCAGTCGTCAATCTGACCACAGCGGATACTGCGATCAAAAACGATGTGATCCGGGGCGGCGTATCCGTTGAAAAGTGGGATGTGGAGATTGACCGCAACGATCCCCAGGGAGATGCAACCCTCTCTGGCGCTGTGTTTGAAATCTATAACCGCAGCAAAGCTGGCGTGGTAGTCGGCGGTAAGGAATATGCTCCCGGTCAGGTAGTGCATACCCTGACTACGGGCGAGGATGGCTCGGCATCTACGGAGAATGATTTCCTGCCCTACGGCACATATGAGATCATGGAGAAAACCGCACCCACGGGCTATCTGAACACCGGGGCTGTGCGCCGCACCTTTATCATCCGCGAGAATGGCAAGGTTGTGGAGATGAACGCAGCGGATACCGCTATCAAGAACAATGTGATTCGTGGCGGCGTTCTCGTTGAAAAGTGGGACATGGAACTCGACCGCAACGATCCCCAGGGAGATGCAACCCTTTCCGGCGCTGTGCTGGAGATTTATAATCGCAGCGCAAACAGCGTTGTGGTAGGTGGCAAGGAATATGCTCCGGGCGCAGTGGTGCATACCCTGACCACGGGCGAAGGCGGCACGGCCTCCACCGCCAACAATCTCCTGCCCTACGGGACATATGAGATCGTGGAAAAGGCAGCTCCCATGGGCTACCTCAACACCGGCGCAGTGCAGAGAACCTTCACCATCCGTGAAAACGGGAAAATGGTAGAGATGAATGCAGAGAATACCGCCATTAAAAACGATGTAATCCGTGGCGGCGTTCTCGTTGAAAAGTGGGATATAGAACTGGACCGCAACGATCCCCAGGGAGATGCAACCCTCTCTGGCGCCGTGTTTGAGATCTATAACCGCAGCCAGAACAGCGTAGTGGTCGGCGGCACGGAGTACGCTCCCGGTACTGTGGTGCATACCATGACCACGGGTGAGGATGGCTCGGCCTCTACGGAGGATAATCTCCTGCCCTACGGGACATATGAGATCGTGGAAAAGACGGCCCCCACGGGGTATCTGAACACCGGCATCATCCGCCGCACCTTTACCATCCGCGAGGATGGCAAGGTTGTGGAGATGAACGCATCGGATACCGCAATCAAGAACGATGTGATCCGCGGCGGCATGGAGATCGAAAAATGGGATATCGAGCGCAATGAAGCGGCCTTGAAGCAGGGCGATGCGACCCTCGCTGGTGCAGTTTTCGATATCTACAATACCAGCAAGCATCTCGTGCTGGTGGGCGGCGTGGAGTACGCCCCCGGCGAGATCGTCCTGACCCTGACCACGGATGAGCACGGATATTCTTCCACGGCGGCGGATGCTTTGCCCTACGGTTCCTACGAGATCGTGGAGCGCACTGCTCCTGTCGGCTATCTCAACTCCGGCGTGATCCGCCAGGGCTTCCGCATCCGGGAGCATGGCGTCATCGTCAGCATGACTACTGCAGACAAGGTGATTAAAAACGAAATTGTGCGCGGCAATGTGCTGATTGAAAAGTGGGACAACGAAATCGGTGAGCACAGGGCCCAGGGCGGCGGAACGCTGGAAGGGGCCACCTTCGAACTGGTCAACCGCAGCCTGGACAGCGTGCTGGTACAGGATGTACTGTATGCCCCCGGAGAGGTGGTCTATACCACCATTACCGATGAAACCGGAACCGCTGTAACGCCTGAATATCTGTTGCCCTACGGCACCTACGAGGTACGGGAGATCGCCCCGCCCTTTGAGGGCTACCTCTCCACAGGCGTCCTTTCCCGCTTCTTCGAAATCCGTGAACATGGAAAGACCGTAGAACTGAATACGGCGGAAACCGCTATCCGCAACGACCCTCTCCGCGGCGACCTCAAGGGCATCAAGATAGCGGATGGAACCGCACAGCGGCTGGCTGGCGTACCGTTTAGCATCACCTCCAAAACCACGGGAGAATCCCACATTGTTGTCACCGATGCAAACGGCGAGTTTTCCACAGCATCCGAATGGAACCCCCACAGCCAGAACACCAATGCCGGTCAGACCGACAGGGATGGCGTATGGTTCGGGGAACTGGATGTGTTGGATGACAGCAAAGGCGCACTCCTCTACGATGACTACATCATTGAAGAACTGCCCTGCGAGGCCAACGAGGGCTTCGAGCTGCTCTCCTTTGAGGTGTCCGTGTATCGCCATAACACTGTGATCGACCTGGGTACCCTGACGGACGATTATATCCCCGTCCCCGAAATCTTCACCACCGCGCTGGAAAAGGAAAGCATGGGCAATGAAGCCTATGCCGCAGAGAAAGTGACCATCGTGGATACCGTTTATTACAGCGGTTTGAAGGCCGGAACCGAGTATACCCTCAAGGGCGTCCTCATGGACAAGGCTACTGAGGAACCCCTCATGGTGAATGAAAGCCAGGTGACGGCGGAAAAGACCTTCAGGGCCACCGGGGAGTCCGGCAGCACTACTATGGAATTCACCTTTGACGCTTCCGCTCTCAAAGGAAAGACTGTGGTAGTCTTTGAAAACCTCTATCTGGAGGATAAAGAGATCGCCTCCCACGCCGACATTGAGGATGTGGATCAGACCATCTCCTTCCTGAACCCTGAGATCGGCACCACGGCAGCCGGAGCAAACGGCGAAAAGACGCTGAACGCCACCGCTGAAGCCGTGATCGTGGATACCGTAGTATATACGGGTCTGCAGCCCGGCCAGGAGTACACCCTGAAGGGGCAGCTCATGGACAAAGCCACCGGCGAAGCGGTGCAGATTGACGGCCAGCCCGTTATAGCCGAAACTGTCTTCACCCCGGAAGCAGCGGATGGCTCCGTTACGGTAACATTCACCCTCAACGCTATCGCCCTCAAGGGCAAGAGCGTGGTTGTTTTCGAAAGCCTGCTGCACAATGGCAGGGAGATCGCCATCCATGCAGATATCGAGGACGAAGGCCAGACCGTTTCCATTGCCGAACCAAAGATCGGAACAACGGCAACAGGCAAAGATGGCGAGAAGGAACTCTCCCCCTCTGCAGCCGCAACCATCGTGGATACGGTGAAATATGAAAACCTCGCCGTAGGTCAGGAGTACACCCTCAAAGGAACCCTCATGGACAAATCCACCGGCAAGCCTGTGCTGGTAGGCGAAAAAGAAGTCACCGCACAGACCATCTTCACCCCGGAGCAGGCGAACGGAACCGTAGGGGTGACCTTCACCTTCGATGCTTCCTCCTTGAAAGCAAAAGAGGTTGTGGTATTCGAGCGCCTGTATCTGGGCGATGCGGAGATCGCAGCCCATACGGATATCGAGGACGAAGGCCAGACCGTTTCCTTTGCCGAGCCCAAGATCGGCACAATGGCAGCAGGCAAGAATGGCGAGAAGGAACTCTCCCTCTCCGCAGCCGCAACCATCGTGGATACGGTGAAATATGAAAACCTCGCCGTAGGCCAGGAGTACACCCTCAAGGGCACCCTCATGGATAAGGCCACCGGCAAGCCTGTGCTGGTAGGCGAAAAAGAAGTCACCGCACAGACCAACTTCAAGCCAGATCAGGCGAACGGAACCGTGGAGGTGACCTTCACCTTCGATGCTTCCTCTTTGAAAGCAAAAGAGGTTGTGGTATTCGAGCGCCTGTTTATCGGGGATGCCGAAATCGCAGCCCATGCGGATATTGAGGATAAGGATCAGACCGTCAGCTTCACTGAGCCTAAGATCGGCACGACTGCCACGGGCAAGGATGGCGAAAAGCAGCTCGCCATCTCCAGGACGGCTACCATCATCGACAAGGTGAAATATGAAGGGCTGACCGTTGGAGAAAAATATGTATTGAAAGGCACTCTCATGGACAAGTCCACGGGCAAGGCGCTTCTCGTTGACGGCAAGGAGATCACAGCGGAAACCAGCTTTACGCCCGAAAAGGCGGATGGTTCCGTAGAAGTGACCTTTACCTTCGATGCTTCCGCTCTGAAAGGAAAGGAAATCGTAGTGTTTGAGCGCCTGTATATTGGTGAAAATGAGATCGCAAGCCATGCGGATATCGAGGACAAGAATCAGACCGTCAGCTTCACCGCTTACGCCATGAAGCTCACCAAGATCGACAGGGCTACCAACAAGCCCCTGGACGGGGCTGAATTCACCCTCTACGGCGAGGACGGCAAGGAGATCAAGCTCACAAAGGATAAGGATGGGGCTTATATCCCGGACGAAAAGGGCAGCGCCATTATCTCCACGGTGGACGGCGTGGCCATCATTAAAGATCTGACCGATCAGAAATATACCCTTCGTGAGGTGACCGTCCCCAAGGGATATGTAGGCTACACCGAGCCCATCCCCTTCGAAATGGAAGCGCGGGATACGGAAAAAGACCCCTTCCCGGTCACCGTTTACAATTCCCCCGAAGGCCACAAGGAGGGCAGTGGCGCCAAGACAGGGCGTGACGGCCTGCCCATGTGGGCGCTGTATGGCGGCGTCGGCCTGCTGGCGCTTGCTGCAGGCGTCGGCGTCCTGTATCTTCGAAAGAGAAAAATGAACTAAGCCATTGACCCAGGGGGGAGCGCAAGCTCCCCCTTTCCTATGCGCAGGAGGTGATCCGAATACGAAAAACCATGATTTTGAGTCTGGGGCTGTTTGCGGTTGCGGGCTCTCTTCTGCTCTATTTCCTCATTTCCAGTCGTGTCGCGCAGGAGGAAGCAGAGAGCTATATCGACATCCAGCAGACATATTCCGCTGTTCTGGAATACGATCCGCCCGATCCTGAAAAGCCTCTGGAGCAGCAGGAGGCCGAACCATCTATACAGCTTCCCTACATTGCGGCTGATTTTGCGGGGCTCCGGGAACTGAACGAAGATACCATCGGCTGGATCGCCATTCCCGGTACGCCCATATCCTATCCCGTTATGCAATCTACGGACAACAGCAAATACCTGAAGCGCGACAGCTCCGGCAAGAAATCCAGCGCCGGGGCTGTTTTTATGGACGCCAACAACAGCCTTGCTCCACTCGACCAAAACACCATCCTCTACGCCCACAACATGGGCGAAGGCCGGGAGGATGAGATGTTTGCGCCGCTGCTCCAGTACAAAGAAAAAGAGCATTATATGGCCCATCCCTATATCCAATTCGATACCCATATCGACTCGCATGGCTGGTGGGAAGTGTTCGCCGTGCTGCATCTCGATCTTCGGGATGACGGCTTCAATTACCTCCGCCAGTCTTTTCCCGATCAGGAGGCGTTTGCCGCATGGCTGGAGAAAGCAAAGGAACTATCCCTCTACGATACCGGCGTGGCTGTTTGCGAATCGGACTCTATCCTGACTCTGTCGACCTGTGACCGTTCCCTCTATCGGGGTAACGGGCGCTTTGTCCTTCTGGCCGTACACCGCGGCCAGCTATAAAAATATGGAGGTAAACCATGGAACCGAAAACGATCATAAGCATTTGCCTCGTCCTGTTCATCCTGGGCGGGCTTGTATTTCTGCACATCCGCAATAAGCGGAAGTAACTGAGGGTGGCGTTGGCCGCCCTTCATCTTTGAAAGAAAAAAGGAGAAAGTATATGAGCGAATATAAAATTCTCACGGCGGAGTCCGTGACCGAAGGCCATCCCGATAAGCTCTGCGACATTATAGCCGACAGCGTTCTGGATGAATGTTTGAGAACCGACCCTGCCTCCCGCGTGGCCTGCGAAGTGCTGGCCACCGCTGGCAAGGTGATCGTGGCTGGCGAGATCACTACGGAGGAAATACCCGACATTCCCTATATCGTCAGTAGAACCATCAAGCACATTGGGTATGACGGCCTCGAATATGAAATCGAATGCCTCATCCACGATCAGAGCGGGGATATCGCCCAGGCCGTGGACAGGCAGGACAGCGGCATCTATATCGACAGCGAAGATGGACAGTTGGTGGATAAAAGCTGCTCCCTTGGCGCTGGGGATCAGGGCATTATGTATGGCTACGCCACCACCGAAACCAAAGAGATGCTGCCCATGCCCGTAGTGCTGGTCCATCGCATGACCCGCCTGCTCACCGCTGCCCGGCGTTTGGGCACTATCCCCGGCCTCATGCCGGACGGCAAGGCCCAGGCGTCCGTAGAATATGTGGACGGCGTTCCCCGGAGGGTGACATCCATCGTGGTATCCGCCCAGCATACCGAAGATACCGACATGGACGCCCTCCGCACCGGGATCATGGAGCAGGTTGTTTTGCCCTCCCTTGGCAAGCTGCCCTTCGACAAGGATGCCGTATATATCAACCCCTCCGGGCGATTCGTCAATGGCGGCTTTGAAGCGGATACCGGCCTCACCGGACGCAAGCTCATGGTGGATACCTACGGCGGGATCATCCCCCACGGCGGTGGTGCCCTCTCCGGCAAGGACGCCACCAAGGTAGACCGCAGCGGCGCGTACATGGCCCGCTACATCGCCAAGAACATCGTGGGTGCAAGGCTGGCCGAGGAATGCACGGTCTCTCTGGCGTATGCCATAGGGAAAGCCGAGCCTGTGGCTGTGAATGTAGATACCCATGATACGGGGATATACCAAGACGAAATCATCAAGGAAGCGGTGACGTCCATCTTCGACCTGACCCCATCCGGGATCATCCGCGCCCTGGGGTTGACCAAGCCCATCTTCGCGCCCGCAGCCTGCTATGGTCACTTTACGGATGACACTTTCCCCTGGGAGCAGACAAACCGGGCCCATGAGCTCAGGATCGTGTGCAACGCAATCGAAAGCGAGAAAAAGCATGACCAACAATAAATATGAAATCACCGACATCGCACACCCCGAATACCCCTGGCTGCACCGCATCCGGGCATTGCAGGACGTTGGCAAGGATGTGAAAAAGGGCGATCTGGGCGGATATGTGGAGAGCGAAAGCAATCTCTCCTTTGAGCCGAAGGACAACGCCTGGCTCTTCGATGATTCCATCGCCTGCAATACAGCGTATGTGTGTCAGGACAGCTGCCTCTACAAAAAATCCATGGCAAAGGACAAAGCGTATATCTCCAAAGGCTCCAGCATGAGCGGCAGCAGCATCGTAGAGGATGACGCCATGATCCAGGGCGCCTCCCTGTACGGCAACGCCCGGATCTCCGGCACGGGCATGGCCCTCTCCAGCCGGAGCGGTTATCGGCCCACAATATCTGGGGATGTATCGGTGTATGGCCTTGTCTGCGGCAACTTCCATCTGGACGGCCAGACGGTCATACTGGAGGGCGAAAAGCTCTATAACCAGCGGGATGACCGGATCATATTGTCCAACGGTATTCGGTATGTAGAACGCAGCCTGGGCAGGGATACTCTGCAGCAGGGCATATCGCGGCAGGCAGCTCCCAAAGAGAAAAAGAAAGACCGCACCCACGGCATGGTTCGCTGAAGGAGGTTCGCATGAACACATTCGAAAGGGAACTCTCCAAAGTATTCACCGATTGCAAGAGCATCGATAACCCCACCTTCGTGGGCAGCGCCTGTTACGGTAATGTAGCACCCGATCTGAAAGCAAAAATCCAGTTTGTCACCATGGGCAGGGCGGATTATTTTGAGGCGATGCGGATTGAGGTGATCAACCGCACGGAAGGAAAAGTAGACTCCATCACCATGCGGTTATCCGATCTCCTTGGAAAAAAGCGCACCGCTTATTATCCCGAAGGGATGTATCCATACATCTGGAAGGATCGGAATGCAGTGGAATGGTACGCCTATCAGCCCACCCCTGCCGACTACAAGATCATCCGGGAGGCCGCGGCCAGCTATCTGGATGTGTTCCGCCAGCCTATGCCTGAGATACCGAAAGCGCCGCCCAAACAGAAAAAAACCAAAGCAAAGGAGCAGGCCAGATGAAGGAAGCGTATCTGAACGATCTGGAAACGGAACTGTGGCTGTTGTTTGCCAACCACGATAAAATCCAGAACCTCCGGTTCCGAAACGGCGCCTGTTATGGCGATGTTACCGAGGATATCAAGGTGAAAATTCATTTTCTGCCAATGGGGAAGCCTGATACGTATCAGGGCTTGCGGATCGATACCACCAGCCGCACCATGGGGAAGCTCGGTGCATCCTGTTTCCTGTTCCGAGGGCTCATCGGCAGGGCAGGCGCTTCTCCATATCTGCAGATAAAAGATGGAAAAGCGGATTGGGTTCCTGAACGGCCTAACCCTATGGAATATGCCGCCATCCGCAAGCTGGCCTTTGACATCCTGGATACTTTCCGGGAACCCCTGCCCGAAATCCCCCGACCCGCTTCCAGACAGAAAAGAAACACAAAATCGCGGGATCAGGCCCGCTGAAGGGAGGATGCATGGACGAAGAAAGAACCCTCGATTTGACGAATCTGTATGGCTTTGCCCGGCTCTACAAAACGCTGGTGCAGGACGGCAGCGGGAAGCGGAGTACCAGCGATATGCTGTACGGATGTTATCTCGCCAATATCAGCCTTTGCAATAAAGGCGGCATGGCCCTGCAGCCCGTGGAGCCGGAGATATTCTTTTATAAAATGCAGAGCAACTCCGCAAGGCCATATAAGACGGAAATCCAGACCATAAAGGCCTTGACCCTGCTGGAGTGGAATATGGAAATTGGCGGGACGAATGCAGAAGCGGTCAGCCAGCTCTGCCACGTCAAGACCGACTATGTCCAGCGTTTCTATGATGAAACCGGCTACAACTACCAGGATACCGTCACATCTTTTTCCCTTTGCGAAGAAACCCTCGACCCAGACAACGAGCCGGAAGATGAGCTGAATCTTGGCGCATTCCTGCGCAAGCATGAAACCGGCCCCAAGCTGGTCTATATATGCGCACCGCTGCGTGGGGATGTGGAAAAGAACATCGCTTTTGCAAAGGAAAAGGCCCGTGAAGTGTTCCTGGAAGGGAACATCCCGGTTTGCCCACACCTTCTGTTCCCGCCCATTGCCGATCCCCGCAATCCCGTGGAGGACAAGGCCGCCATGAGGATGTGCCTGAAGCTGATCGAGCGGTGCAGCGAGATGCGGGTGTATGGCCCTGTGTGGAGCGAAGGGATGTGGGGTGAAATCCAATATGCGGAGAAGCTGAAGATACCCATCCTGACGGATCAGCAAAGAGTACCCCAACCCCAGCGTAGGCGGGAACAGTGCAGATGAAGCAGGAAATCAATAGCCCGGCATTGTCCGGGCCTCATCTTTTTGTAAAGGAGGCGATCCAATGAAAGACCGGCCCCCAATGAACCTTGTCGGGATGGACGGCAACATTTTCTTTGTTATGGGCATGGCCTCCAGGGTGTTGCAGCAACACGGCATGGAGGAAAACGTAAAGGAGATGTTCGAGCGCGTCAAGCAATCCGGCGATTATTACAAGGCGCTGGGGATCATAAGCGAATATGTCCAGACGGAGATATCCCGTCCTGACCCCGGCATTCTCGAACCGGAGGATATCGGTATTGATCCCGAATTTTTCCTCGCCCCGGACGGCGTGACGGCGTATGTGGAAACCTGGTTTGACACGGCAGAACGCTTTGGCGTGCTTCTCGGCTCTGATGATTCCATCGACCTGTATGCCACCTACCACCCGGAAACAGAGCAATTCTCCGCTGCCATCCATATCAGGCGGGAGCATCCCGAATCCACCGAAACCCGGCCTGTGCAGCTTCTTCCCTCCGAGCGGAGCATGATCCTGCGGGAGATGGAGCAATGCGCAGAACAACAGCATACCAGCCTGAAGGAACTATACACAGCATGGAAATCGGAACAGGGCAAAAAGCAGACCCACAACAAGAAAAAGGAGAAAAAACATCAACATGAGCGATAACCTCACCCTCCCCAAGTGGGAGATCATTCACGGGGACGCACTGAGCCTGCTCCGGTCCTATCCGGCAGGCTCTTTTGACGCCATCATCACCGACCCGCCCTATGCGTCCGGTGGGCGCACCCAGGCCGAAAAGAACAAGTCTACCGCACAGAAGTATTCCAGCATGGGCGAGAACGCCCCTCCTGCCTTTGACGGGGACGCCAAGGACCAGCGCAGTTTTACCAGCTGGTGCGCTGAATGGCTATCCGAGTGCAGGCGTATTGCCAAGCCCGGCGCGCCCCTGTGCGTATTTATAGACTGGCGGCAGCTCCCCAGCCTCACGGACGCCATCCAGTGGGCAGGCTGGATCTGGCGTGGCACCGCCGTATGGGACAAGGGGAACTCCCGGCCCCAGAAGGGCCGCTTCCGCGCCCAGGCCGAGTATATCGCCTAGGGCTCCAACGGGGACATGCCCATCTCCCGGCCCGTTCCCTGTCTGCCCGGCGTGTTCAAATACGGCAACCCCCAGAACCGCATCCACCTCACAGAAAAGCCCCTGCAGCTTATGCGGGATATCGTGAGGATTACTGAGCCGGGAGGCCGCATCCTCGATCCCTTCGCCGGTTCCGGCACCACGGTGCTGGCCGCTGTGCAGGAGGGATACTCCGCCACCGGCTTTGAGATGTCGAAGGAATATGCCGCCCGCGCTGTGGAACGGATCGGCGCAGCTTTACGCTGTGAAACTGCCGATGCGTGAGAGGCTCATAGCAGGAAATGTAGCAGAAATACAGCCCCTTTCTGCTATAAATACATGTATTTGTAGCAGGAGGTATAGCAGTAATGAGGAAAGGAGCGCCATATGACGGACGAACAATATCAAGGGTACATGGCTCGGCTGGAACAGGAATACCGGGATTATTCTATCGGCCTGTGCAAATTATCCCCGCAGGAGATTTTTGACCGGGTAGATGAAATCCGGGCTGTGAAACACGCCTATGAATATCTCCACTCAGCGGATATCCCCCATGAGGAACTGGAATATGTTATGGGCGCCATGTATCCGCTTCAGGAGATCGCAGGCCAGTACGAAGCGTTCCGTTCTGCACAGGTGCAGGAGAACCCCGTTGCCCAGACCGTGTACGATATCTGGGATAAGCGGCTCTTTAGCGATGGAGATACACAGCTTTTCACCGACAGAGTACCCATCCGGTTTCACAGGAAGATGGCCAACCTTTCCGAAATCCTCACCCTGCCCCGGAACCGGGAGGACGATCTCTTCCTGGTAGAAAAAGTAATCAATCTGGCCTCGAAAGACTTTGCGGTATATGCAAATATGCTTTTGACTGATCAACCGTTCATTACGGAAAACCGGGATTTGATGTGTGTGGATGAAGCGGGATGCTGGCACTGCATTCTCATTCAGGATGAAGCAGCTGGGTGTGGCCTGCTCATTTGTGCAGATGGATATGATTACGCCAGATATTCCGCGTATGTGGAGAACACGCGGGAACTCTCCCTCGAAAACATCCCCACGGAAGATTATGCCCGGAAACAACAGAGCCGCGGCAAAAAGCCCAGGCAGCCGGAACGCTGACCCTCTCTTTTTCTTTCAAAGACCGTTCCCCATAGGCTTCCAATCCAACTACCTTATGAACTGGCCCGCTAACGGCGGGCGGCCGATTCGGGGCGCACTGCGTCCCGAATCTGGGCAAACCTGCTAATAAAGGTCAAGCAAAATTTGAGATTTTACGCAGATGCGCTTTGTGGTAGATACCAGTAGCCCAATGCCGTCACTTTTTCAAGGGCTTCGCAAGTGGCTTCGCCACCCTTGAAAAACTGCCGTCATTAGGCTCAATATATAACCAAGACCGATCAAGATAAATCTTGCTCAGTCTTGAGCCAACATATATTCAGTTATGACTGTCAGGCTGCTTCTGCCAGCTCCACCTCCTGTGAAGCCAGATGCTCCTTTACCCGGGCGTAGTATATCCGTAGGAATTTCGCAGCACCCGCTACCATGTAGACATAAAAGTGTTTGCCCTCTGCCCGCTTCTTGTCCATGAACCGGTACACAGCATCATCAGGATTGGCCGTTACAAGCAGAACACTCGCAATTTGAAACAGCACCCTGCGTAAAAGGGGGGAGCCCCTCTTGGATACATGCCGGGACTTCGCCTCAAAAGTCCCTGACTGGAATGGCGGCGCATCCATCCCCGCAAAGGCGACCAGCGCATTTTTGCTGGTAAAGCGGCGTACATCGCCTATCTCCGCCATGAGTTTAGGACCCGTTATTTCGCCCACTCCATACATTTCCATTACCGCCTCATATTCCGGCAGTATGGATGCCAACCGATGCATCTCTCCCCGCAGGATCTGCAAAGAGTCATAAATAGCATTCAAGCTGTCCACTGCCTGGGTAATGAGCAATTTCGTGCTCTGCTCCTTTGGAAATGTGGATACTGCGTTTCCCGCCAGCTCGTAGATTTCCTTTGCCATCATCTCGCTGAAGCGGTATCCTTCTTTTTTGCACCATCTCCGATATGCATCGCTGAATGTTTTCAGCGACCCCTCCGCCACACAGTCCTTGTGCCAGAAGCGCCTTACAAAATCCACCCACTTGTAATGGCCCTTTTTCGTTCGATATTCTCCTTTAAGCACCACATTGATTCCGGGAAATGTCTGATCCAGCAGCGAGATCAGCCCATTCCTCAGGATGACCCCTGTCTCCAGCGTCCTCTCATACAGCCGGCTCTGGGTCTTAAGCATCTGTCTCGCTTCATCTTCCATCGTATAATCCCGCAGCTCAGCCCAAAATGTCAGTCCATAATTTGCAATTTTCAGCGCGTCCGCCTTATCCGTTTTCACTTTCCTTAGAGAGTTGTCGCTAAAGTTATGGATCAGGATCGCATTCACCACGCTCACAAAAAAGCCTGCCTTTTTCAGGGTATGGGCGATTGGCCTCCAGTACATGCCCGTATGCTCCATTACGATCCGTACTTCACCTTTCAGCTCACGAAGCCTATCTGCCAGGTGCTCCAGTTCGCCCTTGGTGTGCTTTACTTGAAAAGGCTTCAGGACGACCTCCCCACCTGGCCTGCGCGCCGCTATAACGCTGCTGCCTTTGGAGACGTCGATCCCCACTACTGTGATCGTTTCGTATCCCATCGCCATCCCTTCATTCCTCCCACTTGCTTTTCTCACCGGCGGCCTGCCTTTTCCCATTGCATGTTCAGCTTGCTTGGTTACACGAATGTTCAGTATTCCTCTGATATTTCAACCTGCTTCAATCGAATGCTGCAATGAGGGGCTGGCTGACAGTTTGCACCTACGAGCGTTTCATCTCAAGCATAGCGTCGTCAGACCGGTCCCCCTCATTGTAGCTTTGATTTGAGGGCTCGGACAAGGCTTCACCCGTACCCGATACCCGGCCTGGAGTTCCCTTGGTTTGTACCGCTCCCTTGGCCCGTCCTTATTGTAGCAAGCATAGCGCCGATGTACATCGGCGCAGCTTGCAGGGGATACCCCTGACCCCATATGCCGCCAATAGGCGGTTACTTTGCGGCGCAGGCCGTAGAAAGGAGGCGCCATGCCGAATGAACAACCTGTCCGGCACCTGCACATCGTGCTGGCCGAAGATGAATATCAGGCTCTCTGCCAGAATGCAAAGAAGTGCGGCTTGACCCGCAGCGCATATCTCAGGCGGCTCATCATGGGAACCCCGGTGAAGGAGTGCCAGGCACAGGAGATCAGGGACTTATATGCCGAGATCAACCGCATTGGTAATAATGTGAACCAGATCGCCCGGAGCGTCAATATGGGCATTGCCACGCCCGAAACCGCCGAGCAGAGCCTGTTCCTCCTCCAGCGGATCTATGACCTCATGTATGCGCTGGCGAACAAATAATGGCCGTCACCAAGATACTGGCCCGCCATGCCAGAATAGATGTGGCGATCAAATATGTGCTCAACGGGGATAAGACGGAGGAACAAGTCCTCACCGCCCATGTGAACTGCGTTGAAGGAAGGGCCCATCAGCAGATGATGAAAACCAAAGAGGACTATGGAAAAAAGGGCGGCGTGGCCTGTTACCACATTGTGCAATCCTTTCGCCCCGGCGAGGTATCCCCTGAACTGGCGCTGCAGATCGCAAAGGAATTTGCCGCCGAGCATCTCGATGGATATGAGGCCGTGATCGGCGTTCATGTGGACAGGGAGCATATCCATGCCCACACGGTGTTCAATTCTGTCCGGGCCTCGGACGGGAGTAAATATCACAGCAATGCCCAGAGCTACTATGGGCAGATACGCGCCATATCCGACAGGTTATGCAAAGAACACGGCCTCTCCGTCATTATAAAGGGCGAGTCCCCAAAGGCTATAAGCTACATCGAATGGCTTCGGGAGCGGAGCGGCCAGCCCATCTTCCGGGGAATGCTGGCTATGGATTTAAGACGGGCCATTGAGGACGCCAACGATTATGGCCACTTCCTCATGCTCATAGAGCATATGGGATACGAGGTGAAGCACGGGAACCGCCTCTCCTTCCGGCTCCGGGGGCAGGCGCAATGGATGGTTCCCGGCAGGCACGATCCGCTGTTCACCGAGGATGGTATCCGAAAGGCCATACAGGGGAATCTGGAAGCCATAGAAGCGGGGCTGCGGCCCGTGCTGATAGCAAGGCGGCCATATGTGCCGTATAAGAAGCACCCCAAATATACCGGCTTCATGGCCCTATACATTCACTATCTCTATCTGCTCGGCAAGATCAAGAAGCGGGAATATCCTCCAAAGATGACCCCGCACCTGAAGGCGGAGATCATGAAGTTTGAAAAGTACAAGGCCCAATTCCGCTTCCTACATGAGAACAACATCTCCGGCCCGGAGCAGCTGGCGGCTCATAAAGCGGCCTGTGAAGAACGCCTCGCAGCCCTCACCAAGCACCGCACCATCCTCAATGCGCAAAAGAAAAAACGAAAGCCCCTATATGACGCCCTTGCGGATGCGGAGGCCCTTCGCCCAGCCATGGACTTATATGCCCAAGGTATGACCGGTATGGAGGACGAGGCCGCAAGGTACATGGATGCTGTGGATATTCTGGAGGAAGCCGGAGCGTCCATCGAGCAGTTCAAAAACGAAAAAGCCGCCGCATATGAGGCCGTGGCGGAGGTCAATCGGGATATCCGGGCGGTACGAAAGCAGATTGCTATGTGCGATGAGATCACAAAGAACATCCCCCAGATAGAAAAAGACGTCCACAGCGTGGAACGCACAAAGACCAAGGAGGTGAATCGAGATGTCAGAGAGTTCTGATGCAGCCGAACAGGTAGTGCGCATGATGCTCTCAGGCGGAGAGGTGGCCATCCGGCTTTCCGGCTCCGCATTGAAGAACGGCGCCGCCCTGTTGCTGGCGCTGTCCAAGAACCATAAGAAGGTGTACGGCAAGGTAAGCCTAAGAAAGATGCTCAACGAAACGCGGGATATCCGCACCTTCCCCATGCAGCCGGAGGAATACCGGCAGTTTGCCGCACACGCCAAACGCCTGAAGATTCTCTTCTCCGCCATTCAGGATAAAGATAATCCCCAAGCTATGGTGGATGTATTGATCCCCACCACCGAGATCGAACGGGTGAATATGATCTTCGAGCGGATGCAATATGCCCCTCCCCATGCGGAGCGGCAGGCCACGGAGAATACCCCCAAGGAGGAACACCAGCCAAAAAAAGAGTCTCGGTCGGGACGCGGCTCACAAGATACAAGGGACAGCTCCTCTACATGGAAAGGCAAAGGCCGCGGGAGGACGATGCATGAGCGCCCCTCCATAGAGCAGAAGCTCAAGGAGAACAAGGCGGCCCTTGAACAAAAGCGCGGTGAGCAGGTTCCGGCCAGAACGAGGACAAAATCAAAGGGGCGGGCAAAGTGATGACCCACAGCCCGCTCATCCTGAAAGGGGGCGTCCTGTATGCCCCATAAGCAATCGCGCACTGGAGATATCCTCCTGTGCGTATTTTTGTATGTCCCCGTGGCATGGCTGGCGCTGGTGCTGGCCCAATGCTTCGGGGAGGGCGGCCTGCCCACGCTCATAGAGAACCTGACGGCGGCCTTGAACAATCCGTTCTCCGTAAGCTGGACGGATAAAAGCCTTGTGGCGCTGCTCTTCGCCACCGGCATCTATGTCCTCTGCATCGGCCTGTACTTTACCGATCAGGCAAGGCGCAGGGATGGTGAGGAACATGGCAGCGCCACTTGGGGCTCTGCAAAACAGGTCAACGCCATGTTCGCCCAGAAGCTGAACAAGCCCCTGACCCGCCATGTGAAGCTGGGGCTGGACGCCTACAAGCACAAAAGAAATCTCAATGTGCTGGTCATCGGAGGCAGCGGCGCGGCCAAGACGAGAGGTTTTGTGAAACCCAACATTTTGGAGGGCAATGGTTGCAGCATGGTGATCACCGATCCCAAAATGGAAGTGCTGAACGCTACGGGCAGCTTCCTCAAAAGCCAGGGGTACGATATCCGCGTCCTCAACCTTGTGAACCTTGCCCAGAGCGATGGTTACAACCCCTTCGTCTATCTCAGGGATGACAAGGACGTGCTGAAGCTGGTGACCAATCTCATTCAGGCCACCACGCCCAAGGGCAGCCATGAAAGCGACCCCTTCTGGACGAAGGCGGAAACGGCTCTGTTCATGGCCATTATCCTCATGCTGTTCCATGAGGCCCCGGCGTATGAACAGAACTTCAGTATGGTGCTGAAGGTGCTGGAATACGCGGAAGTCAAAGAGGAAGATGAGGATCACGTCTCGCCCCTCGATCTCCTCTTCAATTCCTTGGAGCAGGAACAGCCCGATCACATCGCCGTAAAGCAATACCATGTTTTCAAAATGGCCGCTGGCAAGACAGCAAAGAGCATACTCGTAGCGGCGGCGGTGCGGATCAACGCATTCTCGCTGCCCCAGGTCAAGGCCATCACCGACCATGATGATATGGATTTGTATTCCCTTGGGGCAAAGAAATGCGCCCTGTATGCCGTGATCCCGGATAACGATGGTTCGTTCAATTTCTTAGTATCCCTGTTGTATGCCCAGGCATTTCAGGCGCTGTACTATTCCGCGGATCAAATCCACCACGGACCGCTGCCCAATCACGTCCACTTCATACTGGATGAATTCGCCGCCATGCCCCTGCCGGGGTATACAAGGGAATTGGCAACCATGCGAAGCCGCAATATCTCCTCCAGCACCATCATCCAGAACATTGCCCAGATCAAGGAGTTATATAAAGACTCATGGGAAACCATCCTCGGCAATTCGGATACCATCCTGTATCTCGGTGGCAACGAATCAAGCACCCACAAGCTCATATCCGAGATGCTGGGCAAGTCCTCGATCCTGACCCGTTCCCACGGGGAATCCCACGGAAAGAGCGGCAGCTACTCCACAAACACCCAGAGCTCTGGCCGTGAATTGTTAGCCCCAGACGAGGTGCGGATGCTGGACAACCGGTATTGCATCCTGTTCATCCGCGGCGCTCCGCCCGTCATGGACTTAAAGTACGATCTCATGCGCCACCCCAATATTCGCTTCTCCCCAGACGGCGGCGGGCCGCAGTATGTCCACCGCAGACAGCTCTACGCAGGCAATCCGTTCCTTATCCAACAACCTGTCATTTCCACAACCTATGAAAAGGAGGAAGAATCCCTTGAAAAAGAACCATATGACCAATAACCGGGCCTATCGCATATTCGCCATTTTCGCCATAATTGTGCTTTGCTTTAGCTTCACCGCCACCGCGTTCGCGGCGGATGATCCCCTTGCCGTTGTCGATAACCTGACCGAGTTTATCTTCTCCCTCATCCGGGCCGTGGGTATCATCCTGCTGGGCTTCGGCATCCTGCAGATCGGCCTGTCCCTCAAATCCCACGACCCTTCCCAGCGCGCCAACGGTATGCTCACCATGGCTGGCGGCATCGTGATTACCTTTACCAAAGAAATTCTGACCCTGATTACCGGCTGATATGATCCAGAACCTTCGACACTACCGGGAGGGAATCACCCTCCCGGCCATTCCCAACAGGAGGTGATCGCATATGGGAGATGGTAACTGGATTGTGGAGAACCTGCGCAATGCCCTTGCCATGTGGAACGCAAAGCTCACTGAAATCTGGGCGCTCATGAGTCAGAGCCCGGATGAGTTCAAGGGCGGCGCTGTGTGGGACGTTATGGTCAACATCAACGATGCACTCAAGGCAATCGGATATGGCCTCCTGGTGCTGTTCTTCGTCATGGGCGTTATGAAAACCGCAGGCAGCTTTGCGGAGCTCAAGCGCCCGGAACATGCCTTCAAGGTCTTTATCCGCTTCGCCTTGGCCGAGGCCGCCATAACCTTCTGCATGGATATCCTGCTGATGATGTTCCGCATTGCCCAGGGCGCCATATCCGTCATTATGTCCTCGTCCGGGATCATGCCCAGCGCGGCAACCGATCTGCCCCAGGAGGTCATAACCGCAATAACCAATGTGGGCTTCTGGGACAGCATCCCGCTGTGGATCGTAACGCTCCTCGGCAGCCTCATCATTTGGGTGCTGTCGCTGGTCATGATCCTCACGGTATATGGCCGTTTCTTTAAAATCTTCATGGCCACCGCTATCGCGCCGATCCCACTCTCGTCCTTCGCTGGGGAGCCCACTGCAAACATCGGCAAGAGTTTTCTTAAAACATACGCAGCCCTGTGCTTGCAGGGCTGCGTGATCGTGCTGGCCTGTGTGATTTTCTCGGTGGTGGCGTCAGAGGAGCCCACCCTCGGCAATATGGCCGGGATGTCCGCCGTCACCATCACGTGGCAGTATATTGGCGAGTTATTGTTCAATATGCTTGTGTTGGTAGGAACCATCAAGACCAGCGACAGGCTGATCCGGGAGCTCATGGGCTTAAGCTGATAAGGACGCAAAAAACGGCATGACATCCCGAATATGTGTCATGCCGGTATAGCCTTTGACCGTCTGCCCTTATTTCTTCTTTGCTACTGCGACAAAGTTGCGCAAGGTCTCCTCCGCAAGCTTCCTGTCCTTGGCGGAGAGGGATGCAAGCAGCGTGTTCACCTCGGATGCATCCTGGGGCGTTCCCGTCCCAAACACGATATAGTCGCAGGACAAATTAAGCGCCCTCGCAAGTTTGTAGAGGGTCACGGTCGTCATGTTGCTGCGGCCCGTTTCCACGTCCGCCAAAAACTGAAAGGACAGCTCCGCATTCTCCGCCAGCTCTTCCCTGGTCAGGCGCAGCTCTTCCCGGCGGCTGCGGATGCGCAGCCCGATCTCCTTCGCAAGCGTATCGCTCAGTCTCACATCTTCCATACTTGAATTATAGGTATTGCTATATCAACAGTGTAGCAAGTATAATAGGCGCAATTACTATTGATATATCAATAGTTTGAACTGCTGAGAGAGCAGCAATACCTGGGAAAGTGTGGTGCAGCGGTATGGAGGAACGGGAAAAAAGCCTGTGCTTTACAGGGCACAGGCCACAAAAGCTGCCATATGGCATGGATGAAGATCACGATATGTGCAGGCGGCTCAAGGCAAGGCTCAGAACCGACATAGAAATAAAAATTCAATCCGGCGTAGAAACTTTCTATTGCGGCATGGCTTGGGGGACGGATATATGGTGCGGGGAGATCGTGCTGGATTTAAAAGTGCAGTACCCTCACATCCGGCTCATCGCCTGCATCCCCCACATCGGGCAGGAAAAGGGCTGGAACGAAGGGTATATCGCCCGGTACCACAGCCTTCTCCAGTTTGCGGATGACAGCATCGTGTTCTATGACCACTATGTAAAGGGCTGTATGCAGAAGCGCAACCGGTACATGGTGGACGCAACTGCGCACATGATTGCCGTATTCAACGGCAGCCCCGGAGGAACCAAAAGCACCATCGAGTATGCCAAGCGCAAAGGGCTGGACATCATACTGCTTGACCCTGACCGCATGGTGCGAAAGCATCTGAAAAACCAATAGACAATTACACAAACCCTTATTCGGCCCCGCTGCTTTGGCGGGGCTTTTTTCACTCAAAAATACAACAGAAAAGGAGAAAACCATATGGAAGTACGCATCCCCAAGGAAGTGCGGGACTATCAGGAGGCCGTATTCTTCGGCCTGTCCATGCGCCAGTTTATATTCTCTGTGCTGGCCATCGGCGTGTCCGTTGGCCTGTATTTTATTCTCCGAAGCATCGTGGGCGAGGCCGAGATCGGTTGGATCTGCATCTTGGCAGCCCTGCCCTTCGCCCTGTGCGGTTTTGTAAAATACAACGGCATGACCGCCGAGAAGCTGGCCCTGGCCGTGATCCGCTCCGAGTACCTCATGCCCAAGCGCCTGACGTTTCAGGCGGACAACCTCTACGCAAAGGTATTGGAACATTCCTCTGTAAAGGAGGCTCTTGCCCATGATTAAATCCCTCAACAACACCCTGAAGATGGATAAGGAGAAATACAAGGTTCCCCGCTCCGTGCAGGAGTGCATTCCCATCCGCCGCATCTGGAAGGATGGGATTTTTCAGGTAGGGAACAAATTCAGCAAATGCATTCGGTTCTCGGATATCAACTACGCCATTGCCAGCAAGAGCGACAAAACCGAGATGTTTCTGGACTACTCGGAGCTGCTCAACGCCCTGGACACCGGAGCCACCACCAAGATCACCATCAACAACAAGCGGATCAACCGCCAGGACTTTGAGGGCTCCATCTTGATCCCGCTGCGTGGAGATGAACTGGACGGGTACCGGCAGGACTACAACGATATGCTGGTATCCAAGGTCACCGGTTCCTCCAGTATCGTACAGGAGCGGTACATCACAGTCTCGGTGCACAAGAAGAACATCGAGGAAGCACGCACCTTCTTCGCCCGGATCACCGGGGATATCTTCACCCGGCTTTCCCACCTTGCCTCACGCCCGGAGGAACTGGACGCGGTGGACCGGCTTCGCTGCCTGCATGATTTTTACCGTACCGGAGAGGAAACCCTGTTCCGCTACGAGGCCAAGAACGCCATGCGCAAGGGGCACTCCTTCCTCGATACCATCGGCCCCGACAGCATGGAGTATAAAAAAGACCACTTCGTGATGGGCAATAAATATGGCCGGGTGCTGTTCCTCAAGGAGTACGCCAGCTATATCAAGGACAGTATGATCTCCGAGCTCACCGAGCTCAACCGCAACCTCATGCTCTCCATCGATGTGATCCCCGTCCCCACGGACGAAGCCGTCAGGGAGATGCAGAACAAGCTCTTAGGGGTAGAAACGAATGTCACGAATTGGCAGCGCCGCCAAAATCAGAACAACAACTACACCGCCGTAGTCCCCTACGATCTGGAGCAGCAGCGCAGGGAAACCCGTGAAATGCTGGACGATTTGACCACCCGCGACCAGCGGCTCATGTTCGCCGTGGTGACGTTGGTGCATCTGGCGGATACGAAGGAGGAACTGGACAGCGATACCGAAACCCTCCAATCCATCGCCCGGAAGCACCTGTGTCAGATGGGCGTCCTCAACTGGCAGCAGCGGGAAGGGCTGGACACGGCGCTGCCTCTGGGCCTGCGCAAGATCGACGCCCTGCGCACCCTGACCACGGAAGCCCTTGCTGTCCTCATGCCTTTTAAGGCCCAGGAGATACAGGACCCGCGGGGCGTCTACTATGGCCAGAACGCTATCTCCAAGAACCTTATTCTCGCGGACAGGATGAGCCTTTTGAATGGCAATGGGTTCATCCTTGGTGTATCGGGTTCCGGCAAGAGTTTTACGGCGAAAAGGGAGATTGCCAATATCGCCCTGTCGTCCAATGATGATATCATTATCATCGATCCCGAAAAGGAATACCATTCCCTTGTCCATGGTCTGGGCGGTGAAGTGATCCACATCTCCGCCACCAGCCCCAACCACATCAACGCCATGGACATGGAGGCCGGATATGGGGACGGGGAAAATCCCGTTGTCCTCAAGTCTGAATTCCTGCTGTCCCTCTGTGAGCAGCTGGTGGGATCGGGCAAGCTCTCCGCAAAGGAAAAATCCCTGGTAGACCGCTGTACCGCAAAGGTATATTCCGACTACATCCGCAGCGGCTACCGGGGCAATGTTCCCACTCTCCAGGACTTCCATGCAGAACTTCTTCGCCAGCCTGAACCGGAGGCGGCGGATGTGGCGTTGGCTATCGAGCTATTCACCGAGGGCAGCCTGAACACCTTCGCCAAGCCCACCAATGTGGACACCAACAGCCGTATCCTCTGTTACGATATCCGCGACCTTGGCAAGCAGCTCCTGCCCGTTGGTATGCTGGTGGTGCTGGACTCCATTTTCAACCGAATCATCCGCAACCGTACCCAAGGCCGAAGGACTTGGGTGTATGCCGATGAAATCTATATCCTGTTCCAGCATGAGTACAGCGCAAACTTTTTGTTTACGCTGTGGAAGCGGGTGCGTAAGTATAACGCCAGCTGCATGGGCATCACTCAGAATGTAAGTGATCTGCTCCAGAGCCACACGGCAAGAACCATGCTGGCCAACAGTGAATTTCTCCTCATGTTGAACCAGGCGGGGACGGACCGGCTGGAGCTGGCAAAGCTCCTGAACATTTCGGACAACCAGCTCTCCTACATCACCAATGTGGATTTCGGGCGGGGACTGTTGAAGTGTGGTGCGGCAATCGTACCTTTCATAGACAATTACCCCCACGACTCCCTGTATAGGCTCATGACCACCCGCCCCAATGAAAACTTTGCGTAACCATACCATAACGGCAGAAGGCTCCCGATTGGGGGCCTTCTTTCCGTTCCCGGAAATGAGGTGATATATTGCCTAAGCCCAAGACAAAAGACCTTGCCCGGAGGGGTACCGAAACAACTGCCCAGCGCGTAAAGATGCAGATGCGTGACGCCGCGGGCCGGGATGTTTCCCCCGAAAGCTACGGCGGGGATACCATTGAGGACAGCGCACAATATGTTGTAGACCGAGCGGCGGACGGAATCCGGGAGATGGGCAGCTCCGTAAAGGATAAAGCTGCCGAGCAGATCAAGGAACGCATAGAGCGGGTACGCCAGCGGGAGGATGTACCGGACAGCGGCAACCCTTCGCCCCAGGAACCCCAATCAGGCCGCTCCTATTCAGAACCCCGCACTGATCCCCATACAAGGCCGCAGGATCGGCATATGGACGCAAACCCCGATCCTCCCCCGGACAGATCGCCCCGGCAGAGGCCGGAGGGTGCCGAGCGGATCAAGACCAAGGACAGCTATATCCATTCCCAGGGGGAAGCATCCGCTCCCAAGGAAATACAAAAAAAGAGTGTTCATGTAGATAAAAAGCCTGATCCTACAAAGGGGAAAACGCCTGATCCTCCGGCAAAAGCCCTGGACGCCACAAGGCCGTCCAACTATACCAACCGGCCCGCCCGTGCCGCAAGGCGTATGGAGCAATCCGCATCCAAGACGGTGCGGCAGGCCGGGAAACGCTCTATCAAAACAGCCGAAAAAAGCGCCGTAAAGACGATGCGCAAAGGGGCTGTAAAAACAGCGCAAAATGGCGCGGTCAAGACCTCTCGCACTGCAATCAAGACAGCGGAAAAAGGTGTGAAGGTGGCGGAACGGGCAGCCCAGGTGACGGCAAAGGCAACCCAACGGGCAGCCCAAGCTGCCGTCAGGATGGCCCAGGCTGCGGCCCGCGCTGCCCAGGCAGCAGCGAAAGCTGCGGTGGCGGCGGCCAAGGCCGCTGCAAAAGCCGCCGCTGCATTGATCAAAGCATTGATCGCCGCCGTGAAAGGGTTGATTGCGGCCATAGCCGCAGGCGGTTGGGTGGCTGTTGTGATTATATTGGCCGTGGCGCTGGTGGCCGTGATCCTCTGCGCCTGCTTCGGCGTGTTTGCCTCCAACGAAACGGAGGAAGGCAATCCCATGACCGCAGCCATTCTGGAAATCGATACGGAATTCCGGGCAGGCATAGATGCTGAGATCGCCCGGCTCTCCACCGGGGACTATGATGAGATCGCGGTGCGGTATGCAGGGGATATGGACGGTGATTCAGATTATCTTATCAACTGGAACGGTGTGATCGCCGTGTACGCTGTGCGGGTGACCATGGACGAAGAAAACCCTATGGACGTGCTGGAAGTGACCCCGGAGAAGATCGAGAAGCTTCGGGAAACCTTCCTTGCCATGAACACCGTGGAATACGATACCGAAGTCATTGAAACCGAGGGCGCAGGCGCCCAGGTGGGAGATGAGGATGAAGAAGAAGCGGAACCATATAAAAAGCTCATTATCACCATATCGGTGAACAGCATGGATCACCTTGCCGGGGCCGACTTATATCAATTTACGGATGACCAGCGGGAGGCCCTTGCCGCCATGATGGAACCCCGGATGCTCCCCATGTATGCGGAGCTTGTTGGCGTGGATCTGCTGGGCGGATTTGAAGGGAGCATTACGGACATCGTTTCCGGCTTGCCTGTTGGCGAAAAAGGCACGGAGATCGTCACCGCGGCCCTGACCCGCCTCGGACATCCCTACTCCCAGGACTATCGTGGGGAGGGCAATTATGTGGATTGCTCCTCTTTGGTGCAGTGGGCATACCGGCAGGCTGGAATCTCCATCCCCGGCACCTCCGTGGCCCAGGCGCAATACTGTGCAAATAACGGCCTCAACATTGGCCACTCCGAACTGACTCCCGGCGACCTGGTCTTTTGGTCAAAGACCACCTGTGACTGCGGGCGCTGGGGTGAAATCCACCATGTGGGCATCTATATCGGGGACAACCGGGTGATCGAGGCAAGCTCCTCCAAGGGATGCGTTATCGTCCGGGAATTGTGGGGGCTTGGGAGCGGAAAATGGCAGGTGCATTCCTATGGGCGGGCGTATTGATGGATGATCGCTGCATAACAACAACGCCGCTTTGACCTTTGCAAAGCGGCGCTCAGATGATCTCCTGTTCCAGATTGTCAAACTCCGGCGTGGAATAAAACTGCCCCAGTGTTATCTCAAATCCATCGCACAGCTTCTTGATCGTTACTGCGCCGGGGTTCTGGCTTTCTCCGTTTAATATGCTTTTGATGGTCGCCTGCGGAACGGCGGAAATATTGCTCAGAGCGTTGGGCGTGATGCCCCGCTCCTTACATAGCTCCAATATACGGTTGGCTATCGCTTCGCGTGTGTTCAACGGCGTCCCTCCAAGTGATTTATCACTATGATAAATTATTTGGAGATTCCATCTTAGTGATACTTCACTAACCGTTCCAGATATGGTAAAATTAGGAGTAAGTGATTTATCACTAATTCGAAAGCAACGAACGGAACTTATTATCAGCATCTTCGGGTGTGTCATACCGGACAGGAGGGAGCCATGATCCACGTGACCTTCGCCGGACATCGAAATGTATTTAACTCCGGCGCAGTGCGGGAGCGGGTAGATGCGGCGATAGCATCCATCCTCACAAAAGATATGGAGTTTTATTTCTACTCAGGCGGTATGGGAGAGTTTGACAAGCTGTGCGAAAGTGCGGTGCGGCAAGCCAAGGCAGACCACAAAGAACTTGAAATCAAACTGGTGTATGTGTCCCCCTATATGCGCAATAGCTTCAATACGCAGCGGGACTATTATGAATACTACTACGATGATGTTCTCATTCCTATGGAGCTGGCGGAAGCGCATTACAAGGGAGCCATCACCAAGCGCAACCGATGGATGATCGATCATGCGGATTACCTGATCGCCTATATCCATCGGGATCACGGAGGCGCATATACCACATTACGGTATGCGGAAAGGAAAAAGACTTGCCGGATCATCCATGTGGGATAAGCGGCAAATACAACAACTGAGGTTTCACCGGGCACTATACACACATTTTTATATTATTTAAGGTAGACCAACGCCCACCGGGACTTGCCGGCGAGAACACCTTCGCCAAGGGCGCCGCAGCGTTGCTAATCGCCACCCGCATCTTAGGATGCACCACATGGATAGTTGCCCGATGTAACACCCACTGGATTATTTTCGGATAGTCCAGTGGGTAAAACAAAGAGTGATCATTTCTGGGTCAGCCCTCTCGATCACTTGTCTTATAAACCGTCCTGATAATATAATTTCAATACAGAGAATGCAGACAGGTGACACCTTGTATGTATTCGGCTAAGGACCTTCCTCTTGGCTGCTTGCGTTATAGCGTTACTACTGAGATAATATTAGTTATACTTTGCAAAAGGCGGAAAAGCATTTTGGGGGTAATGTATGAAGAAGCGTATTATGTTGGTAGATGACTCCCGTGCTGTGTTCGAGATACTGAAGCGATTTCTCGAAGGTAGCGAATATGAAATAGTAACGCACTGCAAGTGCGGCGAGGATGCGCTTTCCAGATATGGGGAAGTTAAGCCTGACCTTGTCCTTATGGATATCGTTATGCCAGGAATGAATGGGTTGGAAGCCGGCAGAGAACTCAAAAGGCAATGGGCGGATGCCCGAATACTCATTGTGTCTGCCATGGATGATGATGACATAAGGGCTGAAGCAGCATCCATTTGCTGCGATGGTGTGTATCAAAAGCCTTTTGAATGCAGCTCACTTTTGAAAGCGATAAATGCCGCAATGACTGATATTACTTAATCAGAATTGAATATGACAATGAAATCTGAAAAGACAACACTAAATGAAATTGTAAAAGCATTGGAGAATGCAGGGTATGATCCATTTGAGCAGCTACACGGCTATTTGGAAACCGGTCGCACTCACTTTATCACGCGCAGGGATAATGCCCGAGAAAAAATAGGTATTCTGGATCCTGAGATGATCAGGGCATTTCTGGATGAAATGAAAAGGACAGTTTAGCCGAGAGCCAAACTGTCCTTCCAATTTGCGTTACAGCAACATGTTTACCGATGGTGTGAGCAGTTTCATATATATCGTTGAAAATCCTGTAACTTTATGCCCCGGGGAACGAACCGTCACGCAAATGGAACGAACCGTATCCGGATCTCAGATTTACAAAAACTTTTCATACGCTCCATTGAGGTATTACGCGTATATGTCATAATATTGGTATCTGTAGCATGTTGCTAAAATAGGGGGTATCTGTTTGAAAAAAGCTCTTTATATCATGGGAAGTCTAGAAATCATGCTGGGCGCATTGCTTTTGAGCCTGGCTTCCATCGTGAAAAACACCATGCCCATCCTTGGCCGCGTTGCGTTTCAGGCGGCCATGAAGGGTAGCTACAGCCCCAGTGAATATGATGTTTCTTTTCCTGTGGTCACGATCATCTCCGTTGCGCTCATTGTCTTTGGCGTGCTGCAAGTGCTCTATGGCGTCTTCAAGAAGGATGGAGCCAACGGATGAAACAAGTCCTGATAGCCCTTTGCCTAACTGTCTGCTTTTTGCTCAGCGCCTGTGCGCCTGCGCCGGAACCCACAATGCCTGCGCCGACTACTGCGGAAGCGCCCACTGAGGAGTATCGGCCGGAGGGAGCAGGTGCGGGAAGCGCAGTTATGACGCCAACCGCCCAGGCCATGGGCATCACAGAGGAGAATTACCCCCGTATCGACGGCTCCACATCTACGCTTGGCCTTGTACGGGCGGTCTGGCGGGCCATGGTGGATGACAGCTCGGCTGCATTTGGTGCAGGCTACCCGGAGGAAGCCGGGAAAACCGTTCCCTCATACCACAAGCTCATTGACGGAGAGGCGGATATGATCTTCGTTCCCTATGCTTCGGCGGATGTGTTACAGGCAGCTGCTGACGCGGGCGTGGAGCTGGAGTTCCACAAGGTAGCGGCGGAAGCGCTGATTTTCATCACCCCCAAGGACAACAGCGCGGATAACATCACCCGGGAGCAGGTGCGCAGCATATACCTCCACAATGCCATCGACAACTGGAAGGAGCTTGGCGGTCCCCGGCGCAAGCTGGTGCCCATCTGCCGCAATGCGGACAGCGGCAGCCAATCCCAGCTGGACAACCTGGTGCTGGACAATGAGCCAATGCACCCCGCCATAGAGAAAAACCATGTGGAACTGACCATGGAAGGGATGCTGGACCAGGTGGCCTATTATCACAGCGGCGGCTTTGACGGCAAGCCCACTAAGAGCTATGCCTTGGGCTACACCCTGTACTCTTATCTGATCAACATGACCGAGATGACTGGTGTGGGCGATAATCTGAAGATACTGGACTATGAAGGAAAAGCGCCAGACCGGGAAAGCATTGCGGACGGCTCTTATCCCTTGGCGGACGGATACTATGCCGTCGTCAGAAGCGACCTGCCGGAAGACCATAGTGCAAGGGCGGTCATCTCCTGGCTGCAAAGCGAGGAAGGCATAGCCGCCATCGAGAGGATTGGACTGATACCCTGTGCATAATGAGTGGCCACAATGAGAGGAAGCAAAGGAAATGGATTATAAAAAGGCACGGAAACTTATCTATTGGCTGGCGGGAATCGGTACGGCAGTGCTTTTGCTGGGCGCTTGGGCGCAAAGGCCGGCCTTTATGGCGCCAGGAGTCGCTCTTGTCATTTCAACGGTTTTTGTTAATCTGAAATACTGGCGCTGCCCACATTGCGGCGGGCATCTGGGCCGGGATATTGGCCGGTATTGTATGCACTGCGGGAAGGAACTGGAGGATCTTCGTGATTGACGATATTCTGGAAGTCGTTTTAGAAGTCCTGCTGGAAGGCGCCATCGAGCTGACGGGCGGTAAAAAGAAGGCCGCCATCATTGCCATTGCGGCGTTGGTTTGGTTTGCGTTGTCGGTGCTCTTTCTTTGGGTGGGCATATCGGAGAAGGATATGGGGCTGATCATTGCGGGAGCGGTGCTGCTCATGGCCCTGGGCGTTTGGTTATACATAAAGGTGAAGAGATACCGGGGGAAGGAAAGGTAGGATCACATGGGCATTTTCAAAATAGACGCATACGATTTTGAGTGGATCACGGGCGCAAAGGATGACCCCCAGGATCTGTGCCTCCACGGCCGGGTTGTTGTGCGGTTTGGCGATACTGTGATAGAGGATGCGGGCACGGTCAGCGCCACGGCGTTGTATCTGCTGAAAACGCTGAGTGAGGATAAGGTCATGGCGCCCTTTGACATCCAGATGATCCCATGCTGCGGCCACTTCCTCATCTCAAATAAAGAGTTGACAGAAGTAACGATCAGCGGATGCGACAAGGGAACGGACTGGAGCACCATCCATGAGGGCAATACCGTGCGGCTGATCCTCCCCTCCGGGCAGGAGAAAGTCGTATCCCTCAGGGACTATCAGTATGAAGTGCTGGATTTTGCAAAGAAGGTAGAGGGGTACTATGACACCTGCACGCCTAAGGTAGTGCCGGAGGATGAATTTGAGCGGGACGGCTATGCCGCCTTCTGGAACGAATGGCGGCGGCGCTATAACGAGGGCTTGATGCTCCTTTCTCTGGAAACAGGGCGGGAGATGGAGCTTTCACACAACGGTCTGCACTATTTTATCAGCCATAAGGATGGGGAGTGGTCGTTGTACTGTGAGGAAACAAAGGAAATGCAGCTTTTCCCCGGCTGGAGCGCATTGTACGAAAACGCCAGGCTTGGCAAAGGGCTTATGAGGGATGATATTTCAAATTTGGGTTTTGATGCTATTTTGTGAAGAAACCAAATGGCTGTTTTTGCCGTCTTTATTATAGTAGGAGGACTATGCCATGAAAAAGAACGCCCCCACGATCGTATCCATCATCTGCTGCGTGCTGCTGGTGATCTCCCTGTTCCAGATCAGCAGCCTGCGGCAGGAGGTATCCTCCCTGCGTTCACGGCTGAGCAACGAAATAGATAGGGTGAATAACAGTGTTTCCGGCATTTACACAGAGGTTCGTTCCATGCTGGAAGAGGAGGCAAACCAGCTGTCCGTAAGCGAATGGGAATACAGCAGCATCGATGTGGATAAGCGAACTGCCGAGGTTCTTTGCACCATCGTTCCCAAGGAATACACGCCGGACAGCACCGAAGCGGCGCTCGTGGTGAATGGAGAGGAAGCCCCTATGACCTATGGGGATGGACAATACACTGCGTCGATTGCGCTTCCGCTCTTTGAGGAGAGCCGGATCGAGCAGGTGCTGTTCAACGATGGCGGAACCATCCGTACCCAAAGTCTGGATTGGCATATTGCGCCCCGATACGAGGCGCTTCCCAGCAGCTATGCGGGCATGAGCGGAAGCACCAAGGGGACGCCGGGCCAGAATGCTTTCACATGGGATGTGGACTATTCCGTCCATATCGATGTGCAGCAGAAGGGGGGATTTTCTATCCAGTCCATAGAACTGGTGGAAATGCTGGATGGCAAGGAGGTCGGCAGGCTGCCGGTGGATATCAGTGAAGCTGGGCAGCATGCTTATAGTGAAGCCGCCGCCAAGGCCGGGGAGGCAATCCCCGAGAACGCCACCAGCAGCCATGCCCATTATGACGGTAGCGCCAGCTTCCTTTACTATTTGGATAAAACCTATCAGATCCCCAACGGCAGCGAGCTAATCATCTATGCGGACGTGGTGGACGGCAACGGCCTCAGGTACCGTTCTTTCGCGGAGGGCATGGCCATAGGCACGAACGGGGAGCCGGACGATGAACGGACCGATCACCTCAAGATGTTTAGCTTTGCGGAGCCAATATGGATTTTTGATGAAAACGGCGATGTGATCTATACGATTGAGGAAGAGCTTTATAGATAAAGGCAAAATCATCTGAACAGGAGGGAGCTACGTGAAGCATCGAAGCCGGATCATTGGAATCGTCCTTGCGGTGGTGATCGTCATCGTGGGCCTGTATCTCTTGCTCCCGGGTTTTCTGAAGATAGGAGACGTTCACCTGATCGACTACGCACTCTCGGAGGACGGCAGCGAGATCACCCTGCATCTCGGTGTTTCCAGCTCTGCGGGCTATATCCGCAAGGTTTCCGTACACCAGCAGCATGGGGGCAAGTTCTATCTTGACTGCTACCGGGCCTTCGGCGGGATCAATGGCTCCATCGGGGCCAAGAACCAGTTCACCATTCCTCTTGATGCGGATACCGAAACCATCGCCTTATACCGGGCTCAAAATGCCTATGATGTCGTGCTGGAACGGGACGAAGCCGGGAACTGGGAAATGGTGCGCTAAGGAGGCAAGGGACATTGAAAAACGGGAGAAGGAAAAAAAAGGATTATCATAGGCGCCGCCATCCTGCTGGCTACCTGTGCAGCGCTCTATTTTGCCAATCCCGAACTGCGGGTCAGACGTTTTGTTGCAGCCCACGGCGAAGAAATCGAGGAAAGCATGGCGGCGGGCCACGGCATTTCCGCCCGTATCGGCATCAAGTATTTCAATACCTGGGAGGGTGAACACGACATGACGGAGTTCATCCTGTTCACCATGGGCGATACCTATTACGGCTGCTATTATTCCCCGGACGATGTGCCGCTGGCGTTTCAGAATACGGATATGGAACTGAGCCAGGACGGACACGACTATTGGGAATGGCAGGCTGAGGGGGATAACCACGGCGCAACGGAAAAGATACGCGATCACTGGTATTATTTCGAGGCGTCGTTTTAAGCGAAACCGGAAGCTGGAAATAAGTATGTGAAAAAACGAAGGAGGCGCGAATGAAAGACCGCAAGAGGCTTGCCCTGTATCTGAGCTCTTTGGCTGTGCTGTGCGCGGGCTTTGTAATTATCCGTTACGCTCTGTTGAGCGTTCACGGAATGAGGGAGTGGCCGCTGTTTCTGTTTATAGGCGGTTTGTCATTGCTCTTCATATCCTTTTTTGCAGGCGCAAGGAAGCTGCCTCTGTTCATTGCGCTCTCTTACATAATTGGCTTTGCGGCCGGCTTGATTTTTCAGTCCGATGGGCTTGACCCGGGCGGCGGAAAAACAAACGATCTCTGGATCATCTGGACGGTGGTATATATCTGCATCGTGATAGTTGCCGCATTCTGCGAAGGGATCATTATGCGGAAAAAGAAAGAGAGATAGGCGAGAAGAAGGGGAAAGGGAATAGACGTGGAAGCCTCAAAAAAGAAAAGAGTGAAAGCTGTCATCACCGGCGCCATTCTGCTGGCAGTGCTGGCATTCTGTCTTGTCTATACCCGGCCGCTGACCATCGAAGAGCGCTATCCCATGCTGGAAATGAGCGAATGTACCCGGATCAAGGGCTATTATTCCAATGGACAAGCGGCGGAGGAATCATCCTTTGTCATATATCCGGAAGATCCCTGCTTTTCTGAAATGATCGCGCTGTTTGAAGCGCCTGCGTTTCATACAAGGCTCAAAAACCTCTTGCCCATGGGCACAAGGATCCACAGGGCGGAAGAGGGAGACTTCGAGTGGGAGCTCATATTCCGCTTTGAAGATGTGCGGTTTCCAAGCGGCGATATGGGCAGAGGAGATATGCTGCACATCCGCAATTTCTTTGGGGATTTGACATTGCATTTTGACGGGGAAAGCACCCGATGTTCCGTGAAGGAACAGGAGCAATGGCTCCGGGATGTGATGGACAGGATCACGAACACCGTGATCGAACAGGAGGCGGCATGAATAACACAGGCTATAAACTGGCACTGCTTTCGGCGCTTGTTATGCTGCTGCTGCCGTGGCTGACGGTTACATTCGTGCAAGGCCCGGGGGGCCTCGCAGCGGTGCTTTTGCTGTTCTTTGCCGTCAATCCGGTATATGCGGCCATAGTAGGCGTAATGGCCGGAAAGAACATACGGAGTATGTGGATACAGCCTGTTTTGTGCGACCTGTTCTTCGTGATGGGGGGATGGCTGGTATTTGACATGGGGGAGCCTGCGTTTGTCCTTTACAGCGGGGTATATCTTGCCCTTGGTTTATGCAGCATGGGGGTATCCGCTTTTGTGAGAAGCAGAAAAAACTCTCCAAAACATGAAAAGGAGCCTGTGCCCGCAAGGAAAAAGCAGATCATCGTGATTGTGCTGATCTGCGCGGTGCTGCTCTGCGGTGCCATCGGCTGGAATGTGATGAACGATTATTCGCGGGTGCTGGAGGCAAACTGGGGCTTTCATTTGCCTGCTTACGCCCGCTGCAAAGAAATCTACGCGAAGGATTCCGGCGCCAGCTTCCATGGGGACGGCATACGGTATCATGTGTTTTCCTACAAGTATGAGGACTTTATCGATACTATGTTCGTGTGGACGGGCAACGACCACGCGACCATCTATAGCGGCAGCTTATCACAGGCTGCTCAAGCATGGCTGGACGAGATCCAAGTGCCGGAAGAATGGCGGCCGGATTATGGGAACTGCCTGTATCGTTACCTCTCACAGGAGGATAACAGCGAGATTGTTGTGTTCTGGAACGCAGAGGAAAACCGGCTGTATATCTTAGAGTCATTTCTTTAGAATGGTGACGAAACAGGTACGGACTGGCTTTGGCAGAAAAGGAGGAGAGTAATGAGCACAGGAATACTATCAACGGATTCCATACTCACGTTCATTTTGAGCGAGGCTATGATGGTCATCGTGGCGCTGGCCTTCGTTGGCTGCATCATCGTATTGGTGAAGCTCAGGCACAAGCCCTGCACCCTGAGAAGGGTCTGCGTGGTACTGGCGGTGGTGTTCGCGCTGTATTTGATTGCCATCGGCATTTTGGTATTCGCCTTTGATTCTTCCAAACCGCCTGCTGCGCCTGTGCCGGCGCTGCCATAAAGAAGAAAGTGCAGAAGGAGACGCCCATGACCCCATACCAGAAGTTCAAAAAACTCGATATCGACCATGCCGCAATCGGCCTAATGCAGCGTGAGGACAGCACGGCCTATTACTGCACTCCAAAGGGGGCGCACATCCTCGGCTGGGCCGGGGTAGACGGCATCCATTATTGCACCATCCGGGGATATGGGGAGATGATATTCGCTGTCAGTCCCATGAACGGGCCGGGGGAATGCGTTCATCCCATCGCCAGAAGCTTTATCGACCTTCTTCGGCTGTTGCTCAGTTGCTCGGATATGGGGGCGCTGGAGCAGTGCTGGGCATGGGAGGAAGAAACGTTTCGGCATTTCCTTCTGGAAAACCCGCCAACGGAGGCAGGGAACGCCGCCCTCTCCGCTATCCGGGAGAGGTTCGGCATCAAACCCATGGAGAACCCCTTTGCTTATATCAAAGACTTGCAGGCGGGCTTTGATTACGGCTCCATTCCCTATACTTCGGATTATTATGATATCGACATGAATTCCCATGCACAACCGGAGCCGCCGGAGTGGAAGGTGTATTATGATTCCGGCCGCCGGGAGAAACGTCGGCAGGCCGGAAAGGAAGTTTCTCTCCAAAAGACCTTCCGATGGGGGGAGGAACTTTGGCACATTCCCGCCATGTATCTCTGCGCACAAGGATTGGTGCTGGATCTTTGCATGGAGACGGAACCGGAACGGGTGAAAGCCTTTATCGACAAATGGGAGCTTCACAGGGAGCAGGAACGCCGCTTTTCCAAAGGGGAGATACGGCAGATCGAGCGGGAGCATCCGCTCAATGCGGATATTCGTCCAGAACTCACATTGAATGGGAAACTCTTGCAGGCCGAGCACGGCACCGGTACGACCTGGATCCCCGCTTCCTGCCTGCCTGAAGGATTGGAAACCGAAACGGAGGCAAAGTACACTCTCACGCATTATGGCCTCGATCCGTCCAAAGCCTGGGCGGTTCGCCGCTGGGCCTTCCGTTGGGCGACAAAGCGCAGGCCGGAGATCCGCTCTTTACAGCTTACTATGGTTCGGGAACACACGGATATCCCTGCAGCGCAGTTCCATACACCGGACGTTGGCAGCAGTGTTTCCTTCTCCCATCCCCTTACGGGTACGGTGCATACCCTGACCGTGCGGGAATACGAAATGCAAACCCTTGGACAAAATCATTTCCCTGATGCGAACATGGAATACCCCACCCATTTCGCGGCAATGACGTACACTTTGACGCCTGACGTCGATCACAGGAACTTTATGCTGCAGGACTGCAGCGAAGGAGATGCGCCTCGACGCAGACAGGCTGAGTCCAATGCCTTCGCTCCGACAGCCGCTTGCTCTGTTGGGGTGATCGGCTTCATTGGCGGCGCATCTGGGCCCACGGCGCTCGTCGCTGGGGGAAATGTCCCTGAAAAGCTCCACGCCGCCTGTTCCAGTTTGCACTTTGACCCGGTATCCAAACCGGTGGAGTGGCGGCCGATATTCCGTGAAAAGCTGATGGAAGATATGGAAGTAGACCTGATTCTCGGAAAGGAGCGAGTAGAATGAAAAGCGTAAAGCCCGGCAGAGGTCCGTCCATGATGGGCGGCGTGGTTGGAATATTCATGATCGGTTTCGGTATTCTCTGGACGATCTTAGCTGCCCAGGCAAGCGGCATATTCGCACTCTTTGGCGTGTTGTGGACCTGCATTGCCATTGCAATGACCATATACAACTTCAAAAACGCCACGAGTAAAAACCGGTATTCCGCCTTTGATATAACCGAAAGCCATGAGGAACCCGACCCCCTGAACCAGCGATTTGGTGCACAGGAGAGCTATAGTTCTCCGGCAAGGGATGTGGACAACAACTTCTGCCCCTATTGCGGCACGCCGGTGGCAGATGATTTTGAGTTCTGTAACAGCTGCGGCAAGCGGCTGCCATGAAGGAGTATAGAATGAAAGCCATGAAAAAAGCCCTCTTGATTTTGCTGGGATGTATCCCGTTTCTCATTGGCTGGCTGATCAACGCCTCCATGATGGCAAATCCCGAAACGCTGCCGCCGCTGTTTCTCATTGGCGTTGTCTTTCTGCTTGCATGGGGCGCTGCTGCGTTTATAGCCCGGCCGCGTTTTCAAAGTGGGAAACAAGTGGTGATCCTGCTCAATCTTGTCGCTGCGCTTGATCTGCTTCTGGTGTGCATACAGGAGATCATTCTTGGCGCGTACTGGATGAACGCCATCGGCGCTTGGACGCAGTTTTATTATTTGCCGTTAATGAACTTTGGTTTTACCCTAACTGCTTGGAGCCACCGAACCTTTACCGCCTATATTGCAGCGTTTATACTGATGGTGGCTGTATCTGCCCTTGGCTGTCGGCTGCGCAATAGAAAGGAGGCCGGACGGTGATACCTGACGATCTCAAAAAAGCGATTACCGAGCAGATCATGAACCTTAGCCCCGCACAACTTCCGGAGGAGCCTGTGGAGTTCAAACTGGTGCAGTTTGACGGTACGGAGCCGGACAACAAAAGGTGGCTCGCACTTATCAGCGAGCGGCTCGAAACCGCAAAAACCTTCGAGATCCATTGCTGGGAAGATGAAGGGGAATGGATTGAGCTGGCGCTGCAATATGGAGAGGAAAAGCATACCGGCTGGAGCCACGGGATTGTAATTGCAGGGGAAGTTACTCCGGCTTTCCGCGCAATGCTGCTTTCCCTGCCAAAGCCAGAGGATAGGGAAATATACAACAAGATGACGCCATTTTTCGACGTGTTTCTGGATGATAGCTTTCAAAGCTGCCACTACGGCACGGAAAACTACCTGTAGGAGGAAGAATTAAAGATGAAAAAGATCACCGCTATTACCCTGTGTATGGTTATGATACTCGCTGTGTTTACCGGCTGCGCTGCCAAAGGTGAAAAGAACCTTTATGAGCAGGGACTTTCCCTCATCGCCATCATGGAGGAGATGGGAAAGAGCGATCTGTACCACGCCACCATGACCAGCAGCGATACCGTCATTGGTAAACTGGAGGCCATACGCACGGGCGATTTCAGCAAGCCGGATACCGTCTATACCATCGCACTCAGCGAGGACTATATTGCCATGATGTCCGAATGGGAGGAGATGCCGGAGATATCCGATACCCTCAAAGACGTGTTGAACACAAAGCTCATTGGCGCGTTTGCCACCCAGATCAATGCCCTGGCCGGGGCGGAGACGCTGGCCGCTTCCGCCGTATGCGCTGCGGGCAAGACCTTTGTGGACGAAAGCTGCAAGGAGAACATGCTGTATCTCTATGTGTTTGAAGAAGGAGTACCCGCTGCCGTGACCTTTGTTCCCGGCGAGGGCGGTGCGGTTTCTGCGTCCGGCACATTCATACTCTATGACGGAGTGGATTTTTCGGATGAAAATGCCCTGCGGGATTTCTTTGCCGGGATGGGCGCAGAGATTAAAGTGCTGGAGCAGTAAATCTATTTGGGGGTATCTATGATCTACTATAACGACGAACTCCGGCGGCTTTTTGCTGAGGTAGCGGAGCAAAAACGGCTCAATGCGGAGCTTTCCGACCTTCAGGATCAGCGCCGGGCACTGATGGATAAGGCGCGGGAACTGGAAGGAAAAAAGATACAGGAGCAGGCGGATGTGGATAAGCTGGAAGGCCGCAGCCTTGCCGCCTTCTTCTATAACGTGGTGGGTAAAATGGATGAAAAGCTCACCAAGGAACGGGAGGAAGCTTATGCTGCCGCCGTGAAATGGGATGCGGCTAAAAAAGAACTCGCTGCCGTGGAAGGGGCTATTGGGCAGCGAAAAGAGGCCCTCGCCCGTCTCGCGGGCTGCGAGAAACGGTACGCTTCGCTGAAAGCTGAAAAGCTCGCTGCCATGAAAGCGGAGGGTGGCCCGGACGCGGATGCAGTCATGGAGCTGGAGGAACGCATTGCCTACCTTGAGAATCAGAAGCGGGAAATCCGGGAGGCTATGTCCGCCGGAAGGAGTGCACTCGGCATTACGGACAGCATCCTTTCCAGCCTGGACAGCGCAGATGGATGGAACACCTGGGATATGTTTGGCGGCGGCGGGATTATCACCCATGTAGCCAAGCACGGGCATCTTGACGACGCACAGGACATGGTGGAGAATTTGCAGGTTGCGCTGCGCCGCTTTAAGACGGAGCTTGCCGACGTCACTATCCATGCGGACATGCAGGTGAATATCGACGGCTTCCTCCGCTTTGCCGATTGGTTCTTCGATGGAATATTTGCCGACTGGGCTGTACGGGACAGGATCAGTCAATCCCAATCCCAAGTGAGTGATACCCGGCGCAAGATAGAAAGTGTGCTGACAAGGCTGGATGGGATGCACAGCAATGCGGAATTGGAACAGCGAAAGGCACAGGCGGAGATAGATGCGCTGGTGGTTGGGGAGACGTCTTACAATGGATGATGCGGCGAAAGGCTCAGCCCCGCGAGAGAATAACTCTGTCGGAAATGGCAGAGACAATTCGCATGTGGCGATATTCCTGCTCATACAGCTGGGGATATGCGTATTGCTAACGCTTTTCGATACAGCCATGGCGTATCATCTGAAGGAAGCGCTTTTATACAGCCAGGACGGACTTTGGATGATGCTGCCGGTCGTCCTTATGGCTTTTCTCCTGCAAACATGGTTTAAGCGGCTGAAAAAGCACGGCTTTGTCCGGTGGATACTGCCCTGCATCTCAGCGTTGGGGCTTGTGCTGACGGAGCTTCTTATGCTGGGCAATCTGCTCATGGAGCTTTTGACGTATTTTGCTTGGGGAATCACCCTGCCGCTGCTCATGGGGCTGCTGCTGGCGGAGGTTCCGGACTTCATCAAGGCCAAACGCCGAAGGATACGGATAGCTGCGCTCTCCCTGACTGCCGTGGCATTTGCCATTGCGATTCTGTTCTGGCCCCGGTATTTCAGCGGAAAGGCTGAACTATCGCCGGATACCCGCCTCATGTATTACGCGCCTGAAGGGGAACGATCCTTCATGCGGGCACAGGAGGATGAGGGCTTTCTCCAGGTTATCAAATGGATGCGGGTTACGCCCTGCCTCTTTCCGCCGCAGTGGGGGGAGGACAGCGGCGTACTGCTCCGGCTCAACGATGGATATGTATTGGCGGCAGGACGGCAAAGCCCGCCGGTCATCTATGAATACACAGGGGAGTTGGAGCATTTTTCCGGGGAAACGCCCCGATTCAGCGTATACGGCTATCCGGCCCTGTATATCGAGCTCTTTACCCGAGCCCAATGGGAGGAAAGCGGAAATGAATAAGTTTTTCGATGCTAATGGTTTCTTGAATAGGAGAGGCAAATGAAGAAATACATCTTAGGCTATATCCCCGCAATACTCTTTACGCTTTTCTACCTCATAGCAGGGGTATTGACCGGCGTGAGCCTATCCATGTCCATGATTCTGATTTGGCTGGCCTGCTTTTGGATCGCAGCAGTCCTGCTCCACAAGGGGCTGTTCTGGGGCGGGGCTTTCGGCCTGTTCCCGGCGCTCCACATGATCTACATGAGTACCCAGTACACCGGACAGGTCATCAATATCGAACTGCCGCTGGGGATCGCCCTGCTGCTGTTCTACATCATCTTGGGCGTATATCTTTGGAAAAAGCGGGATGCACAGACAAATACCGCGTTTAAAGAGTCTCTACCTCTGCTGCTCAAGATCCTTCTGACCGGGGCCGTTGTGATAGCTACCCCTTTTGTGGCAGTCATATCCGGGATGATACTCATTTCGGAGGGCGTGCACCAGGCATTCGCCTATATCGGCATGCTCGTTCTCCCCTCCCTGCTGCCCCTGATTTGGCTGAAAAAGCGGAAGAAGTACCTCATCGTATGGGGATGCGCCGCGGCGGTGTACTTCATCGCCCTGGGTGTGAATTACGGCCTGAAGAAGTACGACGAGAGCATCACCGTCAATACGGCTCCTAACATCAATGTCCACGAATATCTGCCCTTTGAGGAGGACTCCAAAATCGTCAAGATCGACAGCAAGACTCTGAAGCTCACGGAGGACCTGCCAAGGATAGACGGGGCAGCCGCCTTCTTCCCGGTGTATTCCGCATTTATCCACGCAGTCTATCCCGAAACGACGGAACTTTACGATGGCGTCTTTGAATACAACAACACACCCGGGGGCTATCAGCTGCTGGCGGAAAAGGGCATTGATCTGTTTCTGGGCGTGTATCCCTCCGAGGAACAAAAAGCCTATGCTGAAGAATGCGGCACTACATTTGTATATACCCCCGTGGGAACGGAAGCCTTTGTATTCTTCGTACACAAGGATAACCCCATAGACAGCCTCACCACCGAACAGATAAAAGGCATCTATTCGGGGGAGATCACCAACTGGAAGCAGCTGGGCGGCAAAAACGAGGAGATCGCCGCCTTCCAGCGCAACGAGGGCAGCGGCAGCCAGAGTATGCTGGAGCGCTTTATGGGAGAAACTCCCATCATGGAAGCGCCTACGGAACTGAAGAACGATTTGATGTCGGGCATTATCGAGCAGGTGTCCAATTACAGGAGCAAATCCAACTCCATCGGCTTCTCCTTCCGCTACTATGTGGAGGGCATCATAAAGAACTCAGACATCAAAATGCTGGCGGTGGACGGGGTGCTGCCCACGGCGGAAAACATCCGAAACGGCAGCTATTCCGTCGTGACCCCAATCTATGCCGTCACCTATGCGGAAAACGACAATGAGAATGTGGATCAGCTGCTCCAATGGATACTGTCCGAGGAGGGGCAGTACATCATCGAGGAAACGGGATATGTGGGAGTATCGGGCGCCGGGCAGGCGGAAGATGCGGGTGCATCGGCGGAGTCCGAGTCCCCGTCCTCCGAAACAGGCGGCGGCGCTCCGCCCGCTGAACAATTCGACACAGCCGAGGAAGCGGCGGAACACATCATAGCGGTAAAGGCGGCGGGGGTGGAAGAAACGGTTGCTGCGAATCATGTTGGACTCTATGATAAGGAATACATCTATGCCTTGAAAGAACCGCCCTTGCCCGAATATGAACAAATAAGTATTATGATCACCCTTCAAGGAACTGCCATTCTTTATGGTACGGATGATCTTTGGGATGGAACAACGTTTTTCTGGCAACAAGGGGCTGAAAGTGACGAAAAGATCAAGAATCTTACGGAACGCTATGGCCTTGAGCGCTATCAGGATACGAAGTTCTTTTTCGGAACGAGCATGAGTGATATTTGCATTTTGTGGTGGGAACATGGGGATCAGTTTGAATTTACGTATCCATCTGAAGTCGGTGTCGCCCCGGAGGATATCATCGCACATCTTGAGGTTGAAAAGTATGATGTGTGATTAAAAAGAAACTTCTCTTATCACTACCTCACATCCCTGCAACCATTCCAAAGATTTTGCGACTATATGATCAAAGGCCTTTTGTCACAGCGGAGGAACGGATGGACGACAGCAGCATCGTAGAATTGTACTGGGCACGCTCGGAGGAGGCGATCCCTTCCACGGCGGCAAAATACGGCCGGTATCTGGGCGGCGTTTCCTATAACATCCTCAGGGTATATGAGGATGCGGAGGAGTGCGTCAACGATACCTATCTCAAGGCATGGAACGCCATGCCGCCGCACCGCCCTTCCATCCTGTCCGCTTTCCTCGCCAAAATCACCCGCCGCCTCTCCATTGACCGGTGGAGAAAAGGCAAGGCGCAGATGCGTGGCGGTGGAGAACTCACCCTTGCGCTGGAAGAACTTACGGGCTGCGTGTCCGGCCAAGACAGCATAGAGGGCGAGCTGATGCAGCAGGAGCTGATCGACTGCCTGAACTGTTTTCTCGATAAGCTGCCCGGTACGGAGCGCCGGGTGTTCATTTGCCGGTATTGGTACATGGACAGCATAAAAGAGATATGCATCCAGTTTGGCTTCTCCGAGAGCAAGGTCAAATCCATGCTGCACCGCACAAGGCAAAAACTGCGCTTACAGCTCGAACAGGAGGGTCATTGATCATGCAGTCGGAAGAACTGTTAGATCTCATAGGAGAGATCAAGGAAGAACATATTCAAGAAGCAAAGGCGCACAAAAAGCGCCGCCTTCCTGCCTGGACGAAGTGGGCGATGGGAGCAGCGGCGGCATGCCTTGTGCTGGTCGTAAGCATTCCGATCTTTATGCCGCGGGCCGGCTCCAGCGCCCCCGGATCTGACGGAGAGGCGCCCATGACTGGAGGAGGCGGCAGTGGTCATGAGGAGGGTATGGCATTTATGTCCTACGCCGGGCCGGTGTTCCCTCTGACGCTGATGGAAGAAGGGTCAGGTCTTATCGCCGAGCGGACGATTACCTGGGATTTTTCAACCTACGGTGATAATGGAACAGCGACGGAGTTTTGGGGCGGCAGCGAAGGCGGCGCCATCGTCCGGGACGGCTACCGGCTGACCAACCTTTCAGAAGAAGATATAGCCGTTACAGGCGTTTATCCCATCGCCGGGGACTATCAGCTTATGGAGTGGCCTGCTATTACGGCAGACGGGCAGGAAGTGGCCTATGAGATCATCAGCGGCTCCTACACGGGCGGTTTCCGGGGCGCGGGGGACGAACATACCACCAGCGTTAATCTGGAAAACCTGACCTCGTGGGAGGGCTACCGGGATCTGCTCACAGACGGCAGCTACTTTGCGGAAGCCTTTGCAGAAGCGCCGGTACTGGATATGCCTGTGATCCTCTATGAACTTACGAATATCACGGATGGCGATTGCGGCTTTGACGCCGCTACGCTGGCCGTGCATTACCGCTACGATGCGGGGCGCACTAACATTATGACCTACGGCTTCAACGGCGGGGGAGAGGACCCGGAGACGGGAGAGGGTATCCGCGACTTCTTCATCCGGGAAGGACGAAGAAAGCCGGATGAGGAGACCAAGTATCTGATCGTGGTAGGGGATGACATCGAGGACATAAGGCTGCAAGGGTATCAAAACGGCGCCTGTGAGCCCGGCAACGAGGCGGAAGGGCCTGCGGCCTCTCTTACCCGCAGAGAGACCACCATGGGAGAGGTGCTCAAAGCCATCGCGCAGTCCCGCTATGACGAGATCAGCGGCACGGAATTCGACGGCGACCACAACCGGTATCTCAACGAACGTATCGGCTTTGAGATGTATTATGGAGATATCTGCAAATACTTCGCTGAATATGGCCCCATGGGAGAAGACCCCAAAGAACGCTACTCCTTCGAGTGGGGCGCACGGCTGGAGGATATTGTTGAAGAAACCGCCTACCGGGAGCGCATCCTCTATCTCACATTCCCCATTACCATCCCGGCAGGGGATAGCGTAGAGTTGACAGCGGAGCAATTCCAGCCCGCCAGCTTTGACTTCCACTGCGGCGGGGAGAATGTAGGAATCGAGGGATACGATATGGTCACGGGACTCGGGAGCAATCTCACCTTCCTGGGGCAGCGGGCCGCCATTGAGAATTACGATGCCATTGAAATCCTGCGGCAGAACTTCGGCTTCGACCTTGCAAACGGGGTTGCGGAGGTAGCGCTTGAGATGGGCAAACCCCACTATTATCTGGAGGTCAGGGGGATTGCAGGATCGGAGGGTGAATAAACTGCTATGAGAAAACGTCTTGTGAGCTTGTTTTGTGCATTGTCTATATTGTTATTTGCCACCAGCATCACCCTGGCTAACTCCGCCCAAATGCAGTGGACGGGAACCACCTCCACGGGCGCCATTGTCCAGGACGACGCTTGCCCCATAGTGGTGGAAAAGGAAGTGCTGACATTCGACGTACAGGAGTTTCCCAAAGAGCACTATACGGAACCCGACGCCTTCCTCGCCTATCCCGGCAAGGTGACGGCGGAGTATACCTTCCACAACCCGACGGACTATGACGTTTCCGCTACGCTGTTGTTCCCTTTTGGCAACATGCCGGACTACGGGCAGATCTACGACCCGGAAACGGATGAACGGGTATGGGGTGCGGACACGGAAAAATTCGATATCACCATTGACGGAAGGCCTATCCCAAAGACGCTTCGCCACACCTTCTTTCCCCTTTATTCCGAGTTTGAGCTGGAGCGGGATATGGCGCTCCTGCACGACGGATTTGCGGATGATCCATTCTATACCCCGGAGCTGCCGGTGACCCGCTATACCTATGTGGCCAGCGGTGTGGATACGGAAACCTATGACGCTGCCAGCGGCGCGTTTACCGTATCCATTGATCCAACAAAAACCAAGGTGCTGCTGGAGCACCAGAACGGCGGCAAGACATCGGAAGATGGCGCAGAAGTCCATGTCTGGATCGAGAATGACCTGGAATACGCCCTCTATGTGATGGGGGAACCTTTGCCTGAGATGCCGGAATGGAAGTTCTATGAAAACGGAGCCTGCGAGGACGAAATTGAGGGTACGATGACCCTTATGGGCACACAAACCATGACCTTCAAGGAGCTGGCCCTAACCGCTTACAACCCCGACTCCGGCATCCTGGAGCATGACTGGTACAATGCCATGGTGGCCTCCATGAACATGTTCGAGTGGACGCCCAACGGCGTGATCCCGTATACCGATTTCCGCTATGATATAACCGATTCCCTCATGCGTTGGTACGAGTATGAGATTGCGCTGGAGCCGGGCGAGAGTATCGTCAACGCCGTGACCGCACCGGCCTATCCATCCATAGACCTGCGTTATGAGCCTCCCGTTTGTGCGTATACCTATCTGCTCTCCCCGGCTAAGACCTGGGCGGAGTTTGGCAGCCTGGAGATCCTGGTCAATACGCCTAATTACATAACTGAGAGCAGTCTTGAGGGCTTTGAAAAGACGGAAACGGGTTATTGGCTTCAGCGGGAAGGGTTGCCAGAAGGGGAGCTGACCTTCTCACTCTGTGCCGAAGCCGAGCCCGCAAGGGCGGCCAATAATGCCTACCTCTACATTGCGCCAGTCGTGATAATTGCTGTTGCCCTTGTGGTGATCGTGGTTGTAATATTGATCGTAATAATAATTAAAAAGGCAAGGAGGAAATAGCCTGTGAGGAAGATCATTGCCATAAACGCCAGCCCGCGCACCGGCTGGAACACCGCAACGCTGGTGCATGAAGCCGCACGGGGAGCGGAAGCGGAAGGAGCAGAGGTCAAAGTCATCGACCTGTATTCTCTCGACAGATTTGCGGGCTGCATCTCCTGCTTCGGCTGTAAGCTGCCCGCCAGCCTTGGTAAATGTGTGTATAAGGACGCTCTCGCCCCGGTGCTTGAGGAAATACGACAAGCGGATGGGCTGATACTGGGGACGCCCAATTACCTTGGGGAAGCCAGCGCGAGCTTTCGTGCCCTGTATGAGCGGCTGGTATTCCAGTACATCACCTATAAGATGGAGCCGAGGAGCTACAACACGCACATGATCCCGGTGCTCTTCATCATGACCAGCAACGCACCGGAGGCGTTCTATACACCTGAAGGCTACGGGCGGGTGGTATCCGCCTATCAGAACACATTGAGCGGCATAATCGGCCCCACAAAGACGCTGATCGCAAGCGACACTCTCCAGGTCAACGATTATGATAAATACGACTGGACGATGTTCGACCCGGAGGCGAAAAGGGCCCGGCATGAGACGGTGTTCCAGGAGGTAAAGCAAAGCGCATTTTCCCTGGGTGCGGACATGGCAAAGGGGCAATGGGAATAACTCTTTTCTTTAAAAAGCTCCCGTCTCAAATCAAGCGGGAGCTTTGCAATGTGTTTTAGCCGAGTTTATACTTTGTTTTCAGCCCGGCTCCGGATCAGCCGAACCGTTGCCAGTATCAATGCCGTGAGCAGCCCAAGCTTGATCCAGTCCAGGAAAATATAAACCACATTGGCCATCCCGGACAGGGGATCCATCCTGAGCGGGATAAACAGCAGGGCGAACAGTATCCATCCCGCTGTCAGCAGCACCAAGGTCTTCTTTGTGGCGACAATGGGAGCCTTCCAGAACCGGCGCAGGGTAATGACGACCATCGTGACCGCCCAGACCACCTCCAGCCACGCAAAAGCAAGGCGCAGGTAATTCATGCTGGGTTCGTAGTTGAATGTCCATAGGGTCAAGCGCCAGGTGATTCCTGTTGCGTATCTGAGATAGATATTTACCGAAAAGAATATCGCCCATGCGCACCAAAGTCCGACATTCCTTATGAAAACCAGGCAGATTACGCCGCAGAGCAGAAATGGCGAGGAAAAGAGCAGCCCTGCAAGAAAACCTCCCAGCAGCGTAAACAGCAGTATCACAAGTCCACCGAAGCACAACAATATAAGGCCGACTGTTTTACGGCTGGGGCTATCCCGGGTTGGTGCCGGCGCTTCAATGTGCTCAGCTGATACACTTTCCTCAGGCTGATCTTGCGGTTCCTGTTGTTCCCCCAGAATGAGAGCATCCATGGACACGCCGAAGTATTCGCCCAGCTTGACCAGCTTATCGAGTTCAGGCACGGCGCTGTTGGTCTCCCACTTGGATATGGACTGTCGGGATACGCCCAGCGCGTCCGCCAAATCACCTTGGGACATATTCCGCTCATTGCGCAGATGATAGATTCTCTCGCCAAGCGTCATGGCCCGTCTCCTTTCTCTTAGCTTGATTGAAGTATACTTGTGATTGTGATAAAAGTCTATACATCCGCCTTGGAATATGCGCAACCGGCAGTTGCACTACTGCCACCGTAGCCGACAAGATGATGAAAACGCTGAAAACCGAAACTTCAGCCATGCCCAAGCCGCCCTATATGTATGCGCCGGAGCAATAGAAAAGCGGTTATGCCGGAAAGCATGACCGCTGGAGTATTATTCTACCCCTCTAATTAGAGCATCAATATCAACATCTGTTTCGTATATTCCCTGATATGGTTGCTCTATGTAATATTTTCCGCTATCCGCATAGTAAAAAACTGTTGTTGTACCACCATCATTAGAAACATCTACTTTACCGTAATCATCAACATTTGGAATATCTTGAACACTATACTTTGTTGTAGCTTTTGCTTGCAAAAAGACAGATATAAACTGCTCAATCCATTCTGTGTTGGAATAAGAATATTGGGAACCATCGATTGCTGTAATCTCAATGCTATCAATTTCATTAACAGCAGGAAGTACGATAGGCTCTGCTTGCTTGCTGCAACCAACAAATAGGAATACAAAAGTAGCAATAGACACAAACAACAAAGCTGTCTTTTTCATAAGCACACTCATTTCAATTTAGTAGACGACAAATTCTCAAAGAGCATCAGCAAAATAGATAGAGCAGAGAATTTGTTTGAGCAAAAGCATATCACGAATATATGAACAAATCTACCGCCTTTGTACTACGATATCAAATAACGCACGACAAAGGCACCGCCGCAGAGATGTCTATGTCTTCAATGCTAAGAATAATGAAATATTCGCCGAAGTTAATCAAGCGGATTGGGCAAGGTATCATAATACTCCGAGCGCTTGGCGTCGTTCCAGGTATCCGGATCGCCGATATATACTCCGCCCATCTTAGCGAGGATCCGCTTCGGCGCACGCTGCCTGAAATAGATGTGCGTTCCATCGGTTTCAAAAACCAGTTGGTCAACATCAACGTATGGATACTGTGTGCGAATCAGCCGAACGTATTCTCTCTGTTCCTCTGGCGTGGGTTCAATCTTCTGCATTTCGCTGCTGGACGGGTTGCTTGTCTCCATTTCTCTACTATCCTTTCTTGATGGTACCATTATATTCGTTTCCATCCTGACCTTCAAGGTGAGATGATTCTGCGCAACCTTGCACGCCTTTTCAGCGTTATAATATATATAGAACCACATCGGAGAAGTGCGGAGGACATCAGCTTATGAGGGATAAATCTTGCATCGTACTATGTATCCTGCTTTTCCTGTGCCTGTTGTCCGGCTGCGCAGCGGAGCCGGCAGCTGTGGCTGCGGAAATGCAGCCTACGGACTGTGGCCTGACCGGCGCCTTTGACGCCTACCTGTATGTTCCTCTGGAGGGCAGCACCTACCGGTATGAGCGGGTTGACGAGCCCGATGAAAAGGTTTCAAAGGGAAAGCAGATATACTCCTTCGTGGAGGATACGGGATTTGACCAATACGATTGGCAGGTCTATGCAGTAAAGGAATACCCGGACTACTCTCATGTGTGGGCCGAAAGCGGGCTGGACTATGCACAGCTCTACCGCTACAGCCCGTCCAAACGGTCAGCGGATAACGCCCTTAACGCAGCAAGGGAGGAGGGCTGCGTCATCATGGAGGATGGGGACGTGACCAGTGGGCAGGAGACCTGGATGGACTTTGTCGCGGAGACGGAGCGGGGCAATGCGGCTTCCGTCAAGGTCGCCCATTACCACACCCTGGATCCGGAACACAGCGATCCCACATATTATGCGGCATATAAAGAAGATTACCCTGTTCTTTATATCAACGAACTGACTTATGACGGGGAGGCCTTCACCCTCCGTTGGGAGGAACAGGATAAGCAATACGAAAGAGCCTATCGCTATCTTATGCGCTATACCGGCACAGCCCCGAAACAGACCAGCGCAACATTCGATACTTATCTTCGCTATGTCCTGACCAACGATAACACCGTCACATGGGATGATTTGTTTTATGGCATGGTCAGTTCGCAATTCGGGGACTACATCGACCACTTCTCTATCTATACGGATCTGGAAAGGGACGCTGAGTAAAAGGAGGAAGACGGCGTATGAAAAAGATGCTCTGCACGTTGTTTTTTGCGGCGGTCATAACAGCTCTGCTCTGCGGTTGCGCAGCTGACAGCGGGAATAGTCAACCCATCGATGCAAGTGTATTTTCTGATGGCCAGATTCAGGAGATCGTGCTGCACGGTTATCCGGATGTTTCAGTCTCCGTTTCCGAGGAGCATATGGCCGAAATGGGAGAATGGTTGCTAAGCCTCCGGGTCGGAGAGAAGATCGCCCCGGATGCGCCCCAGACGCCGGGCGCCAATTCCTACCAGGCGACTGTGATCTATGCTGACGGTACAAGTATCCGCAGCGGCATCGACATCACCGAGTATGAAGGCGCACTTCATGAAATCCACCGTCCCGATCTGCCTGCCTGTTGGTTTGCCATCTGGGAATCCCCGGCGGCCACCTTGCCGGAACCCGTCAACGAATGGACGGTGACCGAAGGCATTACCCTGCGCCTTATGAACAGCGAGTTCCCGGAGGGCGTGGAGCGCATGACCCTCATCATGGAGAACCGGACGGATCAGGTGATGCTCTACGGCAATGGATGGAGCTTCGAGCGGTACGAGGAGGGCGAGTGGGTCCCGCTGCCCAACCGTGAGGACGCCGCATGGACTTCGGAGGGCTATACCCTGTTCGACCATAAGCAGGATACCTTCCACGTCTCCACATTTGTCCTTGCGGAACCGTTGACCGAGGGGCTGTACCGGGTAACGGGCTGCACGCTGCGGGTGGCGGCAGACGATGATAATCTGAGTGCGGGCGGGAGCTATACGGACTATCCAGCCTATCAGCTGGAGTTTACCGTAAAGAAGAATGCCCTGCCGGACAGAGGATATCCGCCGGACGAGTCAGAGCCCGGGGGTCTGCCCCCAAAGGAAGACTGGGAATGGTACACCCCTTGGGAGGGGCTTTCCCGGATGGAAGGCAGCGGCGAAAGCGTCTGGCAGTTCGTGCAGGATGAGAGCGGCCTGGTGGCCATGCTGCACCGGCCGGACACCCCGGAGAATGAATACCTCAATGAAGGCGATCTGCTCGCCCTGCATCTGTTCGACAGGAGGACCGGCGAGCTCTTTGCCGTGTGCTATCCTCATACCCAGGATACGCTTTTTGTGGATCAGGACAATGTGACCCCTGAGGCGGGCGGCGGATTCCATATCGAGGCCGAGCATCACATCTACTGGGCCGGACAACGGGACGGTGAATGGGTGGTGGAGCGCCTGTGCAGGTGATATGCGGTCAACAGGAGAATGAACAGCTGGCTGGACGACTTAAACATACAAAAAGCTTGATCTATACGGAGGAAGAACAATGAAACGGATTATTTCACTTGTGCTGTGCATCGCCTTACTGGCGGCGGCGCTGACAGGCTGTACAGGCGGTATGAAAGCGCAGGACCTGACAGAACAGCCACAGCAGGTTCAGGCGGAAAACGCGATACAGCTTGACATGGTGCCTTGTGCCGACTTCACCCCCGCATCGGATTTCGGCATGCAGCTGTTTGCCGAGACGTTGAAAACCGGGGATGAAAACCCCGTCATCTCCCCAGTATCCGCCTACCTCTGTCTTGCTATGGTGATGTTGGGGACGGAGAACGAGACGCTCCAAGAGTTTGAGAGTGTGCTGGGCGGGGACACGGCTGCCGTAGCCTCCCTTGCCCACGACCTGTCCGAAAAGCTGATGGATACAAAAGGTGACACCATACTGAACATCGCCAACTCCCTCTGGGCGGATGACGACAAGGTGATCGTACAGCCCAGCTTCGTCCAAGGCGTTATGGACTACTTCGACGGGGAGATCTATCAGGCCGACCTGCCCTCAAAGGAGGCCCTCGATGACATCAATGCCTGGGTGAACGACAAGACCGAGGGCCTTATCCCTAAACTCCATGACCAACCCTATCCGGAGAGTACTGCCCTGATCCTGCTTAATACCCTCTACATGAAGACCAAATGGCAGCGAACGTTTGAGGGCTATGCCACGCGGGATAAGACCTTCACTAAGGCTGACGGCGCGCAGCTCACAGCTCCTTTTATGCAGATGTACGAAGAGAATCAGCAATACATCGGTACGGATGACGCCGAGGGTATACTGCTGCCTTATGACGATGGCAAGACTGCCTTTGTGGCCCTTCGGCCCACGAACGGCACTGCGATCCGGGATTTTGCAGCTTCCCTTACGGCAGCGGGCCTTGCCGGATATGTGGAAGGTGCGGAGGAGAAGCTGGTCAACTTCTCCATGCCCAAGTTCAACCTTGCGTATGAGTTATTCCTTACCGACATACTCAAAGCCATGGGACTGGAGCGGGCATTCGTTTCTGGCGCAGCTCAGCTTGAACCTATGGGGACGGGTGCGGAGGGGCCGCTGTTTCTGGACTGGGTATTTCAAAAGGTAAAGATCGAAGTGAATGAGGAGGGCACCGAGGCCGCAGCAGTAACCGAAGCGGTGGCGGCGGAAGGAGACGCCATGCCTGTGGAGGAACCCATAGAGCTACACCTGGACAGTCCCTTCGTGTACGGGATAATCGACCTTGAGACTGGTGCGCCGCTATTTATCGGGTTGCTGGAAGACCCGACTGCAGAATAACAGTACAGCAAATATAAGGCGTGCCGTGGTCTTGCGGCGCGCCTTCTCAATATACCATCGATTTATTCTGTTCTTTGCCGTTCCCGTCTTCGTTGAAAGAGATCTATCACAAAATGTATTGCCAGGAACAGCGTCAGCCTTGCGCTAACCAGCATGGGGGTAATGAGGTAATCCACTGTGGTGAATACAGCGTCCGTGGATCCAAACAGCAGAGGAATACCTAACATAGCAGCAAGGAAGCTACCGCAAAACAGCAGCTTGGTTCGCCAGGGTATGCGGCATCTCTGCGCGGCGTTCAGTATTACGAGCAGTAGAAAGCCGATTAGGGAAACCGTGAGAATGATCGTATCCGTGGTTTCCCATGCACCGGTCAGGCGCTGGCGGACCTCAAAAATAGCCATCTCTTCCTGCGTAAGCTGGTCTATTGGCATTGGATAGAAACGGTTTGCGCTCCAAAGGAAGGCGGAGCTGAGCGCCGTCAAGATGATGATCGTGCAGAAAAGAGCAATGGCCATAATTCGCACTGTGCGAGCTGCCTTTAGCTTGCGGGTTTCGCCGTAAAGAATGCCGTCCAGATCTGTTCCGTACACCTTAGCTAAGCTGAGCAGCATATCGATATCCGGCCTGGTACGGCCTGATTCGTAGCTGGAAAGAGCCTGCCGTGTAACGCCAACGATGCTGGCAACCTGTTCCTGGGTCATGCCGGTATCTATCCTGAGCTGGCGCAGGTTTTGATTTATCGTCATGGGTATCACCTCGCCCTGAGCATACGGACGACGCTATCAAAAAGTCAAGCAACGATTTGTTGCGCGAGAAAAACATTATTAGAAAGGGCCTGATTGGGCCTCCTCTACCAGGGACAGCAGCGGGTACATATCGTTATATTGCTTCTGGATGAACATGGCACTGCGCTTTTTGTAGAGCCGCGCTCCCAGTCTGTCCGCAATGGGCAGCAGGATGCGCTCATGGGCGCAGAGGGATGGAGCGACCTTTGTAATGCTGCCCGTGGATTGCCGATTCAGGCAGCCGCAGTGGTGGTTACACCGCCCCTTTACGGCGCAGCCTTCGCAGGAGGGCTTCTCCGCCTCGTTGATGCGGTACAGCCGCAGGCGCTTTTCTTCGTCAATGCCACTCTGGATATGGCCGATGGCGTATTCAACATCCCCGACGAACTGCACGCAGGGATAGATGCTGCCGTCCGGCGCTACGGAGAGCTGCTTCTTGCCTAGCTCGCACCGCTCAGCGCAGTAGTTTGCGCCGTGGATGTGGCTGGCCAATTTGACTTCGAAGGGGGAAAGATAGAACTTGTCTTCCGCGAGAGTATGGTCTTCATAAAACTTTGCCAGCAGCTTGTACTGGCGTTCCAGCTCTGATAGGGCATCCTCGTCCCATGTACCGGCATAGTTCATGGAGCAGATGAGATAGCGGAAGCCCCGGTGATACAGGTATTCCACGCCTTCAGCGTAGTATTTCACGCAGGATGGGTCAATGGTCATCATCACGGGGGCGTAGGGCCGGGCATCCAGCAGGGTGTCTATCACAGGGGAAAGGCGTTCAAACGTGCCTTGCCCGGCGGCGTCCACACGGTTTAGGTCATGGGCCGCCTGCACGCCGTCGTGAGAGAGGGCGATGAACAGATTTGCGTCCCTGGAAAAGCGCAGGAAATCTTCGTCCAAAAGCAGGCCATTGGTGGTGACTTTGAAATGAAAACGTGTATGACCCCCGGCCTGCACATGGCGGGCGTAATCCACGGTTTCATAGATCAGATCTTTGTGCAGCAGCGGCTCCCCGCCAAAGAATATGATCCCGGCGCTGCCACCGTCCTTTTCCGCCGCGTCCACAGCAGCCCGGGCCACCTCGATGGGCATGACCGCCGGGCTCTGCTCCACATAGCAGTATTTGCAGGCCATGTTGCAGGCCGTTGTGAGGTGCAGGGTGTAGTGCATTATATCACGCCCTGCCCCTTCAGCCATTCCAGGAAATCGCGCACCTGGGCGCGGAGGTCTTCGAGAGATTTCTCCCTTTGTTCGGCATCGTACTTGGCGGCGTATTCCTCATATCCCTTGCCGCCGTCGTCCTCTTCCGGCCACTCGTAGTTGAACTCCCGGAAATCCGCGCTCATGGGGTCGTAGAAGGCGGCGATGTTCTGATTGCCATCCGTAATAGCCTGCGCCGCATCCTTGAAATAATAATTCTCCACGCTGGAGGCAACATTCTGCTTAGGATCCTGCCATTCGGCAAGGTCCTGCCGGGAGACAAACTCGACGCCGATTCCGTGGGCGTCATCATAGCCGTCCAGCGCCAGGTCACCTTTTGTGGTCTTATCTGATTGTTCGAATGTATTGTGCAGGAGAAGGGTCGCGCCGCTGATGTTCTCGCTGCCGGAAAAGTCCAGCCCGTACCTGGCTGCTTCGTCCAGTATCACCGACAGGGCTTCCTCTTCTGAAAGGAACACAGGCGGCGCTACGCTGACGCAGCCATAAGAGCCCATGCCGCTGCCATGTTCAAACAGAGGGATAGCCAGCGCCATGCGCTCCGGAGCCGCACTGGGCGACACCCCGGGCGATGAAGGCGTGCCCTCCGGGGCTGGGTATGTGGCTGGAGCGGATGAAACGCCGCATCCTGCCAGACCCAGGGAAAGTATAGCTCCAAGTGCAGCGCACACGGCGGGCTTTGCCGCAAAGCGAGCGGGCAGGCGTCGTAATAGGTCTGGCTCCTGCAGAACACGGTATGCGTCGGGATAGCGCGGTTTAGGATAGCGAGTCAAGGGTTTTACTTCCGGCATAACAATCCCTCCTAATAGTCTTTATATATAAAACGCCACAACCGGGACTGAGGTTGCAACAATGTCGATCCGTTAGGTAGCAAACTCACAGTAGTACAGCACATTATTATGAGGTCAGGTGCTCTGCCTCCTTTAGTTAATCTATATCCAAGTGCCTGAAAATCTCAGCATCGATTTCCACAATGCGATCCATGGGGATGACAGCCCCATTGGTGAGTGTCACGGCACGCTGATGCGTGTCGATCTTTTTTACATGGCCGGTAACCTCAATGTGCGCGCCGCCGGCTTTCCGTTCATCCGGCTCAAAATAAGTGATGACGGCCTCTGGCCCGGACGGAAGCAGCTCCATAAGCATCTGGAGCTTTTCGTCCAGCATGGTCTTGCTGTCCTCAGTCAGCTCCATCTGCGCCTCTGTAACACGGGCAGTTTCCTTAACGGCTGCTGCATGGCCCGTCAGCGCCGCAAACGGGCTGAACTGGGCGGCCCGGTCAATCATGGCCATGCGGGGCCGGGTAAGAGAGGTATGGTGCGGGAGGTTGATGATATCCTCATAATCGCCGCGTTTGTTTTCCATGGGAAATGGCTCCTTTAGTCAAGAATAATGGCCTTTTTCTTCCCGTTTTTCTTTCTGGGGTGCTCTCTGATCCTGACGACAAAATCAAGGTTTACCGCCTCCAATGTGTTGCCGCTCTCAAGAAGGATCGCGCTGCCGCTCACTTCTTTTATCACGCCGGATAGCTGCGATGTGATAGTGTAGATCATGCACTCCTTACCGATAAACGACTTTGCCAACTCCAGCATTTGGGTGTTTCCCTCCAATCTTTTTGCTTTTATAAACTGTTTTATCCAAACTGTATTATTGTGGCGCTGCACAAATAAGACGATAAAAATCACGATGATGGCAATATATGCCGGGTTCAATTTTATCCCCCCTTATGTTCCTTATAGGAAAAGCGAATGCTGTTACGCCCCTTGTTGCGCATTGGCGTCTCCTGCCGGCGGACCATACTCCCGGAACAGCTTTGCCGCACGATAGAGATACACCAGTTTCATGATACTGATCGCAAGAACAGCGATTGCCGCCGCAAGCACGACCAGTACGCCCAGGATGGGGACGATTAGTATCACGATGATGCTTCCAACGAGGGCTGCAAAGGAACCGATATACCATTTCCACAGCTTGCGCCACTGCTCTGACTGTGCTGGATCGGCATCACGCAGCGCTTCTGAATGCCCCATGTACTCGTGATACTCCCCGACAAAGGAAACCACTGTTGCCGGAAGTGTAAATACCAAAGTCCATCCGGGCACTTCTCCTCCGCCGGAGATGACGGCCACGATGGCTGCAATGCCCGCTCCGATAAGACAGCATATTCCCGCAGTGCGGTAACGGTCATTTTCGACAGCCAGCTTTAAGAGGATAAGTCCATAGGCGAGGTTGTAGGCCGTTTCCAGTATCTGACCCGGCAGGAGCAGAGCAGGGAACCAAACTGCAACGGTTTCAGCTCCTATCAACCCAGCTATTGCACCCGACACAGCCATCAAAAATAGAATCCACAGCCATTTGCCGAAGAAGGCGGCAGACCTTGCAGTTTGCTCTTTTCGCTCAGCTTCCGCAGCACGCTTTTGCAGCCGGGCCTCCGGCATGCCATCCTTTTTGCGTAAGGTATAGCAGCCGGTATTGTAGCTGCATGTTTCGCAGGTTTCATGCCCCTTGTCCTTACGACACTTAGCGATCTCGCAATCCCCTGACCATGCGCTTCCCGGACCGGATTTGCACCCGGGGCAGTTCAAGGCTTCTTTGCTGGCGCATTCTTCGCAGTTTTTTCCGCAGTATGTGTCCGTCATGTTATTCCTCCCTCTTGGAGTTGCAATCTTTTGATTTTCTAATATCCGAACAGAGAATAAGTCTGCGATTTTTTATTGTCCATGTACTGTTTGAGATACAGCGTATCCCCGTTTGTCAGCGCATCATAAAGTTGCCGATATTCTTGTTCCCGAGGTTTCCACCATATTTGATTATAAAGACGATTATTATCCAAATAGTATTTAATAAGTGTGGCGCTCTGATCCCACAGTTCCATGTCTAACAAAAAACCGAGGCACTTGTATGAGTCGTGCTCTTGCCGAAGGGGATCGAAAATGTTCGCTTCTTTCGCCATTTTGTAGGCAGAAGCAGAGGTGTTCGCTCCATTAAACCACGGAATTAAATAGTTGACAAGCATATCTACGCAAGTATTTGCGCATTCATTATAGTTTGGAAACAGATTGGCAGATGGCCCTTGTAAAGAGAATTGTTGTTGCAGTTCGCTCTTAACCATTCTCTGCCCCAACCACATATTATTGCTTCCATCAATTAGTTTTGCGATCTCGCTCCCTTCAATATGTTTGTCGTTGTCTCCAAACACTGAAGAAATGTGAAACCTGATTGTAAAATCGTGGTTGAGCCACAGCAAGCAAAACTGCTGTACGACATTATCAATTATCCTATGATAAAAACGGCCTTTACAACGAAACCCCAAGGGTTTCACTATCGGTGCTAAGGCGCGTTTTGTTGTGCTGTAAAATAATGTGGACAATTCGGCTCCTCCGTTATACATTACTCATCAAATTCAGTTTATCTACCGGCTTGATCCTGCTCTCCTGGTTTCAAATTCTTTCTGTGTACAGAAATGCAGTTACCCCACTTCATGAGCACATTTTCCCTCGCCCGGGCAAGATGCTCATGATAATCCGGCATATGCGGTTCCACTAGTTCCTTTTCGAGCTGGCATTCTATGTTCCACAGCACGCGCTGCGCGGCACTGTCGCCTATGCGCTCTGCATTACTGCTGTTGTTGTATAGCCAGTCTGACAATACCAGCGCTTCTTCCTTTGTCAGTTCAATTCTCATTGCGTTCCTCCATAATACTGGCTATATCCCTCTGCTACATATGTTCGGAAGTAATAACGATGCGGTGCTGGACGGGGATCTCGCATCCTGCCATGACGGTGCTTACGGTTTCTTTCTCCTCCAGTTCCTTGATATCCTGCGGGGTGAGGTCTGCAATGGAGATGGTTCTGGAGTGGATGATAGGCGGCTCTCCGAAGCCCATCCAAATATACCAGATTTCCACCTCATCCGTGTGGGCAAGGTTATCCCGTATGTATTCGATCACGCCCCGGGCGCGCCCTTGTGTCCATGCGTGCCACTCGATACCGACGGCATATTTCTTCTCCGTACAGACGTCATCGTATCCCTTCGCTGGGAACAAGGCAAAGTCATCATCGAAGTTCCCATCCTCGATGGTGCCGGCGTCGATATTGAAGTTGACCTCCCGATCCATCCAAAGGATCACATTAGGCTTGTCCCGGTCGAAGCCGGGTGTGAGCAGCGATTCCGGGATATTGCTCATGCCCAGGGCCAGCGCCTCATTCACGGACAGCATCCGCTCATGGGGATTGGGCCGGGGCGGGAGTGGGTAGTCAGATGCGATATATAAAAGCCGACTCATAGGTTTCCCCCTACAGGCTGGTAACAAAAGCAGCGGCTCCCGGGCAAGATGCCAGGCCGCCGCTGCTTGCCCAACTGATTTCACGGTTATTATAGCATGACAGCGTTTATTGGCTCAATGTGGTAAGTGTGAACATTGAATGAATACAAACGGGTATATCTGCTTATTCTTGGGGATTGTGAACAAACCACGCCCGCAGTACCTGCAGTTGCCCATCCTGTCCGTAGGCATACTCCGTGAGCATATTGCCGAACATTTCCGAATGGGAACCGCCGGGGGCTGTGACATATTGGCTGGTGATTATATGCCCATCATCAGTAATTACGAAACCGCTGACCCCGTCTGCATAGCCCGCAGGAACATCTTCGCCCAGCGATTCCAGCCATTCGATGCGCTGTGCTTTGACCTCACCTGTGTCCAGATATGGATCGATGAGCGCACGTTCCGTTATATGTTCCACATAGCCTGTTTCTTTGCATTCCAGTCGTAGCGTATCCGTCTCCTTTTCCCAATAGATGCGGTAACTTTGCCCTGTTTCGATCTGAGTAAAAGCTTCTATGCCCCTTCCGTCTGTGGGGCAGACCAGCAGACAGTAGGCTCCGTCACCGCCCTGTGTGCCGGTATCCAGAGCGAATACCAGCTCATTCTTTCCATCCCCATTCATATCCCCTGTGTCGAAATAATAATTCCAGCCCCAGGGCGTATCCGGCCACAGATCTATCCTTTTGCTCCACGCGGTGTCCTCGACCCGGAGCGACAGATCGGAACCACTGCTCAGCTCCACACTGAAGGTTTTGAAGCTGCCGTCCTCGAACCCGATCCGATCCTCCTTTCCATCGCCGTCCCAATCCCCGGTTGCCGAATCATGCCCGTCATACCAAGGGGCCTGCTTAGCAAAGAGGGATTCCGCCTCGGCATAGCGTGCGGCGGCGGCTTCGGGGGTGATGATATTACTTCCCTGTTCGATGTATTCGGGCCTTGAAAAGGTTGCTATCACATCGCCGTTTTCGTCTAAAAAGGAGATCCGGCCCATGTTTCCAATGAGGTCAAAGGCAACGTCCGCGCACTCCTGAAACGCGGCTTCAACGATTTCTCCGCTTCCTTTCAGAAAGACGGTAAGCCCATAGGGAGGCGCATCCGTTTGCAGGGCGATAGAGGCATAGGAATATCCATCCGGGTAGGGCAGCCGCTGGGCAATGGCGGAAACCTTGGAAGCGTCGCCGATATAATCCGTGCGGAATTGCTCTATAGGCTCTGCCGCCACATCGAACCCCGCCGCCGTATTCACATATTCTTCCGCTGTACGCAGCACAAAACAGGCTTCCATCCATTGCCCATCTATCTGGTAGCGCAAGCTGAAGCAGCGGAAGGTTTCATGGGGGCCTGTGGATGAGTAAGCGAGATTGAACTGGCTGGGTTCCAATGCGCAGGTAAACCGCTCCCCGCCCAGTATCTTCTTGCGGGTGAATTTCGCCTCTTGCCCGATGGGCTGGCCATTTTCATCCACATAGAGGAAGCTGCCGTCCGGGCCTATGGCAGTATCCGTAAGCGTGATGTTCTCCGGGGCGTTTGCACCGGAATAAATGGTATAGGAGATGGTCACCTCCCGGTCATTCGGGTAGGTATAGGGAATAAGCGGGATGCCGGCAAGCTGTTCCGACGTGAGGCCGTGGGCGTATGCCGGGTTTTCATCTTTGAGGGGATGAAAGGCCAGATTGGGTAGGTTTTCTCCCCGAACGCCTCTGTCCCGTTCAATGGTTACCCCGAAGTGATACCCACCGGATACGAAGATGGCCGTGGGTCCATCCGCACCGCCGATGATGCCGATACTGCTGCTTTCGCCGGCGGCCGTAGGTGCCAGCAGCCAGCCGTCCCCGCCTACGATGTTCACGATCTCCCCGTCCGTTGCGCTCTCCGGAATGGAGAGGGCATAGAGTATTTCGCCATCCTTGTCCATCGCCGTGATGGATACGCCCCGAAGGTCGGTGACCCCGTCCAGCATTTCCAGCCAGACTTCCTCGCCCAGTTCGAAGGGAGAGCCGTCCGCATGGATAGCGCCGCCGCTGGTACTTGGCGTGAACACCTCGATCTCCATTACACCCTCCGCGCCTATGCGCAGGTAATATGCATCCTCATTCCGGCTATTGTCCTTTTCCGCCGGGTTGGTCAACAGCCCCACAGCCAACGCAATACAGGCGAGTATGGCGACCAGTACCACCCAAAACGCGGGCTTCTTCCAGTTGGCCAGATTCTTGATGCGATCCTTAGTATCCCCCTCACCGAACGCCAGCGGTACGCCCGCTATAATGCGTCTACCGGTAGCCAGGCTCAAAAGCGACGCGCTGTAATCCGCCCTTACGCCATCCCCCAGCTTCTTTATCACCGCCTCGTCGCAGCTCATCTCCATATCCTTGGAGGAGAGCACGAAGGCAAGCCATACCAACGGATTGAACCAGTGGATACACAGCGCCAGGAACGCCAGCGCCTTTACTATGTGGTCAAACCGCCTGATATGGTGCTGTTCATGCAGGATGATGTAATCCTGTTCCTGCTCCTCCAGGGAGGATGGCAGATATATCCTGGGACGAATCAATCCCAGCACAAAAGGCGATGCGATTGCATCCGCCAGATAGATGTTGTCACGGAGGGGGGCGGATGCCAGCAGCCTGCGTCTGAGGCGGATATAGGTAACGGCGCTGTATACCGCCATGGCAGCGACCCCGGTCATCCACACATAGGTAGCGATAAACATGGGCCCTTCCAGCGGATCGGCTCTGAGCTGTTCCTCGCCTTGGGGCAGGGCTTCGTTGATGGCATCGCTGACACCGGGGACAGGGATAGCTACCTCCGGGTACTCAGTATGGACTATATCCACCGGAACATACTCCATGGAACTGACCACGCCGCTTGTCTGAGTGGCGGGTGCGTCAAACAGGTTGAACAATGAAAAATCAGATGTAACAGAAACTGGGCAAAGCAGCCGGAACAACACCACTGCCCACAGGGCGTAGGAGATGACCTTGGGCGCCCTTTTCAGCGGCAGCCGCAGCAGCAGCACGAACAGGATGGCCACACCCGCTGTCAAGCTCATATTCAGAAGCTTTGGAAGAAAGGTGTAGAAAAACATAGGCTCACTCCTTCATCCCATCTATGAGCCGCTTGAGCTCCGCGGCCTCCGCTTCCGTCAGCTTGTTGCGGGAAGCAAAGGCGGTCACGAATGCGGGCAGCGAGCCGTCAAAGGTGTCGTTGACGAACTTCTCGCTTTGCAGCGCATAGAACTCATCCCGGGATATGAGGGAGGACACGGTGCTGTTCTGATTTTGAAATATCCCTCTGTCGCACAGGCGCTTCAATATGGTATAAGTGGTGGTCATTTTCCAGTTCAGCTCCTTTTGCGCCAGCTTGGTCAGCTGGTTGGAGGACAAGGGCTCGTTGTCCCATATAATATCCGCAAAGCGGGACTCGATGGCGCCCAGTTTGATCTCGGCCATAAGTACGCTCCTTTCGCTCTACTGATTGTAGAGTAATTATACTCTACAATCAGTAGAGCGAATAGTCAACAGGCATTATCCACATGTTTCAGAATGTTCATAAAGAAAGCGAAACAGGCGGATGTTTTCCGCCTGCCGCTCAGTTACTCTTTCGGGTAATATTCTCTGCACAGCGTCTGAAACGCTTCCTTATCCCGTAGAAAATCGTATTCCGGTGCCCGTTCCATCTCTTTAAGCAAAGGTGTGATCAGTCTTTCCATATTCCGGCCCTCGCTGCTGGTGGCAAGCCTGCCATACAGCGGGGAATCCTGTGCTTTCCACTGTGACGAAAGGGCAGCGAGCATCTTTCTTACCTATCCGAAACACTTCACTGCTCTCCATCCATCGCGTATGATGTCAACCGTATTATATATCCACCTCTACAAACCACCGTCCGATATTATTCCCCCGCAGAGAGGCATTTCGCTCGAAAAACAGGTATTTCTGCTGACCATTGAGCCAGATGGTGTATCTGTCCCCCTGACCGCCCACCTTCATGGAAATCCCAGGGCGTAAATCGGATACCCTGTCGATCTCATAGCGCCGCCCGTCCTCCCAAACGATCTCGCGGGGAAGCAGGAGGCCGTCCTCCCGAAAAGAAGCAACGACCTCAACATAAACTTTTCTGTATTCCATTTCGGCTCCTTATCAAACCGGCGTATTGGTTACAGGCACAATGGAATTGGGTGTTCCATCATAAGGCAGGAACCAACCCTTGGCCGCAATTTTGTGGACATGGGCAGATACGGTAGATACGGAATACAGCCCAATTCCGGCAGCTATCTTCCGTAAACTTGGAGAAAATTGTTTTTCATTTCTGAATGCTACTACAAAATTATAAACATCCTTTTCCCTCTTTGTCAGCTCCACATTTCCCTTCAATGTGTACACCCCTTTCCTTCAAAAATCGTTCATAACGGCATTTCTGCCGGTTCTGCTTACCTTACACCGGGTAGACTACTTTGCCGTAAATCCTGTTTTCGCTGTCGGCAGAAACCCGGATCGGCTTGTATTTGTCGTTGTGTGATATGAGAAGAACGCCATCATCCGTCCGCCTGTATTCTTTCACATATGCATTCCCATCAATATAGAATATCCCTATGTCACCATCCTGAAGATATGGCTGCTGGTGAACCCAAATCAGTTGTCCGTCCTCCAACGTAGGCTCCATACTGTCACCGCTTACATGAAGGCCGAAGGTGGCGCTGATGGGTACTTCGTCCGGCACCTCCACCATCTCATAATCGGATGAATCCAAAAACTGACCAGTACCAGCGGAAGCCCCTATACTGAACAGCGGAAGCGTCCTGCCGGGGAAACGGGCCACTTTCCGATCTGCCCGGGTGGGTGCATACTTTCCGCTTGCGATCAGCAGCTCCTTATATTCCTCCAGCTTATCTCGACCTTCTTTATTCAATTCAAATACAAGATCGGAAAAGTCCTGTTCCATAAACACCTTATACACATCTTTCACGCCATACAGTTTGCATAGCCCAACGAACTGCTCGACTGTGGGAAGGTTGCGATTGTTTTCCCACCTGCTTACCATTGGCTGCTTTGCAACAATTCCTATGTCCGCAAGCATTCCGATCACGTCTGCCTGCTGATAGCCTATGCTTTGGCGTAGCTCTCGTAAGGTATTCCCGATAGGGGTCATATGAAAAATCACCTCCAGTGCCTCCATTCTACAAGGGCCAAGACAAAAAATCAATAAAAATATCTAAATACGAACACTTGTAGGGTGTTATTTATGCTTAAAACAGATATATAATGGTTTTCACAAAGGAGGTGAGTCTGGATGAGAGCAATTTTGCATAGCGACATGAATGCCTTTTATGCGTCCGTTGAACAGATGCTTGATCCCTCCCTGCGAGGGAAGGCAATAGCGGTGTGCGGTTCCACGGAAACCCGGCATGGCATCGTGCTGACAAAATCGGAGCTGGCCAAGCGCAGCGGCGTAAAGACCGGCATGGCAAATTGGGAGGCACGGCAATGCTGCCCCGGCTTGATTATCGTGCCGCCCCAATATGAGCAGTATGTGCGCTTCTCGGCCTTGGCCCATGAAATATACGGCAGGTATACCGATCTCATAGAGCCGCTGGGCATGGATGAGTGCTGGCTGGACATTACCGGCAGCTCCCACTATGGAACCCCTCTCTCCATAGCGGAGGAAATCCGGCAGGCCACTAAAGAGGAATTGGGGCTGACCGTGAGCATCGGGGTGTCCTTTACCAAGATATTCGCCAAGCTGGGATCAGACATGAAAAAGCCGGACGCCATCACCTGCATCACCAGGGAGAGCTACAAGACACAGGTGTGGCCTCTCAACGCAAACGAGCTATTCGGCGTAGGCCCTGCCACCACAAGGAAGCTGGCAGCCCGCGGCATTACCACCATCGGCGGCATCGCTAACTGCGACCCAAAGGTACTGAAATCCTGGCTGGGCGTCCACGGCCTGAAGCTGTGGGAGTTTGCCAACGGCGCAGACCGTTCCCGTGTGGCCCCGGATGGATATGTGGCCCCCATCAAATCTGTGAGCCACGGGATTACCTGTATTGCGGATTTGCTGAACAATACCGAGGTGAAAAATGTACTGCTAACATTGGCTCCCCGTGTATCGAAGCAACTTCGGAAAGCTGGATTAAAGGCCACGGGTGTCCAGCTCTCCGTCCGGGACAACGATCTCTATTCGAGGGAGTTCCAATGTAAACTATCCTATCCCACCCAAAGCTGGAAAGAGATGGTGGACAGAGCCATGGAACTTTTCGCCGCCCGGTACACCTGGTATAAGCCCATCCGGGCAGTCAGTATCCGGGCCATCAACCTGATCGGTGAGAAGCTGCCATACCAGCTCGATCTCTTCGGGGAATATGAGCAGCATCAGAGGGTTGAGGCCCTGGAACGGACGGTAGATGATCTGCACCGGCGCTTCGGCGATGAATCTATATTTATCGCTTCTACCATGAACGCCAAGCTGAAACGGAACAAAGAGCGGGAACGGATCGCCATGCCCGCAGCCATGTATGTATAACAGGAGGGAATTATGTACGCAGAAAAGAAAGTCAACTTTGAAGGAAAGCAGCTCACATATAACGCTGAAAAATCCAGGAGGACGATAGTCCCTATCTACCAGGATGTGGACGGGCAGTTATATATGCCCCTGAAGCAGCGGTTCGTCACTGTCAATGAAGTGGTGACCGTGCTGGACGCCTATATGCACCGGAAGATCTGTGCCGGATAAAGGAGGAAACCCATGTATTTATCATATCGGGATATCGAAAAAATTGCAGACACTGTCATGCATGATTTTAACGCTGAATTCTATGGCAATACAGCCGAAGCGAAGGAACCCCACCCCACGCCAATCGAACAACTTGCTGTCGACTACCTGAATCTGACAGTCAAGGCGGAGAGGTTATGCTCAGACGGGAGTATCTGTGGGATCACCGCATACAGTGAAACCGAGCTGGAAACCAGTATCTACGGATATATGGTCAGAATACCAGTAAGACAGAATGAGGTGTTTCTGGATATCAGCTTTTTCCAGCCCGGCAATATTCAAAGGTTGTGTGGAAAGCGTCGGTTCACGCTGGCCCACGAATGCGCCCACCAGCTTCTGTACCATATGGAGCCGGACGAGGGCAAGGTTTCTTGCCGCAGGATGTATGCGGATAAAAAGAGCTACACCGCCAGAGAACTCAAGACCAAAGAGGACTGGAATGAGTGGCAGGCCAATGCGCTCGGTGCCGCCCTCATCATGCCCAGGCGGGATGTGTCACTGCTGGTGGAGCCGCTACTCAGGGGCCGGAAAATATCCCTTTATTTCGATGAGTGTACCGAACAGGATGCTGCCATTATCCAATATGTGAGTGGGTTTTTCCACACATCCATAAAGGCGGCAAAAATCCGGCTGGAACGCCTGGGGTATCTGAAAGATTTAACGGTAGATATCCTATCCGAGCGGGAAATGGAGGCGATGGCCATATGAATTATGCTGTCCCTTCCCCGGAACTAATGATGAAAGTGCGCAGGGCGCGGGCGGCTGTTGCCTCTCAGAAGCAGAGGAAAATCCGCTGCCCCTACTGCCACCACAATACCATCGTTGTGTTTGAAGATACACGGGGCCATGTCCAGAGTAAATGCAAACTCTGCGGAACTGAAACCGTATTTGACGTATTGAGCATGCGGAGGATGCGCAAAGCGCAATAACGCATGAGCGGGCGCATTGCCCGTAACAACCGAATATTGAAGATAAGCTGTGCTTGGGGCCGCAGACGCGAGACTCCCGTGCCGTATGACGAACCAGATTAGCTGCCTGGTGGTCTTTCGGTACAAAAAAGTCTCAAGTCATACGGCCCTTTTCTCGTCCTTCCCGGCTTCGCCAGCTGGGAAGGACTTTTTATGTATATCGCCACTTGGCAGGCCGCCATAGCCCGTTATCCCTGACCCCCGAGTTTTGAGATTTCCCCCACAAAAACTCAAAAATTCGGAGGTCAGAAAATGAAAAACTGGAAAGATGAATGCAACTACAGGCGTATCAAAGACGAGAATGGCGTTGTGACCGCCAATGTAATCATGATTGACGGCCAGGACATTCCCGTTTCAGCCGAGGTGTATGAAGCATATTCCCAAATGGGGAGGCAGGAGCGGTATCAGGAGCAACTTCTTCAGGACATTCCGCACGTTTCCCTGGAGAAGCTGGCGGAAGCCTGCGTCCCTATCGAGGAATATATGCTGGAGCATGTCCCTTCCCCGGAGGATATCTGCATATCCATGGAGGATCAGGCGGAGCAGGCGGCCCTGCTGCGCTTGCTGCCCAAAGCGATGGAACAACTCACGGAATCCGAGCGGGAGCTTATCCGAGAGTTGTTCTTTGAGGGTATATCGCTTCGTGAGTATTGCCGCATCAATGGCATTCCTACCATGACACAGCACTACCGTTTACAGCAGGTTCTAAAAAAACTTAAAAATATTTTGTCTTAATTTTCGTACACCCCCCTGTTTTTTTGGCAATGGAGTGAAGGGGTCATGATCCGGCCCGGATCGTCCCCCTTCCGAACCTTGACAACTTCATACCCAGCGATACGGGAAAACGCCCGGAAGGACGAGCGGACCGCAGAGGCGCCACGATCCGTCAGATACGGCGGGGAGCGATAAACTCCAGCGGCAAAACAGGCAAGGCAGCCTGTGCGCCACGACTCCAGACCGGGTGCATAATAAGACACGCATCGTTCGCCTGCACGTCAGACAGGCGGCGCTGTCCGAAGGTTGGAAGCAGTTGAGACCCTCGGATGGCCCGTGAATGGCCCCTCGCCGCGGCCTACCCGTACCGTTCCCCTCTGCCGAGGGATGTGAGCTACAAATTTCGGCAGCACCATTTCATACAAAGCGAAAAAACAAGGGGAAAAGTATATGATCACGACAGAACAGAAACACCGCGCCCATCGGGACGCAGACTATATCTTCAAGGAGTTGTTCCCGCAATGCGGGATGAAGGAACGCCAGGGGCAGACCAGCCTCTGCCATGAGATGCTGGACGCCATGTTCGGCGCAAAGATCATGCTGAGCGACGCCGGGACGGGTATCGGAAAGACCTATGCTTATCTCACCGCCGCCGTCATATTCCACAAGTACCGCATGGAAGCCGGGGAACCCTGGCAGCCCATCGCCATCTCCACCGCCAGCGTTGCGCTGCAGGAAGCCATCCACAGGGAGTACATCCCTTTTCTTTCAAAGCTGCTTATTGAGGCCCGGTATCTCACGCGCCCCATGGAGTCGGTGATCCGTAAGGGCAAAAGCCGGTATGTGTGCGATGAGCGCCTCATAAAGCGGCTCAATGCAGTGAACCTTCAAAAGAAAAACAGGAAGAATGCGGAAGCGTTGCTCTCCCTCCGAAGCTGTCTGGATATGGACCAGGCCAAGCATCTGAGCGGATATGACCGCAGGCAGGTGGCCGTACCCCGCATCTGCGATTGCGACAGGTACTGCCGGTACAAGCGGTTTCTGGAGGATGCGGCGTCAGGGAAGTACCTGTTCCAAATCTGCAACCACAACCTTCTCCTGGCGGACGCCATGAACACAAGCCTGCACCGTCATCCCATCCTCCGGCCATACTGCGCCCTTATTGTGGACGAAGCACACAAGCTGCCCTCCGCAGCAAGGCAGATGTTCGGAAGGACGTTGGGACAGGAGGACGTCCTTGCCCTCTGCCATGGTCTCAAGGCCGAGCATTACCAGCTGGCGGCACAGAATCTCTTGTCCGCCATGCGCCCCATCCTGCAGGGGATCGACGCCGAAACCAACGAAGGGATGGCAGCCTTTGAACGGGAACGGCCCCGGCTGTTGAAAGAAGCACGGAAGAAGCTGGACTCCATCCGGCGCATGATCGGGGACCGCATAAGCAAGCAGCTCAAGCGGGAGCTTGGGAGGATGATCTCATCCATAGAACTTTTTCTGGATGAGGAAGCGGATATCATCCTGTATGTTGACCGGGACGAATACCAGCGGCCGCTCCTATGCGCCGCTGCCGGGGACATGGATACCCAGATGCACAATACGCTGTGGTCTATGCCACAGCCCATCCTGCTGACTTCGGGAACGCTGGCCGTGGGAGATGATTTCTCCCGCTTCAAGGCCGAGGCACATATCCGCCCGTATCCCCGGCTCACCGAGTCTGTTTCTCTTTCGCCCTTCCGGTACGAAAAGAACTGCCTGCTGTATGTGCCGCACAGCACGCCTATCCATAACAAAACCGATCTCCAGCCATATTACCGGCTGTTGGCGGCGGATATCGCCAGCCTCATCCGGGTCTGCCACGGCCACGCGCTGGTGCTGTTCAATTCCTACTCCGCCATGACAGCGGTGCATGGGCTTCTCAGGGAAGCGGAATTGCCGTACCCTATCTTCACCATGGCCCGGAACAACCCGCACATTGCAGAGGGATTCCGTCAGAGCGGGAACGGCGTGCTGCTGGCCACCGGCCCGGCCTGGGAGGGTATGGACTTCCCCGGCGATATGGTGTCTTTGCTCATCATCCCCAGGCTGCCCTTCCCCATACCGGACGCATTCAGCGACCACCTGAAGGAGCAATATGAGAGCCTCCATGAGTTCATTGAGAGCGTTGCGCTGCCGGATATGCAGATCAAGCTCCGCCAGGGATTTGGCAGAGCCATCCGCCTGGAAACGGACACCTGTATCGTGGCCGTACTGGACAACCGCTCCCTCCGGGACAGGCGCTACCATGCAGCCATGCGGGAGGCGCTGCCGGATATGCCCATGACCGGGAGGCTGACCAGCCTGCACAACTTCATCCACGCCGTGAAGGAGGATGGATATTTTGCGGAGGTGCGGCAATGAAAGAGCAAGCCAGAGTAATGGCCGATATGTTTTTCCTCCTATACCATATAAAGCGCATGGAGCAACAGACCCTGCTCACCCCCGAACAGGGCCTGCTGCTCTCAGCGCGGGTGAGGGAGGAATATTCTTTATAGCTGTCTGCCGATTAAGATAGCTATTCCGTAAGGTTTGAGGTATTGTGTTGCTTGAAAAAAGAGAGGAAGGAGGCTGGCCCATGTCAGCAAAAAAGAATGTGCAGATCATCCACGCCACGGCGCCGCTACCCGACATTGTGCGGGTTGCACCATATGTCAGGGTGAGCAGCCTGTCAGACGACCAGCTTCACTCCTTCCACCTTCAATACCGCCATTACCACAGCCTTGTCACCAATACAAAGGGCTGGGTGCTGGTGGATGTCTATGCTGATGAGGGGCTCACCGGTACACGGGCGGACAAGCGCGAGGACTTCAAGCGCCTCATGCGGGACTGCCGGGCCGGAAAGATCGACAGGGTCATAGTGAAATCGGTCTCCCGCTTCGCAAGGAATGTAGAGGATTGCCTCGACAACATCCGGCAGCTCAAGGCGCTGGGCGTATCGGTATACTTCGAAGAAGAAGATATCGACACCGTCCACATGACAGACGAGATGATACTCTCCATACGGAGCATACAGGCCCAGCAGGAGTCCATGGTCAACTCCCGCAACGCCAACTGGAGCTATCAGGAGCGGATGCGCCAGGGGAAGTTCATCACCTATCACGCTCCCATCGGATACATTCGTGTAGATGGTAAGCTGGTGGTGGATGATAAAACAGCGCCAGTGGTGCGGTGGATGTTTGATGCATACTTATCTGGCTGGGGAAGGCTGGCAATCGCCAATGAACTGAACAGGAAAGAGATTCCTACATCTGAAAACGGGAGATGGGCAGCCAACGCAGTCGGATATGTGCTGAAAAATGAAAAATACATTGGCGATGCTCTTCTACAGAAAACCTATACCACCAATACGCTCCCATTCACAAAAAAGAACAATCACGGAGAGAAACCACAATACTATGTGGAAGCATCTCATGAACCGATTATAACCAAAGACAAGTTTTACAGAGTGCAGGAACTCTTTCAATGGAAAAACAGGGCGGGCATTTGTAATGAACCATCTAAAAAATACCCCTTGAATCGAATAATAAGGTGTGCGGAGTGCAACAGCATATTTCGTCGCCGAACAACTTCTAAAGGCCAAGCCGCATGGGAATGCAGCAATCGCAACCGAAATGGAACAGGGAACTGCCCCGTCCTCAATGTGAAAGAAGATGAAGTATATGAAGCCTTTATCATCCTGTACAACCGCTTGAAAAAGCGGAAAGGTGAAATCCTGTACCCAATGCTCAAGTACATGGAGCAGGCATACACTATGGGCGAGGATATCCCGCAGGAAGCAGCTCTGCTTAACGGAAGAATCGCTGAAGTGGCTAAAAAGCTGGCCCGTCTGAACGGGCTGGCTGAAAAAGGCGTACTCAGCGATGCGCTGCTGGCTAAGAACCGGGCTCCCCTGGAACGGGAACTGTATGAACTTCGTCAGGAGAAAAAGCGGCTGCAGGTACGGGATGATCCGGAGGATGTCAGAGAACTCCGTTCACTGATTCGGATCATTGAGGCCGGGCCGGAAGTCATGGTGGAATTCAACCCTATCATTTTCAACAACATGGTGTGTACCATCTCCGTAGCAAAGGATGACTTCCTCACCTTCCACTTCATGGGCGGCCTTGCCCTCAAGGAAACCATCGAAAGGAGGACGGGCCGGTGAAGAACAGGATCATCCCTTATGGATATCGGATCGAGAATGGCAAAGTAACCATCTGTCAGGAAGAAGCGGCTATCGTGAAGGAGGTTTACGAGAAGCGGGCCGCAGGCGTCATACTCAGCGAGATCGCCTCCAACCTCAATGACAGAGGAATACCGTTTTACGGAGAACTCGGCTGGGATAAGCACAAGGTGAAGCGGCTGCTGGAAAACGACAAATATCTCGGCATGGACGGACATCCTGCCATATTGGATCAGCAGATAGTTGATAATGCGCGAAGCTTTCAATACTACGCAGAAGTCAATCGAAATTGCCATCCTTCCGTACATCTGCTTAAGAGCAGAGTCTTGTGTGCGAAATGCGGTTCTAAGATGAATCGAAAGAATGAAAGGAATCGCCGCCAGCCTATAGTCTGGATCTGTCAAGGATGCGGCGCAATGCTTTCCTTGCCGGATGAAACACTGCTGCAGGCGATATTGGAATGCCATAGAGAATTGAAGAACGGACTGTTGGAAAATACCTCCGGCAGCCCGTTTCCTATACCATCCCCGCCCAACCTCAAGCTGCTGGAGGACAGGCTGCATCGGCAGCTCCACCAACGGGATGCGGATGTGCAGGATACCCTGTCGCTGATCCGGGAATGGGCGGCGGAAAAATATGAGGCGCTCAAGGACGAGGCTTCCGACCACACGGAGCGGCTGGCGGCTATCCTGGAAGCAGCAAACCTCACGGAATACGATGACGCCCTCACAGAGCGGATCGTCAGGAATATCATCCTATCAGAAACCGGCGCCATTACGGTGCGGTACATAAACGGTATGGAGATTATGACAGGAAAGGAGAGCGGAAATGAACCAACTTGCAAAAAATGTGACCCTGATACCGGCGAAGAAGGGAAAGACCGCAAAGGGCCTCACCCGTAAATACCGGGTGGCCGCCTATTGCCGAGTCAGCACAGATTCGGATGAGCAACTCAACAGCTATAAAAACCAATTGGAGTATTACACCAACAAGATCAACAGCAACTCCGATTGGGAGCCTGTGGAAGTATTCGCAGACGAGGGCATCACAGGCACCAGCACAAAAAAGCGGGATGAATTCAACCGCATGATCGAGATGTGCAAGGCCGGGAAAATCGACATTATCCTCACAAAATCTGTACATCGCTTTGCGAGAAACACCCTGGATTCCATTAAATATGTGCGGATGCTCCGGGCCCTCAATGTAAATGTGATATTTGAGATGGAGGGCGTTCAGGGTATCAACCCCAAAGATGAACAATTCCTTGTGATTCACGCAAGCATGGCCCAGAGCTACAGCCAAAAGCTCAGCGAGGACGTCAAATGGGGCTTTCGAAAGAGCTTCGCACAGGGCAAGGCGTACTTCGGGGGCCGCTTCTACGGCTACCGGATGATTGGCGACGGCAATGTAGAGGTCATCCCGGAGGAAGCGGAGATCGTAAAGCTGATATTTCAAATGTATCTGGACGGCACATCCCCCAAGCGCATTGCGCAGGCCCTGACGGACAGGTGCATACCCACAGCCCTGGGTAACGAAAAATGGAGAACATCGGTCATAGAGCAGATGCTGGCCAATGAGAAGTATATGGGCGACGCCCTCTCTCAGAAAACATTCATCCCGGATGTGCTGGAAAAGAAGCAGGTCAGGAACACCGGGCAGCTCCCCCAATACTATGTAACGGACAACCATGAGGCCATCATCCCGAGGGAGATGTTCAAACGGGTACAGTTTGAGAGAGCAAGGCGCGGCAGCCTGGAACCCAAGGGAACCAAGACAAAAACCAACGCTGGAAAGTTCCGACCTCAATATGTACTGACCGAAATACTCCTCTGCGGAGAATGCGGGGAACACTACCGGCGCTGCACCTGGGCCCGGAACGGCAAGAAAAAGGTGGTGTGGCGGTGCATTAACCGGCTGGAGAACGGCAAGCGCAACTGCCGGGAATCCCCTACGCTGGACGAAGGAGCGCTGCATGACGCCATTCTGGGATTTTTACGGAACCTCCAGAGTCCGAGGGATGAGCTGGTGCAGAATCTACGGGAATACACAGAGGAAGCGCTGGAGCAAAAGACCGGCGACAGCAAAAAGCAGAAGCTCCTTGATATGCTGGAGCAGAAAAACAAGCTGCTGCAGGATATGTTGAGTCTGGACATCGTCCCCGATGAGAAGATCGAGCAGCTGAGCCGGGAGTACGATGAGATACAGGAGCAGATCGACAGTCTCGGTGATATGCGAAACGGCATGGAGCAGGAGAACGCCTACATCCGGGGGATCAGAGAGTACATGGAAACGGCGGACTTTGACAGATACGAATTTGACGATAAGCTCATCCGCCAGGTGATCGAACAGGTCATAGTGAAAAATGCGGATACCCTCTACATACGGATGAAGGGCGGATACGAAGCGGAAATCAAGCTGCCCAATGTGTAGCAGGCAAAGGGGCCAGGGATGGATACAAGCGGCAGCATCCATCCCTGGCCTCTTTGTTTCGTTGACCCCAAAGGGCAATAAGGATAAAATATATAGAAAGTAAGCGAAGGAGGCGCACATGAGCAGGCTCATATTTCATGTAGATGTAAACAGCGCCTACCTTTCCTGGGAGGCCACAAGACGGGTAAAGCAGGGTGAGGATGATATCCGTCTCATTCCCTCCGCCATAGGCGGCGATAAGGAGAAGCGCACTGGCGTCATATTGGCAAAATCCATCCCTGCAAAGAAGTATGGCGTCAAGACGGGCGAACCTGTGGGCATGGCCCTTCGCAAATGCCCGGAACTCTTCCTTGCCAAGCCGGATTTCAGGCTGTATGAGCAATGCTCCAGAGCATTTATCGAAATTTGCAAAGAATACGCCCCGGTGGTGGAACAGGTATCCATTGACGAGTGCTTCCTCGATATGAGCGGCACCGAGCGAATATACCCAGACCCTGTGGCCATCGCCCACGCCATCAAGGATGAAATACGCAACCGGCTGGGATTTACGGTGAATGTGGGGATCAGCGTCAACAAGCTGCTCTCAAAAATGGCCAGCGATTTTGAAAAGCCGGACAAAGTGCATACCCTTTTTCCCCAAGAAATGAATGAAAAGCTATGGTCCCTCCCCGTTGGGGAACTTTACACCGTAGGCGCCACCACCGCCGAGAAACTGAATAAGGCGCGGATCAGGACAATCGGTGATCTCGCCGGGGCGGATCTCGGACGGGTGCAGACCGTTGTGGGCAAGAAGCTGGGAGAGCATATCCACAATTATGCCAACGGCATAGACGACTCCCCGGTATTGGCGGAACCGGAGGAAGCCAAGGGATACAGCAATTCCACCACGCTGGCGGAGGATGTTACATCGTCCGAAGGCGCATACAGGATACTGCTTGCCCTTTCCGACAGCGTAGCCGCAAGGATGCGGGCTGACCACGCCAGAGCATTCTGCGTATCGGTGACCATACGGGACAACAACTTCAAGAACCGCTCCCATCAGCGTAAGCTCAAAGAAGCTACCGATGTCACCAATGAGATTTACGCCTTATGCAAACAACTATTTGACGAGCTGTGGGATAGAAAGACTCCGCTCCGACTCTTGGGCGTTGCCCTGACGGATATTGACCGCATGGGCGGAGACCAGCTTTCCCTTTTTACAGACGAAGAAAAAGAACGGCAACAAAAGCTGGATAAGCTGACGGATGCCATACGGGGTAAGTTTGGATCAGGCGCATTGATCCGGGCGGCGGCCTATGATCCTGCCATCAATGTTGGGAAAAAGCACAAGGCGCAGCTCGATTTGCAGAGGAAAAATACTGAGGCGCAAAGCAAACATGAAAACGAAAAAACATAGAGAAAACCTAATAAAAATGGCCTGCATCTACTATACCCGCTGGGCCCAACCTTCCCGGCCTATTTGGATGCAGGGACAAAAGCCCAGACAATGTCTGGGCTTTTTGTTGCGCTTTAATGGGCGAAGGAGCTTTTTTAAAGCTCTATCACACCGTTTTTGTATTCTGGGACTATATCCGTAAGATCCCGGGTGAGGCAGAAGCTTATGTCGCCCTCCAGACCCAGAGATACCAGCCGCTTATAGTGCTTTGTCTTTGAAAGCTCGGTTCGGTCGAGCCTTTCCGTTACCGATCTGACCTCGCGGCCGGAGGACGCGGGAAGCGAGGATATGGCGCTCATAAACGCGTCCTTCGCCCCGCTGAGCTTATATCTTTCGGGGGCGTGTACATTGTCGCCGTCAATTTCAAAAACCGAATCGCGGTCCACTAGCAGCGTCAGGGGCATAGGCCAGAACTCGAAGTCATTTTTATAAATCAGTAATTTCCGGAACCGGCGAGCTTTTTTTGCGGCCTGGCCTGATTTAATAATATCGGAGGGACGATAAAGTTTGCGTTAAACCCGACTTTTTGGGCCGTAAAAATCAGGGCAGGGGAAAAGGTGAGGAGGGAAGCGCGCCGCCGGACAATTCCGCAAGCAGCCCCCGGCACCCCTCCAGAACGTCCCGCCACGTCGCTTCAAAGTCATCCGTATACCACGGGTCCGCCACGCTGCCGGGGCGGGCGGTGTGATCCATTAAAAGGGACATCTTGCCTTCCGGGTCGCCGCCGCAGATGCGGTGCATAGCCCGCAGATTGCCGCTGTCCATGCCGATGAGAAGGTCGTATTCGCCGTAGTCCTGCGGGGTGAGCTGCCGCGCAGAATGGCCGCCGCAGGATATGCCGTGCTTGGCCAGCTCCCGCCGCGCCGGCGGGTATACCGGGCTGCCTATCTCCTCCCGGCTGACAGCCGCCGATCCGATATGGAACCGGCCGGACAGCCCCGCTTTCCCCACCAGGTCCTTCATCACGAGCTCGGCCATGGGGCTGCGGCAGATATTACCGTGGCAGATAAAAAGCACTTTTATCATAATCTCCATATTCCTCCATAAGCCTCGAAAACGCTGATGCTGCCGTGTCCTTCGAGCTATCGGGTTTTATTATATATCAAACGGGCAGATAAATAAAAGTGGTTTTTCGCGTTGGGGCGCGCCATAAACGATGGGGAAGGCTTAAGGCTTCGCGGCCGCGCGGCTGCTTTTTTGACATGAAATAACCCCCCGTTTCCCAAACAGTATGCTTTACTGTCCGGTAAACGGGGGGCAGGTCTTCTCTTTGTTAAAACAAGCGTCAGATAAGGAATATGCCTTTATCTATTACGAGCTTTTCGTCCAGGTAAAGGGTGGGCTTCAGTATTACGCCGTCCATGTGAACATCCGCCTTGTTTGTGCCGCCGAAGGAGGTGTTCGTTCCGAATGCTATATGTACGGTACCGTATACCTTTTCATCCTCGAGTATCAATCCGGTCAGCCGGGCGGCGGTATTGGTACCTATGCCAAGCTCTCCCACGGTGGCGTTTCTCTCGTTTTTGAGCAGTATATCCAGCTTCTCGCTGCCTTCGCCCTGGATGCTTTGCAGCTTGCCATCCTTTATTTTTACCAGGAGCGGCGAATCCAGCTTGCCTATACCTACCATGGAGCCGTCTATTATCATGTCTCCGCATGTTCCGTCCTCGAGGGGAGCGATATATCCCTCGCCTGAAGGCAGGTTTCCGCATTGACCCGGCTCGCGGTATATTCCCGAGCTGGATATGCCGGGCCTGCCGGCTAAATTCAGCGTGAGCCTATGCCCATCTTTTTCTATAACCGCTACGGATGCCTCGCTTAGCAGCGCTACCACCTTTTTCGTGAGCGCTTCCACGGCGTTGTAGTCCGCGGTCATAGCTCCGTTGAGGAACATATCGGCGGTTATACCCGGCATTGTAGCAACTCTGGCGCCGTTTTTTACTGCCCCTATCCTGGCGTTCGTATGCGTGAGGGATTTTGCAGTCGGGCAGATCACTATATCAGCAGACTTCATGGCCTGCGCTACGATTTCGGGCGGCTCCTGGCCGTTCACCTTGAGCTCCGCCATGGTCATCATAACAGCCTCGCACCCCAGATCTTTTCCGCTCTCATACAGGGCGCCGGCTATATCGCCGCATGTATTATCCGTTACTATTAGCAATACCTCTCCCGGCTTTGCGCCAAGACAATTTTTCAGGACTTTTTCTGCTGTTTTCTTAATCTGCTCCATATACACCTCGTTAAAATCATAGAATCTTATTCAGCACCGCTTTGCGCCTTTGGCCTTATAGCAGCACGAAAGGTGACGGCCGCACTGCGCGCACGGGAAGCTGCATTCTACCATGCTTTTTTCCTCTCCGCTCGTCTGCCGTCCGTAGCACTTTTCCAGCACCGCCTCCAGCTTAGCTACTTCGGCTTCGCTGCCGCAGGCTTGGAACAAGCAGCCGCCCTCGGCCCCGTCTATGCCGCCTCTGCCTATCAGCGTCGCTTCGACGTCGGCTATGAGCTTGATTGCGGAAAGCTCCGTGACCAGCTCGCCGACGACGGGAAACAGCCCGCAGGCCATGCCTCGGGAAGCATCCACGCCCTTTCGCTGTGCCGCCCTTATGCTGTCCCATACGGACCCCGGAATGAGCTTTTCCATTCCGGCTGCAATTATCGTCTTGCCGCCCTCTACGGACATAGCGGATACTCCTCTGCCGCAGTTATTGCCGGCCGGGCTCCCCGCTAACATCGCGGCGCCGCCAAAATTGTCTATTATGTTGGCTCCGATAATTATCACATCATTTGGGCCGAGCTGCAACAGTGCGGTATCAAAATCCGGATCCAGACCGGTTATCTCGCCGTTGCTGTACATTATGCTGTGCTGGGCGCTGTCTGTGAACTTCGATGAAACCGCGCCGCGTTTGGAGATACGTCCGCATATCCTGAGCGGCGTTCCGGTAATAAGCTCTGATACGCATGATACGGTCGTGCCGCCTTTGAGCACTATCCTTCCGCCGGCGATCGCGTCGCGTACCTCCTTCATATCTGCAATGGCATGTGCTATAAGCCACTTACCCTCGCTTACAGTAAGCGAAAACTGTATTCTCCTCATGCGGCGCCTACCTTTCCTATCGTTATAGCATTTCGCCTACGACGCGCGCTACCAGCGTGCGCGGCAATATTACCGGCACTCCCATAAGCTCCGCCATCTTCTCCTTGATCGCTATGGTAAAGCCCATGCAATCCAGGACTACGACCTCCGCGCCGTTTTCCTTCAGGTACTGCGCGGCCTTGTCAGGGGCGTTGCTCTTATCATACGGGTTCAGGGCCGCTACGACGATATTGTCGCTCACCTTTTGCCATCTCTCGTAGTTCTGCTCGGTTTGCTTGGGGTCAGGGCTGATGATACCCAGCTTCCTGCCGCCGGCAAGTATGGGTACTATGCTGTATAGCAGCTTTTGCGGGTATATGACGGGCACGGACGCTACTAATTCCTTAGAGAACATCCCCGTGCACAGCAATACTATAAGGGATACGCCGCGGCGGCACAGCTCGTCCGTCCTTTCCTGCAGAAGGGAGATGATCTTGCTCTCCGCCATTAAAGCCCACGAATCATCCTTGAGCTTTGACACAAGGATCTCGTCGTCGCCGGACGGCGCGAGATCGGCTATCTGCTCTTTGGAAAGCCCGTCCAAAGCGCCGAGCTGTATGATCTCTGCCCCTTTGAAAAATGCTTCTATCTCCGGAATCAGGTCATTGCGCGGAGATTGGCCTATGGTTAACGCACCGATCTTCATATCACATTATCACCTTTCCTTTTTTTGCAGGTGACGCATTGAGCCGTATTTTTGCTCGATAAGCCCGAATTCTTCTTCATCGTAGAATTTGCAGGCCCCTGCGCCGTATGCCTTTGCTACCTCTATTGCAAACCTTGCGGCATTGTCCAACGACATCATGTTGGTAGCGCCGGTGGCGCAGCCGGGGACTATCGTTTCAGAGGTTATAGCCACTCCGACTACCGGCGCGCTGGTGGAGGTACACGGCTGGAGTATGCTGTTGATATGATACAGCCCGTTTCCATAAGGAGTTATATCCTGCATGGTTATCGGGAAGGTGCGCGGCAGCTCACCGCTTGCTATTTGCATGATGTCCAGAAGGTCGTCGCTTACGCGCAGTATGTAGCCTTCCTTTACGGTCGGGGAAATGGCGTAGCCGTTATTGTTTATTAAACGGTTGCCGCGAGTGGTGTCTATTGAGAGGACAGCCTCCATTTCGGGGCAAACCTCCATCTCGTTCATCACTGCCATATCGATGGGAGAACCCATGAAGGGCACGGGAATGTGAGGCGCGGTGGGCGCATGGGGGCATACATGGGTGCAGATGTAAACATCGCCAGGAAGGAAATCCTTTTTGCTGTTCATATCCAGAATTTTAGCGGCTGCCGCCAAGGCAGTCAAGGCTCCGTCGCCGTCTGATACAAAGCCGATGCGCTCGGGACGGGCGCCTATGCCGCCGAGACGTCCAATGATGCCCAAGCTGGGGGCATTGCCGCCCTTCAGCCTGCCGTTGCTGCCCGGTATTACGACCTTTACGAAATCAGTGCTTTTGCCGTCTTTTTCCCGCTTGACTACCTCGACGTTGGTTGCGCCCTTGGATTCCAGATACTCCTTTACCTTTAGGCCGGATGCATCGGCGCTGTCCAGGGTGTCAAAAACCTCTATCAGTTGCTTTACTATCATCGTGTTATACCTCTTTGAAAATTTCTATTTGCTAAGGCATTCGTAATATGCCATGAGTCCTTCCGCCGTTACGGGGTCTATCACAGGTAAGCCGGTCTTTTTTGCCAGGGGCTTTGCCACCCCGGTAGTGCTCATACCGGTACATGCAAGGGCTATGGCGCCGGCGCCATAACCCTTCAGCCGCATGGCCAACTTCTCCACGGCCTTGAACCCCGGTTCCGTCACGAGGTCAAGCGTGGTCTCCACGCCGTCCGGTTTCCCGAGATTTATAAGGTCATCGCCGAGTATCTCCGGATATGGCTGCGGCGCATAATCGGTTATTCCAAGTATACCCACCTTGGTGCCGAACCGCCGCGCTATGGCGGCTACGCTGCTGCCGGCCCCTATGACCGGTACGTTTACGATATTTTTGAGCTCCGGCACTGCAGGATCGTCGGCACAGCTTACTATCAATACGTCTATATCCTTAAAAGACTGTGCCACCTCGATGATCTTAGGTATAGCCGCGTTTTTCGACTCTACGCTATGCAGTCCGTCCGGCTGATCCGGTATGCATTTCGTCTCCACCGTCATATTGGGAAACATTTCCATTATAAGCCTGCCGTGAATACCGGCAGCCTCGGCGTCCGGAAGCGTGATGACCCGGATAAGCCCGGCCTTATAACAGCTCTTCATCTTCGCGTCCTCCTGCTGACCGCAGCTATTTGGCGTTCAAATAATCAACGATGGCGCAAACGTATATCTTTGTTGCGTTGACAACGTCCTGCACGTCTACTGTTTCATTATAGGCATGTATTCCCTCCAGATTGGCAGGGCCGTACTGAATAGTAGGAATACCCGCATATCTGAAAATGCGCGCGTCGCTGCTTGCCCACTGATATGTGCGGCTGAGCTTTTCGCCCCATACTTCCTCTACGCCCTGAGCAATGAGGTTTACTATCTCGGCGTTTTCAGGCGTGCTGTTAGGCTCGGATTTCCACGCAAGGGTGTAAGTAATGCCCTCGAGCCCGACCTCGTGCAGGATCCTGATAAGCCGCTCCTCGACCATATCGCAGCTCACGCCGAGAGGCAGGCGGACGTCTATTTCAGCCTCGGCATAATCAGGCACCATATTCACCTTTGTGCCGCCGCTTATCTTGCCGATATTTACCGTGCAATGGTTGAGCACCTGCTGCGCGCCATGCGCCTTGATGAGCCTCTTGGCCAGCTCACGGGACTGCTCCATCACCCTTGCGGTCTCATCGTCCATAACGGGAACTATGTCACGTATGCAGTCTACCTTGTTCAGCACCGCGAGGAGCTTGCATATTGCATTATCTCCTATAAACGGTGCAAGGCTGCCGTGGGCGGGCGTGCCGTGGGCCATGAGCTTTATGGAGCAGGTGCCCTTCTGGCCGATCTCGCAGTTATAATAGCCTGTCGGCTCTGCGATAAGGCATGCGTCGCCGGTTACCGTTCCGCTTTCTACCAGCCACTTTGTTCCGCCCTGGCCGAATGCTTCCTCGTCAGGAACAACGGTAAGGAGAACCTCACCGTTTAGATCTATATTATTATCGGCCAGCAGCCCCATTGCGAAAAGCAGGCCTGTAAGGCCGCCCTTCATGTCGGAGGTTCCGCGTCCAAGTATTTTTCCATCCTTTATATCGCCGCAGAAGGGATCGAAGTCCCACCTATCCAGGTTGCCCACAGGCACTACGTCGCAATGCCCGTTGAGTATCAGCACCCTGCCGCCCTTTTTGCCTAAACGCGCAAGTATATTCTTGGTCTTACCGTCGCCCGAGGCGATCTCATACTCAATGTTATGGGATTTCAGGTAATCGCATATAAACTGTACCATTTCATCCGTGTCTCCCGGAGGATTCACGCTGGGTATGCGGATTATGTCGCTGCAAAGATTCAGCAGGTCGTCCTTTTTGATTTCAACTAATGAGCGCAATTCATCGTGTGTCATATATAAATCTCCTCTCTTTTTATTATGTGCAGATAGGCGGTAAAACCCATTGATAGTTAATATAGTAATACGCCTATCTGCATCTCGTTACAGTATTTTTTATAGTCGCGCCAAATGATGAGGAATACTTAAAAGCAGCTATGCCTTTGCCGAAGCCTTTTTCTTCTTGTTAGTGCGCCATCCGAACAAACCGGGGAATGCCTTTATGATAGCGCCGAAGATCACGAATTGGAAAATCGAGTAGACCACCGAATACCAACCCAGTGTGATAGGCCAAGTGGGGTAGAAGTCATACAACTTGAGTATGAAGGCGTTGCCTGCCACGCACAGGGGCTGCTCTACGAAGAACCCGAGCAGGAATGTCAGCACGCCAAATACTACCCAGCGCTTCTTCTCGTTGTCTATCTTTATTATCTGCTTCCAAACAAAGTACCAATAAATACCCTTGATCGGCTGCACCAGAAGGTCTACGGCAGGCGTTCCGGAAGGGATACCGCGTTGCAATACCGACTATGATTCCCACAACGGGGCCGCCGCACATACCCGCCAGGCAGGGCATAAGAGCTCCGGGGTCCATGACGAGGGGGGGACCATAGGTATAGCGATGCCCAGTGCGCGGAATGCGAATGCAGCGCCGCCGAAAGCCGCGGCCAGGCCGATCTGTTTTGAAGTGAGCAGAGGCTTCTTTTGTGTAAGATCCGCGTCGCTTTCAACCTTCTTGTCATCGTCGCCGTGCTTCTTTGCCCAGAGGAAATACCAAATCAGCAGTCCGACTATGATTACAAGGGCAACATAATTCCACGGATACATATCCGCGAGAAGCTTGGCGCCTTTCTGATAGAACACTCGGAAAGCCACGAACGCAGCGATCATGACTGCCAGTCCAATAATACCGATTTTTTGCTTTTTGTTTATTTTGAGCTCCTTTCCATCTTTTCGCTTTTTATATTCCTCATATATTTGCGCTTTTTTTATTTGCGCTTTTGCCAACTGCCGATCAGGAAAATGTGGCCGGCCGCCTGCTTATGGGCGGCATCACTTGCCGAACAAGCTGAGAATAAAGGTAACGCCGAACCATCCGCGGGAATACTTCAAATACAATACTGCTATCGTGAGCAATATTGACAGCGTGATGATCACATAGTCTCTGGTCCTGAGCTTTATGGTCTTTCTGTATGTCCTCTTCTCCGGGTTATATGTAAAACCGCGCGCTTCTATAGTCCTCGCGATCTCACGGCCCTTAAGTATCGAGATGAAAAGGCCAGGGACTATGACCGGAATGTAGGCTTTTATCTTCTTAAAGGGATTCTTGCTCTCAAAGCTGGCGCCTCTGGATTTCTGAGCCTCTATTACGTGCCCGATCTCGTTCTTGAGCACCGGTATGTATGAGAAGGCTATGCCTATTGCTATGGAGGCCTCAGGAGGGAGCTTGGCCTTGTTCATGGTAAGCACTATATCGCCTGTCGGCGTTGCGCTCGTTATAAGGTCTGCGATCCAAATGAAGAAGATAAACCTTATGGCGCTTGCAAAACCGCTGGAAATGGTAGCGACCGTTACCGGGCACTTATTTCCGGGGAAGAGGTAAGCGAACACCCGCTCTCCCTCCAGCGGCTTGGCAAAGGGGAAATTCAATATAAAGAACAGGAAAAACGCCAGTACCAGAGGCTTTGTAATGCCCCAAACCTGCTTGGCGGTATATCCGCTGGTCCTGTAGAGAACATAGACCAAGGCCATCATCACCATGGTAACTATACATAAACCTCGGGCTCCATGGCTAAAACGGAAGCGTATGCGACGGACTGCTGCTGCCCGCCCGAAAGCGCCTGCGGCGAGCGGTCAAGATACTCCTCCATGTGGACGTATCCCACATACTCATCTATGAGCTCCTCGATTTTCTTCACCGGAACGCCCTTGTTTTCAGGCCCGAAGGCGACCTCGTCGGCCACGGTGGGGTTTATAAGCTGGCCGCTGGGATCCTGGAAAAGCATTCCCGCCTTAAAAGCCATCTTGCCGATGCTGTACTTGGATATGTTTTCGCCCCTGAAGCATATCTCGCCGCTCAGCTCGCCCTCGTAAGCCTCGGGCACTATGCGGTTCAAGGTAGAATAGAGCGTGGTCTTTCCTGCACCCGAAGGGCCGGTAACAAGAATAATCTCACCTTCTTTGATCGTCAGGTTGATATTCTTGATCGCTGGGGTCTCTGTGCCCGGATAAGAATACGTCACGTCCTTAAAGCTAATAACTAACATTCTCTTTTTCTGCCACTTTGCTGACCTCCTCTTAAAATACGAAATACGTCAAAAACCATGCCTAAAATATGAAAAGCTACTCCTTAAAACAAGTACAATTATCACATTATTTTGCACTATTTTCTATATGCACCATGCACAATTATTGTCGATACTTATGGTATATAATGACCACTAAATTGTTGATTTTTTGTTTTTTGATACATGTTGTACCATTGCGTCATTGATGATATAGTAATAGCACGATACTATTTGTACAAGGTGGGGAGGATATGCCGTTTTCGATTGAAAATATGCTGCAGCTACGTGAGTTTAAAGACTGCACCGTCATTGCAGGTCACAAGGGTATAAACAGGGTTATACAATGCGTCGATACGATGGAGGTGCCGGACATCACACCGTGGCTGCAATGCGGGGAATTATTGATCACCACCGGCTATTCCCTGGAGGGCCACCTGGAAAGGCTTATCCCTCTGCTTGACGCCATGTACAATAACGATTCCGCCGGCCTGATGATAAAAACCCGTATTATTGGGCCCATACCTCAAATGATCATCGACTTTGCCGATTCAAAGGGCATACCTCTTATCGTAATACCAGATGACACGCCGTTCATCCCCATGGTAAATACGATAATAAATTGTATTTCAGATGAGCTGAACCATTCCTTCACGCGCTTTTTTTCCATGTCCAAGGACATTAAGATGATACAGGGGACCCCTTCGTTCTTGAACGACCTGGCGGATATCATCTATACCTACTTTCAGTTTCCAACCATAATAACCGATTATCTGCTTGACGTATGCGCCTCCTGCCCCGGGTACATTCAACTGCCTGCGTTTATAACCAATGATAAATTGCTTCACCGCATGAGGTCTACCGAAAGGTCCTCTCTGTTTATTTCAGATACCTCGGAGGACGCTCGCTTCCTCATCCAGCAAATAAGGATAGATAAGCTCATAGCCGGATATATCATACTAATCATACCGGCCGATCAGCATTACATCAAAAACGATGGCGACGCCATGATCCTTAATTATGCCGCGAACATTATTTCCGCAAACTTTAAGCAGGAAAACTTTCTCAACGCGCAGGTACAGAGGAAAAACCTTTCCCTCTATTCAAACCTCGTAGGCAATCTTAATGGGGTCGATGTTCAGGAGAGCATGAAGGAAGCCCCGTGGCCGCTGCCGCCGTTCTTACTCATAACCGTTGAGACGGAATTTGACGAACAATTTAATATGTCCGATACCCTTCTTATGCAGCTTATGTACTCCATACGAACGCTCTTTAAAAAATACGGAATAAGCAACATGACAGTGCCCTGGAACAACACCATACGCTGCATCGTCCCCTTCAACAGCCAGGCTGTCAACCGCAGTATTTTATCCACGATAAAGGACAGGGTCAGCAGCCTGTTTGACAGGCGCATACGCATGACGGTATCGGGCAGGCTCGATGGCTACGACCAGATAAAATCGGCTCATTTTGAGGCGTACGACCTGCTTTCCATAAGCCGGAACATGAATCTTTCCATAGCGTTCGCCGACGACCTGCTCTATGAGATCGCAATGCTGCAGACGCTCCGCAACAGCCACATGCGGACATTTGCTTTTAAGCTGCTGAGCACTCTGGAGGATTACGACGCGCAGCATGGCTCTGAGCTTATCCACACGTTGCAAGTCCTGATAGAGAATCGGGGCATACAGACAAAAACGGCCAACGACCTTTTCCTCCACCGCAATACCTTATTATATCGGATGCGGAAAATAGAATCCCTTACCGGCCTGGATCTTTCGGACAGCGGCGATCTGCACAAAGCATACATGGCGCTTTATGTGCACAATTTCGCACAATAGCAGCCGGCGGAGCTAACTGCGCCGCGGGCGGGCATGAAACGGGCGCGGCAAATTTTTGCAATAATAAATATCCCGCGGCGAATGGGGGGTATTTTTATTGGTAACAGTAAACGAGGGACTCGAAGCCGCGACCCGAAGGGGAAAATCGCGCCGGTGACGCGATTTTA
>OKSC01000089.1_pt1 | contig 101688 bp, 119 predicted proteins | sample 1601161 | NCBI WGS metagenome assembly OKSC01 (sample SAMEA3541552, study PRJEB24748) | human gut metagenome | biome: human gut; feature: human-associated habitat; material: faeces | place: China | collected 2012 | reverse complement strand
CCTCTTCCATTATAAGGATAATATAAAGTACTAGCTTCTGTTTTAGTTAAATAACCATTTAATGCAGAACTAGTAATAAATCTACTATCATTAGTCAAATGACTAGTATTTGTTGGTATATTAACTGTTGCTGCAGCACCATTAGGATCAAATGTTTTAGCAGAAAAAGTTCCAGCTTGGAATGTTAAATTATATATAGTTTGATGTGATGTTAGATATGTAGCTCCTTTAGTAACAGTTAATGTATGGCCATTAGCTGTTATAGATGTAACAGCATTACCAGTACCACTATTAGATATAGAGATACTTGGTATAGATGGTATCTGATCTGTTGTTGCTATAGTCTTACCAAATAATTTACCTGTTCCTGCTTTATCAGAAGTCCAATCTAACTGTAAAGCTTTAGATCCAGACATACCAATTATAAAAGAATGTCCATCATCTAGTAATTCCATACTAAGTAGTCTTTCAGCTGCAGTGGTAGTATCTATAGCTGCACCAGATCTTCTGGCTAATAATAAAGGAGTTTGGCCAGCATCATTAGGTACTTGAACACTTAATGCTCCAACACCTTCATCCCAGGTATTTCCAGCTCCTCCAATTACATCAATGACAACACCATATCTCCTACTACTCATAGTCAGAGCACCTGTTAATGTTCCTCCAGCTAATGGAAGATATCCAGAAAGGTCAGTGGAGGTAAGAAGTTTTGTTAATGTAGAACTAGATGCTCCAAAATAAACACCATCAGCTTTCATAGAGAAAGTGTATCCTCTACTATCTTGTAAAAACATTCCTAAACTTGAATTCCACCCCATAACACCTCTAGTTGTTCCTTGGGTTTTTGTAACTACATAAGCTTCACCTGCTGATGCTGAGTTATTTATTACAAGAGGTTCAGATCCACCACTATTTATCTTTAAAGTGCCAGTTAATGTTCCTCCAGACAAAGGTAAATATCCAGAAACAGTAGGAATATCTGTAATTAAAGCTAATCTTGTTCCTGTACCCAATTCTGTTCCAAAATAAGCACCATCGGATTTCACCATGATACATCTATCATTAGTGGCATCTTGAATAAAAGGACCATTACCGTTTGAATATCCTACAGATGTTTTATTTGCTCCCTTTACTCTAAAATATGCAAAAACATCAGTACCATTAATATCATTATTGTTAGCAATAAAAGGTACGGAACCCACGGTGTTAATCGTTAAAGCTCCACTTAAAGCACCACCCGTTAATGGAAGATAATTAGATAATTGATTAGTGACATAATTTTGTGTAGCTATTTTATTGCTATTATGAGTAAGAATGGTACATCTGAGATCTAACTGGTTCAAGGTATATTGAGAAGTATTCCCTAAATTTAAAATATTACTAGTTCCCATCCATAGTATTTCTCTTTCATTCCCATCTTTATCTTTTACAGCATATCCTTGATTATTACTCATAACAGGCTTTCCAGTGGAAGTGATAGAAAGATACCCTCTTCCATTATAAGGATAATATAAAGTACTAGCTTCTGTTTTAGTTAAATAACTATTTAAATCAAATTCAGTAACTAGTGCAGTCCAAGGATTCCATTCTGTGGAAGCATAAGATTTAGTAGTTCTAAATCTTAATGTGCCTATAACACCTGCAGCATTTGTTTGGTCACACCAAATTTGAGTGCACCAATGACCTTGTCTAGAATTAAATTGAAGTACAGAACCATAAGATGTAGGTTTATTGTTTGCTTCATTTATAACAGATAAAACTTTTATAGAACCCTTAGCCTCCTTATAAGCCCATCCAGTATCAGTCCATTCATTATCTTCAAATGTAAGCCAACCACTTGTTTTAATATTTCCTTGAGAATAAATTCCATTACTAGGAACTAATGCTAAAGCATTACTGGCATAACTTGGTCCTACATATAATCCTCCAGTAGCTACTTTTTGAACACCTCCTTCTGCATTTAAAAACTGTGTAGCAGATGTACTACCAATTATATATGGACCAGCATCTCCAAAAGTTACTTTATTTGTATGTAAGTTGTTTATATATGCAGCATTAAAACTCTGATCTGAAGTCCCAAGGGAACCTGATCCTCCACTAGTTAATGTAGCTTTAGAATGAGGCAATAACCCATTAGTTCCTGCTTTAATATAAGTAAAATACTGTCCATCTTTATTTTTTAATGTTGCGTGATTATATGTATTTGTAGTATATGTTACTGGATCAGTTAGGTTATATTTATCCCAGATTTCATATGGGGTGAGATATCTATAATGTATTAAATCCTTATCCGAACTATAAATATTAAGATCTAATGCCGTGTTGCCAAATCTTAATGTTTCTATGTTGTTAGTATTGTTGATACTTAAAAGTGTGGCAGCCCCTTGTGATATTGATGCCAATAAGGGCATGTTACCAAGATTTATACTACCAGTCATTGTACCTCCGGCTAATGGTAAGTAATTAGCTAAATCAGTTGTACTTGCTGGAGTTGGTAGATTATAAGTATCCCATAATAAATAAGAAGATCCATTTCTGTCATGTATTAAATCAGAAGCCGTACTAGATATATATGTTGGAAAATTTACAGTACCAACATACATTCTTGTTGAATTATTGAAATTCCATGTTCTTAATACACCATATGCAGCAGAACCAGAAACATCTTCACACACTATACCAAGTCCCACAGGAAATCTAATACTACCCTTCATTATACCACCGGCAAGGGGGAGGTAATTGGTTAGTTTATTATTGAAATCATCACTTAACGTTTTCAGCGCATCCGTGACAGCTTTCTGGGACATGACCTTATCCGTCGCCGCACCCGATACTTGAAGAACTGATGCTTTGTCAAACTTCAAATTAAGGGCATCCGTCGTTGCCTTCTGAGACATCGGATCGATTGTTGATTCCCCGGTTCCTTGCTGACTCACCAACCGATTGATGATATCATTATAATTATGTTTATGCGCCGGTGTGAGAGGGGTGAGTGGTGAGGGATCTCCCGGAACAGTTGATCCATTTGATAGAGCCTGTAACCATGAATACTGCCCTGGCAACATAACCCCGGCTAATTGATCTGTCGCACCCTGAATTGTTGTCTCTTTTCCGGCAGAGCTGTGAATTGTCACTTCCGTCTCTGAATATGACGTAGTTAGGTCGACCGTGATATCTATCTTTCCCAGGGATTCCCAGGACTGGGTGACCTCATCCCAGACGATCTTCTCGGAATCCTCGAATGTTTTTCCACTATACGGATCCGTTACCGTTCCTCCGGCGGGCGAAGTGATGATAACATACATATCACCCGATTCCAACGTTGATGGATTGGGAAAATCCGCGCTCACCCGGATTACCCCCTTGAAATCAAGAGGATTACCCATAGCACTTTTAACGAAATCCTTTACGGTTATCTTGTAATTGACGTTGTTCGAATTAATCAACATGTAATCACCATCATCTGCTAGTTGCCGGGGTGGTAATGTAACCAGCCACCCGTCGACATACGCTCGAACCCATTTGTGGGTAGCAATTTCCGACCATGCTGACCCATCATAAGCGCGAAACACAAACGGAACAACCGTGTTATCCAACCATATTAGGTTGGTATTGCGGGGAGCGGAACTCCCTATATATATGGCCGCGACCTGTCCTAAATTTCTAATCATTCACCGTTTGAATTAATTGTCCATCTAACTTATCTATCTTGTATTGATCGGGGTTATTCGATTCAACGATCAAATCACCGTTTCCATCAACATAAAATGTATCCTCGACCCCTCCCTTAACTCTCATCACCAAATCACCGATACCGATCTTCTCGCCCTCCATTGTCCTGTCAAACTGAGATATGAAAAAGAATAAAAATTCTCCCGGCCCATCCTTGTCATAATAGGTTAATATCTCAATATAAGGTCTGTATATATTGAAGACGGTCGATGTATTCAGTTTCTTAGTCTCCGGCATAATCACTGGGATAAAATATCGGTGACAGTACTCCGTTTGAATCAAATATTGGATCACCTTTTAAATCTCTCATCACAAACCCCCTGATACGAGGAAGCTCATTTATGGGAACAAGCTCGTCGGCAGAAGGATAAAATGTTGAATCTTGGACATACTTAACACCCTCCGTATCCTTCACTATACCTAATAAATCATCCCACTCTACCTTCGATCCCGGTACCCAGTATCTAAAATCGAGATACTTTGTCATCGCGATTTGAATATTCCGACGTACATCATCAGGATCATAGTTATCTGCTATCTCAACCCTGAAATCAACACCCCGGCTTCCACCCACACTATACCATTTCACATTCGTAAGAACTATCTCAACTGTATCGCCATATTTATTTCTATCACTTAGCGGGAAATATGGTGCAGCTTGTTCCAGTAAATTTGCCAACTCAGTATCCGTAAACTCAACGCCATTCTGAGTCGAAAGTGCTAATTGTAATTTCGCATTCTCATTTACACCGAAATTAAAAAACATCAGCACTCTATCGTCTATATTTTGGAAAACTTGTGTGAAATATTCCCTTGTACCGATTGATAATATATTCAAATTATTTTTAATCCGAATCCTGAATGTTTCATCATCTTCTGAATCTCTCCCTCCCACCGCGTAATATTCGTTTGAACACGCCTTATGACCGACAGGTTCGGGAACTACATTCGTAATCGTATTAGGGGCTACATTCGTCTGAGATCCTGTTCCAGCGCTCCTCACTTTCACATACGTATAGCCGTTATCACCCACTGTTGCATCAAACTCGGTCATAAAACGAACACCGTTTATATTCACGAATTCCGTTTTACCGGCTTCGTAAAAAGTTCCCTGTTCGGCGATAACCTTAACATAGGTTGAAGATCCCAGTGCACCCTTTCGCGGACTAACACCGAATAGCTGGGCCGCGACATCGAGATCACTCCCAGAAGCTGTATCCGGGAATATGCGTGCCGCCACGATCGCGACGTCCTTTAAACACTTCTGCCCGACTTTCGCAACACCGAAAGCCGTGGCATTCACAACCGAGTTATCGCTGATATCCGACACTTTATCAGTTTTATTCAGGAACAACTCGATGAACAAACTTTTCAGAAGGGATATTGTATGTTTAACACCTATTATCATACGTTTATATTTGTAATAAAACTATCACTGTTAACCGTTCTTATCTTTATCTTCATGATTATGTAATCATCTTCACGAGTTAAAGATAATAAATTTACTTCTATAAACCGATCGTCTTTCGCGAACATCGTCGATAAATTTCTGAATAGCGTGGGGTACTGTATCGCTGAAACATTGGTTCCCACGAATTCATTCGATATACCATCTTCTGGAAATTCAGGAATATCTCCCTTGAGAGTATTCATTATCGTGTCTATAGTTTGATTTATCGCATCCTTGTATTCAACTATCGCTAAATCATTATCCTTGAAATAAAAACGCTTATCGATATCTTTTCCGAGAATTCTTTCGCCCACCAAACTATCAACGACGGTCTGTATCCCAAAATTAGCCGTGCTACTTAAACTGATCTTAAATATCGGCCCGCCATTTCTAGGAGAATATTTCTCCTCTATAATGAAATTATCAATCGCTATATTTTCCCAGTCATTCTGCGGATCATTACTACCCACACTTGATGCGACTTGTTCAAAATTTTCGAAATCCGCTAACGCTCTTTCAAGGTAAAATTTCCCGTCATACCTTCCCACTCTCGAACTTCTCATCCATTTACTGGTATTGTTGATCGTGAGTAATTGACCCCAAGTATCCTCGAACGTATCTAAAAGATCCCACATATCAGTGGTCTTCATCTGCCCTGAAAAATTATAAAACGCGGCATCTATCTTTTCCGCTCTAAAAAGAAGATCGTCAAGTACCTTGAAACTATTGGCCGGCAGATTTCCACCTTCATAATACGATAAAATGGATGGATATCCTTGATTGATAAAATCAACGACATCCTGAAAAAATTGAGCTATATCAATTCTCGTTATATTGTAATATTTTTCCGCACTCGTTGTTTCCATCACGGTAAAGTATCAGTTGCCCACTTTTGAATTAATGAACCCAATTGATTCGAAAGAACATTAACACCTTTTTGAATGATCCCTGTTTGCAGTGAATTCTTCAATGAACCCTCATAGGCTTTCTTTGATAGCACCAGACTCAAAGGCGCTATGGCTGTTAATGTCAAATTATAATTCCATAACGTATTTGAATTATCCGCGTCAGTATTTAACGTCAACCCGTTACTAGGAACTGTGACAAGGTAACTCTCACCTAAAGCCATGTTATAAAAGTATAATCGGAAGGGTAACCCCTGATCATCTATCCCGTTTGATTTCGCTATAATCGCACGTAGCAAATTCATAGCTCCGAAGCCACTCTTCACTCCAACATCAAAATTGGGGTAATTAACTATCAAACTTTTCGATTTCGCCTGATACAAGTCATAAACACCCCTCGACGTGGAATATGCAACCGCACTTCCTGTAGGACCTTTCGTTGAAAGTATCAATTTGAAAAACCTTCCAAAATTACCCTTTATAGTAATCTGTTGCGGTACGAATGCTGTGCTGCTTAACACCGTAATCCCAGTGTTCGACTGCTTTATATTCGTTCTTTTAGGTTCTGTTTTTTGAATTGATGTGGGTAAAACCGGGAATGAAAAGTAATCTATCGTCCTTCCCGATCCATCCGTTAATTCGAGTGCCACCATGTAATATTCAAAGTCATGAGGTGATAAGCTGCTCAAAGCCGCCTGTCCTATTGACCTAACAAGGTTCGTATACTGTCTATTAACTGAATCTATTGACATGATTTCACTCTATTTTACAGTTAAAATTACACAAAATATTTCAATCCGTAAAGGATATCTCAGAATTTAATTTGCTTAAATCAGGTGCCTGCACGCCTGCGACCGCGTTAACACCAGCCGTGAATGCAGTCCCACCACCACCCGATGGGCTTCCTTGTGCCGCCGGTGTGACTGCCGCTGAGCCAGTTGACCACGCTTGTTTCAATGTATCTATATTCGAATTTATCTTCTCCAAAATACCCTTTAACGTATCGCCTAAAGGAATCGGTTCGCCACCACCCTTAACTTTCATTTTTAGTATGGGATCAAGCGTTATATTTTCCTTATCGATAAAAATTTTTGACATATCGCCACTTTCAGGATCAACGACTTCAATATTAATATCCGTTGATGATGTGACCTTCGTTGATGTGGGTGTTAACAATACGGTCGTCGTTTTCTCATTTTCAACATCCATCACGGTCGCCTCAATCTGCTTGAAAGATTTCACGGAAACATTCCCATTCACAACTTCCATTTTATCACCGTTCGTGTTGAGTTCAATCCCGGACCCCTCGTCACCGTTAACAACAACTTTCAATTTCCGAGGACCTATTCCATCAACATTCACAAGTAAGGTTTGGTCTTTAAGTGATGCTTGTATTAGAAATGATCCGTTATCATCCTGAAAGATTTTTCGATAATTACCCTCCTTGAATGTCACACCACTATTCGTACTTGGAATTGTCGCTATCACTAACGGCTTTTCACCGAATTCAGGTTTAACCAAAATAATCGGGGTACCTAGCTCATTCTCTGACTCAGGGATTTTTAAGTATTGATAAACCTGTTCGGTGACCAAGCAATTATGTATAACCGCATTGTTTCGATCTATCATGACTGAAACTCTGAGATTTTTATCACAGGTATCAATAAAATCATCTCTTTCAACGCCGGCGGGTAATATCACGTACCCGATCTCAATCGAATACCCTCCGTTAAGAACAGGAATTCCTGTCACACCTTTATTAAATTTCATTGCCATGTTATAAATATCTTCTTTTTAGCATGTACTCAAAAACATCCTCGTTTATATTGAAATCAGATTTTATCATTGATGACGAATTAAACGCGTTTCCCGTTCTCCGATTCTCCAATATCGATTTACGTAATTCTTCAGTGTTCACAATATTAAAATACGAGTATCGAACAGGAACTGTTTTGTTTTGATCGATCACTGTCGTCCTTGCCCTTTCAAATCCCAAACCAACTGTGTTTGTTCGCGGATTCCGGGCCATCCTCACTTCACCAGTATCAACACCCTTAATCAAATCCCATCTCATACCTCTTTCGACCTGAATCGTTGTTACCCTGTCAATATTTGAACCTATCGTGAGGCTATTATCAACACCGGTAACGTAATACAATTCATCCGTTGCGTCAAGTCTGATAAATGTCCCGACCTTTATCCTTCTGTCACCATTAATCTGAATGGTTCCCTTTCTTGTGAAGGGTAAATACACGAATGATTCGATCAAAAACAGAAGATCATTTAATATCGCCTGTGATATGAAATCAATATCGCCTATCTGCTCCTGCCCTTTTAACGCCCCCGTGTACAAATAGATGTCTGATATTTGAAGACGTTTATTCCCGAACACTTCCGCCATCTGCGGTAAGAAAACAACCGGGATGTTTGCGGCCGTTGTTTTACCCTCCTCGCCGGTCGATGTGTCTGATGGTGTTACCTGATACCACGCGTATGATGTTGTATCATACCCAAGAGTTAGATTTAACAAATCCTTGTTTTCTATTGTGATATAGTTCGCCGAATCATTTATAACGCTTCTAATTGACTCGCCTGTAAAAGGTGGTTGTCTGACGGTAAAATTAAACATATCAATCCATGTATCACCGAATATTTCAACGAATGGTGGTTGACATATCCTGTTAAATAATTCGAGAAGGGTCCCGTCCGCACCACCCAGATCCCCGGATAAAACACGGTCATTGATGTGTTCATCAAAAAAGAACTTTATAATTGACCAAACACCCTTTAAATTTCGATTTTCATCATCTATTCCCTCAACCTTGTTCAATTTACTCAATCGCTCCCCATAACTACTAAAAACATTGCTTGATATTATCCCAAGATTTGATAATCTATTCACGACAAATCCCAGGTATTCTTTTATACTTTTCAAGCTGTAATTGAGAAAATATTGCTCAAATTGACCTGTTAGGATGTTTCTCTTAAACACCCCGGAATTCTCATCACCCATCCACATGAAACGATTATCGCTCGCTGACATAAATCGATATGAATAAAAATAAGACCCATCTTCCGACAAAAGTTTCATGAAATCACGTCCCTTGATTGAGATCGATTTGTCAGTGTATGAGAAATTCGTCGTTACATCAACGGAATCAATCAACCCCATCATATCCCAAACGCGGTACCATGACGGGTTCTCATCTGGATCAGCGATCGGGTTAGCAAGGGTACTTAATTTCAGTACCTGACCGCTTTCATATCCAACATCATCTTTCTCAACTTGTAGCCTTTCAAATCTTATAAAAACAAGATCATTATACTGTATGTATTTCTCAAAATAATCAGCAATCAATTCATCTCGATTCCCCGTGAAATTAAACGTATTAACAGAACCTTTCTGGTTAACTGCGGTTGGATATTCAACATCAAACTCCAAACTTTTAGCGGGGTTGAGTGTTATCGAAAACGCCCCCATTGCCATGTTCTTCGATGTGTTACATGTCACAACGAGAGGTGATACATCTATCAACTCATCTAATACTTTACTATAAATCCACACACGGACGTTTAAATTCACAACCTGTGCGTCAATCGATACTCTGTCGATGTGCGATATAAGCGATTCAAGTTTATAATAACCGTCACTACTTTGCAGTATTTTCTGATATTCATTAAAATACGCGTTGAAATTATCTTGTTTCAGATATTGATTCTTTCCATAAATCAATTGTTTTTCAACCATCGTTTTATTCAAAGGAACTCGCACAAAAATCCCCGCTTTTATCATGGTAGGATCAGCACCGCTCATCCACTTCAACTGTTCCTCTGGAGTGTAAGTTTTTACGATTTTCTGTCGATTTGTTAGATTCGATGATCCTGTGAAATCAAGAAAATCTTTTACGGTTAAGGGTGCACCACCCGTTAAACCGTTATCATCGTTGAACTTTGACACGAACGCGTTGACTTCTATATCCTCGCCTATTGTTATAATCACACTTTTCATACTGCTATTATTTTGAGAATATATATGGATTATCAAGATTCGCCCTTGTCACTCCCATAAACGCCTTTGTGACAACATTATCCGCTTTTTCTATCACCTCGTCAATTTTTCTCACCTGATCTTCTCTCGCTTCAATCTCCGTTTGCATTGCAGAAACAATCGATTGGCCTATTTCTTTTGCAACGTTGATCAAAAAGTCTTCTCCATATTGTTTATACGCGTTAAATTTTTCATCGGGCGATGTTAGATTACGAGCCCTCTCTTCATAGCCGCCGCCTCCCGTTGTTCTTATCCTATCAAGACCTCCTTCCAAATCACCGGAAATATACGCTTTATACAGTGCTTCAGTATCAGCGTGTGATAATCCGGTCAATCCTTTAAGTAAATATTTTGCGCTTACCTCATTACCTCCTGATAGTCCAGATGCTTGTGATAAATATTGTTTTAAAAATTGAGTGTTGTTCAACGGATTCTCTATCATCATCCCGAGATCCCATGTACTAGCATTCGGATTGACCATCGCGGCTGCTCTGTATGCAAGACCCCTTGCCAATGGATTTTGGTTGTTTCCAATATTCTGTAAACCACTAACAACCCTATTCAATTGAGGTCCTTGTATGCCGCTTTGAGATAGTCCACCGATAACACCAGCGATTGTATTTTGATTAAAATCACCCCTCGAACTCAACACACTTTGCGCCGCACTTTGATACGTATTCAAAAGTTCAGGTAATAATGCAAGGTTCCCGAATTGTCTTTGAGTTATTCGAGCAATCGCACTGATCGCACCTTGCGATGTTCCTCCACGACCGAAACGACCAGTTGATAGCATTTGATCATATAATCCATTATCGATCCCTAAAGCTCTTTGTTGTGCGAAATTACTGATGGTCGCCTGGGCTGAATACCTTCTCCCCGTTGCACGTTGATATGCTAATCGTCTGCTTAAAAATTCCTCCGACGACATACCAAGAGATAATCCTCCTTCACCTCTTTCAAGCGAAGCATTCCAAAGATCGGATAAATCCCAACCATTTATGGCGGCCAAATCCCTTGAACCTGAGGTAACGGATGAATACCTTTTCATCGCACCCCATCCCAATCCCCCGGCAAGTGCAAGACCAACGCCTACGGGCCCTAATGCGGATAATGCACCCTTTATACCACCTCGAAGATTTCCCAGTAGCCCAATCATCCCTCCGCCACCCTGACGGGTCATCTCAACATTAAATTGTTGTCTTAATATATTAGCGGCCTCCTGTCTCCGTATTATATCTCCTGCACCACCCGTTCTTTTTCCTTCAAGTCTCGCGATCCATTTTGCGGCATCGTCTTTCGATGTGATTCCAAGCCGTCTTACAAGCTCTTCCGCTGAATTTTTGGCGTCATTCTTCGTGTTATCCGCTATCTCACGGAGTAACTTAATAAGTAAGGCGTCTCCCTGGCGATCCGCCTGTATAGACCTCAATCCACTACGATACTGTTCCCTACTCAAATACCCCTGATCATATCGTGATCTTAGTTGAAATGCACGCTGGGTTTGATCGATCTTACTTTGCCGCTCAAATTGCCTAATTTTTTCGTTAATATTCAAACTAATATCACCACCCGAACCCAGAGCACCTGATGCCATTTCCGAGTAAAGTTCCCGCGCCCTTTTACTGGGTGACATGTCACTTTCAAGTATCTCGCGGAGACCTCTTACCTGCGCGGTATAGTAGGCCCTGTTCGCCTCAAGCCCCTTGAGGTTCGATTTATATTCCCTCGCAGAAATTGCGCCGCCCTTAAATTCAGCCTCTAATTCTCGTCTCCTTAAAGCGTTCGCTTTTTGATTTCTTGTTTCAAGTAAACGAATCTGTTCCGATATATGTCGGTTAACATCACGTAAATCCTTCGCTTGTTCACGGGCGTTTTTAGCGAATTTATCGTATAATTCAGCAGCACTCTGTCTCAGTTCTTTTACCCTTGAATCATCGACCTGAATTTTAACCCTGGCATTGTTGTCCATTTTGAGCCTCCTGCATCTTTTGTAAAAACTCTCGTGCTTCAGCTGCACGATCCTCGGGTGTTCGATCTATCTTCCTTGATTTCAGAAAATCGCATTCATTTGGTTTATACTCATCGGTATCCTGAATCTCATTAAACAATCGATCTTCCTCCCATTCTAACCGCATATTTAAAAAAGAAGATTCCCTATGTTGTTGCGACATGAAGGGAATCTTATGTTTTTCTCTATACCACCTGTCGATCGGAAATTTGAGATTCCATTTTACCATGAACTCTCTAAACTCATTCGACATGGCCGTTAAATTTTCATCAACTTCTCAATTTCATCTGCGAGGGGTTTCACATCCCGGTTAAAGGCCTCCTTGATCACCGCGAAATCTTTCAAACCCAAATCTCTGATTTCACACTTCAAATCTTCCATGAATTTAGGACACAACACCCTCAATGTCGCCTCGATATCAATAATATCTAACGCATTCATCGCACTGTTTGTTGCTGACGTAACCAAACTCGCGTACATTCCGTTGGATAACATCTGTTTGTAAACCTCAATATCCCGGTACTGTCCGACTGTGGGTAGATTGATCTCATACTCATTCTGAACAGTCGATGTCTTAACTTTAAATAAAATTTTTTCTTTCATATCTGATTTTTATTAACTCATTGTCATGGGAGTCTTGTATCGACCTGAAATATCCGTTGTTGCAATACCACCTGTTGCGACACTCCATGACATATTTTCCATGACGCAATCGCGTGCCCTCATGATGGTGTTTCCCGTTGTGTCCGTTTCTGTAACAAGACGGTTTGTCTCATCAACACCCGTTGCCTGTTTACGATACACAACAATAGAGAAAGTTAACGACATCAATGAGATGGTATTGATAACTTCGTCAACGGATCCGTATCTATTCAACATTTTCTTAAACCAAGGAGTATCAAATCCTATAAAGAAATAGTTGCTACTGAAACTACAATCAACAGCAGTCGGTACAAATTCATTGACCAATAAGTCACCGAGACCCCTAACCGGAGTTAAGGTGGTCTGTTCGGTGAACTGAACCCGTTGCATTTGACCAACAAGTTCATTATCTATATAAACTGCGGCTTGAGGTGCGCCGAAAGATTTAATCGAATCCATTTATTTAGTTTTTAAATACAAATCCGGTGAAGAATATCTTATTAATCTCATTATTAATGACAATACCGTACGTTACCCAGTAATAATCATCCTTCTTCGTCACAGTTACGTTACGATAAGAAAGAATCAAATTATCGGTATTCGAATTGGCGGTTCTTGTTAAGAGATAATTCTCCGTCCAATTTTTCAAAATACCCACACTTAATGTGTTCGCATTTACACCGTTCTCGGCACCCAGCAAATCGATCTCACTGTTCACAATCAATTCTTTATTGATCTGATCAACGATTCTCATGAATTGAATTGAGAATGATTCCCCGTTTCCTGTGAACAACACTTGATTATCCTGCAATGTGTTTATACCCTGAAGTACAACAAATTTCTGAAGACTTTCGTTATAAACAGTGACGAGCACACCCGCATCAAGAGCTTTTTTCTTATCTGTTTCGGTTAACTGATGTTTTAGTTTTGAAACCCCTATACTCTTATTTGTAACGGGAATTTGAGGTGCCTTACCTGCTGTACGACCGATAATGCTGCACAGATTATACATCACACCCCACCAACGGTATCCAATTCCCAGTGCGGTAGAAGGCATACCCACGCCGCCATGAACGACACAAACATGGGACGAATTGAATCCTTGCGCTGCCTCTAATGATGTCGAAAAATCTCCCTGATCTTCTCCCACGCCGATAAATACTTGTTTTTTAAATTTCGCCACGTTATTAACATGAGCGATTAACGCTTTATTCATCGCGCTATTATAGTTTTGTGTACCGTACTGATCCGTGAAAACAAAACTTTCATCCAAATTCACGATGGCAGAGAGAACATTATCAAAATATTCACTATTATACGTTTCACTACCGCCTGTTGCCGCACTGTATTTTGTAAGTACCGTTATATCCTGCTTGTTGATCTCCCCGGTACCTGTCGCTGCCGATGAACTATCCAACATAAACAATGAATTGAACGCGGAACTTGATCGAGCCCAACTGATCAATTCATTCATGTTATTAAATTCAGGTGATTCAATAATCAATCGAGGTGCCGCTGATGCCGCGGGAACTTCGTTAAATGGTACACCATCGGGTGCCAATCCCGTAAATGTTCCTCTCCAAATTTGAAAAACATACTTCGAAGGGTCAAGTGTTCCCGAAACAATTGAAAACGCGTACCCCGTCGTAAGTTCGTCGGTTGCAGCTTCTCCCGCGGAATTTAAACCATTTGCATTGAGACCCTCATCTAATGTGATTATCTTAAATACCCCACCATTAGATCCGCCCCCGGTCGCGGTAAATGTCATTGTTGCTGGTGTTGTTGAGGCTGCTCTCACGAACATAAGCTCGGAGATACCAACAGCCGCGGGGTTACTAGCATCCGGAAAAAAGAGTGCGTTTGCCAGTTGCCAGTACCATCCACCTTTAACAAAGGACCTAAAATCTTCAATATTATCGAACCTATAGATGGCATTTTTCCCGTTGGCATTTTTCCCGTTAATTCCCGCTCCGCCACCCCATTTTGCACCAAGCACACCGGTATCAATTATCAAGCACTTACTATAGTCAAGTGCACGGGGATCATTTTGCTCCCCTGCGGCGATCGTTGCGTAAGCGCCCGGCAAAGTGATTTTTTTATTATTAAAATATACTGATATTGCCATTGTATACTATTTTAAATCTAATCTTCGTGTCATAAAGATAAAAACTTTTTAGCAGTTACGGAAATTAAAACCGTTTTTTAATAGAAAATTTTTCCACTCATCGATCGTTCTACCGGGTGATTCGGGTAACATACTGTATAATGTCATCCTCGTTATGCCTGAGATGTGAAAATGATTACACATCTGAGATAAAGTGTACAATCTTTGATTCTCTTGTTGGGGTGCCATGCCTTCATGAACTACATTTCCCGTTCTTTTCTTCGCCATACTGTTTTCTCAACTAATAAATTCTGATCTTCCTCGCTTAGCACCGGATCATCGTTCTCTTGTAATATCGCCTTGCGAGTTTTTTCTTCTTGCTTCTCTTCTCGTATCCGTGTGCGTGTTTCAATTTTCGCCTCAAAACGTATACTGTCAAGATACATCTTTCTCTCTATCGATGGAATGAAATTTGATCTCTGAAGATCTAATCCCACCGTTCTTATAAATGTGGGGTAAGGATTTAATTCCGAATTAACTAACATCTCCCTAAGTGAAAAACTCACTTTTTCATAGTCACGTGCAAATGTATTATACGCACCCACCAATAGGCCGTACAAAGTATCAGAGATTGTCAGTGTCTCCTTGTAGTTTAAACCCACGCACATCAAATCATAATTAAAACGCTTCGAATCTCTGAAAACTTGCATCTGAGCCCCACCTGATAAGGAAATTACCTCGCTATCAGTTGCTCCGATTATATTTGTATCACCATCCACCCGGGACGGTTCACGAAGCACGATCACAGGCAAAATGGTGGTATCTTTCGGAAATTCAAGTTCAACGGTTAACATGTTTCTCGATGATTCTCTTCGAAGAAAAATCTCTTTTGCCATTAAATAAAATTCCTCAACATCACCATCTCTTTCTCCTAAATGGATGAACTGATATAACCACGAATCTTCTTCGTTATCAAATTTATCAAAATCTTGCTTCACCCATTCTAAAAGTGCCTGCACTATACCCTTTAAGTTATATATCGGACTTATCATAACCCAAAAAAATTATCAATCGCCATCGCGACTGTCGTTTGTATATTCATATTTGAAAGAGCTTGGCCCATAAAATCATGTCTCTCGAAACCCTTATTCCACCATGATAGAGGATCACTCTTATCACTAACACGACGGAAAACATAATACCCGCCTCTTTTCTCCTTGTTCGTCGACGATATATCTTTCCGAATCAAACCCGCATAAACCGATACCTTGTGTTTATATTCTTCGACGCGCTTATTCATCCTCTCTATGGTAGCTCTTTGATTCGTGCCATTAAAAGGTATCGGAAGATCCGTCTGACGTAAAGGTATCGTCGATTGTTTTGCCATCCTCTCTATCTGTTTAGGTAAAATTCCCGCGAACGCACCCGATTCTGCCAACGCCTCACTTGATGCATATCTGAATGGAATCGTCATATACCAACCACCGCCCTTTTTCATTTTCTTTTTAGGAGATTGGCTGAATCCGATCTTCTCATCAAAAGGTTCATGACCAACCTCCAACATTAAAGGTACCGGGTTTCCTTTTGAGTAATTTAATGTGAAAATGGCTTCGGTTGATGATATCCTATCGAATGACATTGCTCTTAAATAATCAACTCTCGTTGATCTAAGATTCTTATTCACAATATTCGTCCATTCTTCTGAATACCTTTGAACCAATCTATCAAGAACAAATGATGATAACGCGGACATTCTATCGGCTGTAAGTGCAAGTGATGCACCTACCTCGCTTAAATCAATATACACTGGGAGTGGTATCATAACTCACCACCTTTTATGGTTTGATTCGATTCATTCACAACAAAATTCGCTCTTCTCGCGATTGCTTGCACGGGGAGGTCTATCTTTTGTAAATTCCCGTTTTCATCCGTTTTATTGCTCGCTCTAATTTCATGAGGTAAATCAATAACGTTATACTGCACATAATGCTTATAATACACGGAAACAATATCACCCTCTTTTAATCCTGCATTAGCGTTGAAGAATAGGGTATATTCATTATTCTCGGGATCGGTGTAATAGGAGTCGGGTGTTAGATTTTGAAGTTGGCCATTCCCATCTATCACGCTTAATTGAAATAATTTAAAGGGTTGGAATGTTAACCATACAAATAACATCCCATTGAAAGCTCGAACAACACGGTTCTCAGAAAATATCCCAAACTTTTCTTTAAATGTTAATTTATCAAAAAAACTGAAGTTCAACCCCTCATCATACGTTGAAACCGCAATGGTACCAGCATTATCCATCGTCCACTCTCGGTATTTCGTATTAACATTAACACCTGTAATTAAACATATTACCTCGGTTGGATCAATATAATAATAACCAGTTCCCCCGCAATAAGGACACGATGGATTCGGGTGGCCCGCATCCATTCCACAAGGACACGCAACAGCCCGTTCCTGATATATCCTATACCCTTTTTGAGTAATTGCCGCATCAAACGCACCCTTATCAAATTCAGGTGACGGATATCCCGTCGTATTAGGCGACTGCTGTAACGTGTAATTTTTACTCATAATACCTCAAATTGTAGCCCCTTGTAAATACCCTCGATCCGTTTCACTGTTTCGGCAATTTCTTTCCCATAATTGATCAACCTCGCGTTATACCCCGCTGATGTTGCGGATGCCGTTGTTGAAATTGATTGACTTAAACCATCAATCGAAAGACTCTGACTCGCAACACCCGCAGTTCCGAGAATCAAATCACCCGCTATATTTAACGGACCGAAAGTTGCAAGTTTACCGATAATCCCGATTAAATCCCACGGTAAATTATCGAGATCAAATCCCGTTATGTACTGATAGTTCCAGTAATCGGGTATGTTACGAAATCTTTGAATTCCAAGTTGTGTCACAATACCCGTTAAAATAATATCCTGATTCGCAGCCATTCCACCTGACCCCGTCGGAACTATACTTATACGTCTTCCGCCAATTTGGTCAGGATCCTTCGCATATGATAACCATTCAACGGGATATCTTACTTGTTCAATCGTTTTTAAAAGACCAATCAATGCAAGAGGTCTTTGAACTATATACTTCGTGTTGATTATTGGAAACTGTTGACTATAACTGTCCCAGTAATAAGAAGATGATTCAGTTATCAGCTGTTTGATAATTTTCACGGAGAACCAATTTTCAACCGTTTTCTGAGCCTCTCTCACATAATATGTATAAGCTTCATCAGAGAATTTAGCGCCATTCGTCGCGTTAATCTCAATACCATACAGATACAGGGTTATCACCTCCGCCGGTGAAAATAATAACCCTGTATTCTTCTTATATTTTATAGACAGTGTGAGTTTCATTACTTCACGGACATAAGTAATTCGATGATATCATCCTTCGTTCCGAATTTTCCGTCAACTATCAATTGATCCTCGCTAATTCCAAGTTGTTTGGCCATATCAATCAACTCATCTTTTTTCTTCTCTTTCAACCGTTTTAGAATTTCATCGTCTTCTGTCCCGGTATCAGGTTCAGTTTTCTCGGATTTAGTATTGAGCTCTTCTTTTTCAGCCTCGGGTGATTTATTAAGAATTTCACCCAGTAACGTTGGATCAATATGTTTTTTTAATTTCTCGCAAATTCCTTTCCACAAAACAAGCTCCTCGTTGAGTTTCTGGATCTTCAAATTCAGGCCCATAATTTCATTCTTCAAAAAACTCGTTTCCGCCTTATATCCCGCCACTCGTTTTGAGAGTTCATTTTCAAGCATCAGTTCCGATTTTGTTTTATTTAACGGAACACCCCCTTCAATATAAATAGGTAGGCCCGATGATATAGCTTTCTCGCCTAACTCGTCGGTTACGACGGCGATGCCATTAACAAACTTAATATCTTCATCAAAGATTCTAATCGTTTGATTTCTATACACTTGAGATTCTATCTTCATACTTTAAAAATTTATTGTTAACATAGATTCAGCTATAAAGGTAAAAAAAAACTTCCCATTATCAAAATAAAAGGGAGTGATTTTAATCACCCCCCCTATAACTACCAATATTTAGCAACGAGATTATGCTTTCGGTCTCCCGATGTTGCAAATTCTCACGAATTTACCGGGAGCGTATAATACCGGCGTACCGTAGTTCAAAATGGAGAAACGTCTACTTGGAGAAGTGATCGCGTATTCCATTTTCATAGTATCGGCTAATTGCAAGTATTGGATCAAAGAATCATCCATCTTAAATACCAATGCCGAATGAGTGCCTGCGATAGAGCGGTTTCTATCACGAACCGCACCAGCGGCGGCTCCATCATACCCAGAAGCTAACGCTGCTGCAGGGATTTGGAAAATCGGATAATAGTTCGCCGTGTTCGGATTTGCCGGGTTCGCCTCCGTACGATAAATCACAAATGCTTGTGTCGGGTACGTTGAATTGATCGCGGCGGTAAATTTCAAATCTACCGAATCAGTTGCAATCACAGCTTGAGCCGCATCGTTCAATTTCGTTAACGCACTCTCACCGTAGCGGTTTTTAGCTGCAACGGCGTATAAATACGTACCCGCATGATTCGTGAATTTCGTTTTTGAATCAGCTGCAACAATTGAAACAGCGGCTGCTACGTCTTTAACAGGTGCTGCCGGTGCCTTATCGTTTGTTGCCGGTGAATTAAATAAACGAGCCGGTTTGCTATCAAAGAACGGATCCGCCATGAAATCAATGTCACCGAACTGGGTTGCAACACTGGTAACCTGCAAACCTGCTCTCGCGTTCATCATGCTACCTGACACTCCGTTAACATTCAGAACCTTGTTTGCAGTATGATCATTCACATAATCAGTGAATACAATCGGGTTTGCGATAATCTTATCCGCGAAACCGTAACGCAAGTTGACAATCGTGTTTGTTGCTTCCTGCATCAAGAAATCCGTTAAGATACTACCATCGGCATTAACAACTGCCGGGTCAGCGTAGTAAGTGTCAAGGATACCTTCAGATGTCTTTCCGGCCATTCCGCCATAAACATCGAGAATACCTTCAACGTGCTGTTGCCAGATTCCTGAGAATTCTTCCTCGATGCAGCTACTGTCGAAATTGGTCAATGCAACATCCAAGCTTTGTAACAATAACAAAGTTTTGTTACGAACTTCGAGTTCAAACATTGAATCACCCTCTGCTGCGATCCGCACCAACGTTGCGGGATGTGTAACTTGACCGCTCACACCCAGGAATTTCGTGATGATCGGTTTGCGTCTGTATTGTGAATCGGTGAATTGAGGAGTTTCTCCTTCAAGATTAGCAATACCGACATTGTTACCGTATTTCACCAACTGATTGTATTGATGTACGGTATTATAAATTTTTTTCTTTCCGATGTTTTTCCAGAATACCAACTGTTTTTCAGTATATTCCAACACCTTGATAACGCCATCCAAAGACTCCACTTTCAAGCCACCTCCGTTATTCAGAGTGTTGGCATATTGCATACCAGTCATAAGACCGGCTTCCATCGCCTTCAGAATATCCGCAGTTAAGAACTCTCCGCGATCGATCCCCGGAGCAACTTCATTTAAACCAATTTGTTCTAACATATTTTATTTATTTATTCTGATTCAATTTAATTACTCAACAACTTCAATACCTTGTTTACCCAGGTAATCGATGGTCGATTGGGATATCATCGCGCTACCTGTTGAATAAGACATGATATCGTTCGCAAGTGATTTTTTCAAATCACCGTCTTGTGCCTTCTCAAAGCATTCAGTCATGATCCGTTTCAAAGGTTCACGGTGTATTGATTTTGAAAGAACTTTCTTTCCATCATCGGTTGTTTTAACACCAAATGATTTTTCCAGTACCGCACCCTTATCAACAGAGCGGAATGGCATTGGTTGGTCTCTTAAAACCGAAATCTCATCCTTTATTGATTTCATAATGGATTTCATTTCCCCAAGAGATTCCGAAAGATCAGAAAGGAATTCCTTTTGTGATTTATAGAAGTCCGCCTGTAATGCTTTCTCCATTTCATCGTCTTCGTCTTCTCTTTTTTTCTTTTTCTCCAACTTATCCTTTTCTTCCGCCTCTCCGGCTCTTTTTCCTTCTTCGTAATCGCGACGTTCATGTTCACCCGATTTTTTCTCATCATAGGCGATTTCCTCTTTTTCAGTGTACTTTGATTTACTTAAAGTGGAAATCTCTCCGTTATCAATACTCTTCAAGATGTAGTCGTGTTCAAAATCCGCGTCCATCAAAGCACTCACGACGGAGTCGCCACAATATTGATCCAAAGAAAGACCCCTCTTTTGCAATTCCTGCACTATCTCATTCGTAATCGGTTTCATTTCTTAAATATTTAGTTTCTAATTCTTACATTGTGCGATAAAAATAAATAATTAATTTGACAAACGAAAATTTTTCTCAATCTTTTTGACAAAATCGCGGTAAACTTTCTCTGAAATTAGGCCAGATTTAAAACTTTTCGTTATTTTTTCGATTGTTTTCACCTTGTACTGGGGTTTTTTCTTGACCTTGATTCTAAACTTGGTATCCAACATTAATAGATTTCCCCGTTCATCTTCCCACTCCAAGATCACCTTGTCACCTTCGTCAAAATCTTTATCACTTTCAAATTCGTAATCGATGAAATCAGCAGATTGACGTCCCTTGATAATGTCAAAAAATGAATTCGTATTCACCGGCTGAAAAGTTAGCGCAACGTTTGTGATCAACGCCTTACTTACTTTTCGGGGATTTGTCTTATCTCTTTCGATGACCTTCCCTTCTATCGACATTCCGGGTTTGCGGGTTGACCCCGATTCAGCCATCTGAATGCACTTATCCCAGAACGCTCTCGCTTCCGGTGATTTTTTCCACAATTTCCCTTTAACAAAAAATTTATTATCCTTCACCCATGCATCAAGAGGTTCCCCTATCCAAAAACGAGACTTATTCTCCTTCGATCGTGATGTTAAGTGATCCAAGTTTAATAACCCACTTTTCAAAAACCTATCCAATATAAATCCATTAGGATTCATAGACTCTCCTTCATCATCCTCGCTACTATCACTTGCAACACCCTCGAAAACCATGTTATCATACCGTGAATCATCATCAGTACCAGTCGATTTTTCTTTCGACCCCTTTGCTTTCTCTATATCTATAGGAATCCAGAAATTAAATTTATCTTCCATTATCGATTTCGATTTACTTATTATCATCCCACGGTATGCTGACTAAATCTCGCATATACCTGTGTATTCTTATCCATATTAAATCCGTATGTTTTGCTGTACGAAAGATTAGTTTCCTCATTCATCTCCGTGAAAGTATATGTTTAAATTTTCAAACTCTCTTTTTTATATGTAAAAGTTTACATGTAAAATGATGATTATGCTTCTAACCTATCCTTCTGTGTCATTATCAACTTCTTTTATACCCACACCGATCTTATCGATTGCCTGAATGAGTACTTCATTGTTGTCTTCAAGAGCTTTTTCATTGTAATTGAATTTCACCCCTTCGAAGGCGCTCATTCTATCGGATATATTTGATCTTTTATCACCCATAAATCTACATATTTAACATTTAAAAATATAAATAAATTTCAAATTAATCAACAATTTCAACCGCGATTGAATTGAACCCGGTTTCGATAACCTTGAACTTAGATCCTTTCTGCACGAGAAATTCCATCTCTTCGCTGTAAAGAATACCGATAGGTGAAACCGGCTGTCCCTTTTTAGCGAGAAGTGTTATCTGGAAATCTATACCGAACCCCTTCATCTGTGTCAAACTGAATGAGCTGAACGAAGGGTCGGTGAAGGTATCTCCCTTTTTAAGTTTACTGAAGGGGTTGTTCCCTCCCTTGAAATCAAGCCTTCTACTTAAAATGATATTATCATCTATCCGATTTTTATCCACGTATTTCGCGAGCTCGTTATCTATTTTCACGACACGGTTACGAATAGGGTTATCATCATCCATTGTACCCGAATTCAACCCCCTGACAGCGGCATCGTACGCTCCCTCGTAATCAGTGATAGCCGTTCTTTCACTCTCACTGAGGTTATCTTTTAATGGCATGAATTTCATCCTGTATTCTTCGATCGCCTGTTTCTCATCCATGAAATAACCATCATAACATTGATATTGCTCGTTATCATGCTCTGTGAATAGGAAGGGTTCCATCACCGGTTTCAACTCCTTCTCAAGAAGAGCGGCGTTCACTTGCAATTGATCACGCTTACTCGTGGGCATGTAAAGAGCCTTGTTCGGTTCTCGTAAAACGGTGTGATATGACGCGCTTTTGGCAACGCGTGATTTTTTGATGATATCACGAACCCGTTCAACCGCCGATTCAACCTCCTCGTTTTTCGGCAATTCATTAGGGGTGGTGTCTGTCGTGTTCAATTTCCCCTCCCAGTTCTTTCTCACCTTATCCTTGAAACTTGACAGGGATTCACCCGGTTCCGATTTTAACGTTTCACCACCCCTCCTCGCTTGGTACCGATCGCCGTTCATCGTGATGAAGATCTTCTTACCATCAACAACTATCCCGGTTTTCTTTATCTGTTTATGCCCTGAATTTTCTTGTTCAAGTTTATCTAATCGTTGATTTATTTCTTTTTTAAATGAATCAAGTTCATCTCTGATTGAATCTTTCTGTTTTTCTTGTTTTTTAGCGTTTCTCTCATCGAGTTTTTCCTTCACCCTTCTCTTGAATTCATCGTCGAATTCATCACTCTCTAATAAACGATTTAACGCATCACTTATCTCATCAGCCTCTTCCTTCGCGGATACATTCCTACTCTCCAATTCTTGCCGGGCGATCTGTTTCACCTCATCGGATTGCCCCGGTTTCTTGATCGCGGATTCAAGTTGTTGATCGGTGGCATTTGCGGCGTATTCCTCGAGAACTGCTCTTTTATCTTGAACCTTATTTTCAGAGCGTGACGTTTGATTCTTTCCCTGTTCATCTTGGTTTGCAGAAGATGAACCCTTTCCTTTGGGTCGCCAGCCCTTAGTCGTTCTAACGTATACCTTTCCGCCCCAAGTTCTTTCCTCTCCAATCATCGCAGCCCTCGCTTTCTCCAAAGGTTCATCGGGGATAACGATATCAACACTGTAAAACTTGGATCCCGATAATCCCATATCCAACACGTTACCAACTGATTCATTCCATTCCTGATGGGTACCCTCCCTTTTTTCAGCTTTAATAAATTCAATCTTACCTTCCTTATCCTTCGCAAGGATTCTATACGGTGCCGAATTTTTATCCTTCCTTAAATACAATTCACATTGACCGTTCTTTAATATAAGTTCCCAGATTTTATCTTCAAGTGAAACATTTCCCTCAATCATAGGGATAACCCATGTTTGAGTATCAGAAGAAAATAACGAGATTAAATTCTTGGCATTGGTATTTTTTCCGCTATTTCTGAGGCGAATCGCTGCGACTTCGCGAACACTGAAATTTCCTTTAGGTGATGTAAATGATGTATTACCTTCCCCATGATCTTTTTGATATATTAATTTGAATTCCGGGTCATTCTTCATTCTCGTTTCAACTTGTGCATTTCTTTCCCTGAATTCTGTTTCAACAATACGATTCACGGATTCATCGGTAAGAATCCACCCCCGAGGGGTTTTCATATAGCTTCTACCTCCCCAAGTCCTGATTTCACCCATATAAGCCGCTCTTTTGGATTTTTCCATCATACTTGAAATTTCAAATGCGGGGTTCCACGGGGAACCCCTTTTATCTTAATGTAACTGTAATCTATATTTACTTTGTTTCAACGTGGCGAGGAAATCGTCGATCCAAGAAATCTCACCGTTATAATCAGGGTCTCCGTCAAGTATCGCCCTTAACTCTTCCGTTCTTTCAAATAGAAGGTCGACCAGTTCGATTGGATCATTCACATCAATCTGTTCACCAACAATCTCACCATCACCGAATCTTCCAAACTCTGACTGACCCGCTTCCGCGAATTTATCCTCGAAATCAGAAACTTCATACGCGAGTTCATCGAGATAAGCATGTTTTGAATTATCCTCCTCGCTCCAATGAATGTTCTTGATCCTCGTTTTCACGCCTTCGATAAAATTGAGATAATCTCTGAACAATGATTTATCCCCGGGATCTGATTTCTCTAATTCAGAAATATCGATTCCCGTCATTCGAAGTTTCCCTTCTGCCTTAATCTCTTCAACCATTGATTTGAAAAGTTCCGCGTGCTCAGAATCATCAAAACTAACGGTAACAGAAAAACCTGACTTCTCAACACGATCATCTTTTGTTTCACCATCCAATGATTCTCTCGCTATCACCCCGGCCTGTTCAACACCCATTCCTTTCTCAACATCTTTTTCACGCCAACTTTCAGGTAATTCGCTTTCAAGACCCAATTCCTTCGCTCTTTTCTTAATCCAAGACTTCACCTCATTTTTAGGCGTTGAAGATGCACCAACTAATCTGATGGCATCTTTGAGGTCTTGACTGTTTCTTATAGGGTACTTTCCATCGGGCATCGCTTCCCCTTCTTTTGCAAGTTTACCCCTCTCCTTCTCGGAGAAATATGTTTTATTCTTCGCCTTCTCAACCGCTTCCTTGAAAAACGAAGGAGTGATCTTTCCTTCCTTCAACGCTTTCGCGAGTATCTCAATCGTTTCAGGTCCCTTTGATTCTTTCTCTTCCATGCCGGTAAGTTTTTTAATACTATCTTTCATATTGAAAATAAAATCATATTTATCTAAATCTTTAAGTTCAATCCACTCAACCCCGTCATGTTCAGTGCTATCGACCATCACCGAAGGTTGCTTATCATCAGTGAACGCCCTGTAATAGTTTATTGAACTATCACGATCCTGATAAAAACCGATAGGCGAAGGCTGAAAATTCAATTTTAACCCCGTCTCTTCCTTCAATTCGCGTTCAGCTGCATCACGGTGACTCTCACCGTAATCAACATGACCTCCCGGGATACACCATTCACCCCCTTCATCGGACTTACCTTCCTGTATTCTATGTAAAATTAGAAGTCGGCCATCGCCATCAAAAACAAGAACATCCGAGTATTCAACAGGACCTTCCTTGCCTTTTTGAATCAACTTATTAAATGTGTCCATTGAAATACTTCCTGATTTGAAAAGTTTTTTCGATTCAAAATATCTGTCAACGTTCTCACATTCTTCCATAATCGATTCATCCTTTCTTAATTGATCCATCTCTTTCTCAATTTTCATTTTCGATTTGATCAGATCATGTACATTCTGTTTATGATAAATCATAAACTCGTTGAACTTTGATAGTCGCTTTTCCTGTTCAATAATATCACCCGAGATACTCAAATCTTCAACAATTGACTTATTCAATCTGAATGAATCTGCGAGTTCTTCTCCTTGTATCGAAATAACGTCCAAGCTTTTTAATAGTTCAATATAACGGGCTACCTTCGCCTCGTCACTTTCATTCCGTTGTCCCAGTATTTTTTTTAACCAACCCATACTATAAATTGTTATACGCTATGATTTCATTAAATAAATCTAGCTTCATATTATCATAAAATAATTCGATGTTTCTTTTAACTCTATCCTCGGAAAAACCGTCGGATGCGTATAATTCACTAAGCATTATGTCAGCTATATCTTCTTTCGATATGGAATTAAATTCGCTCAAGGGTTTCCCCTTCCAATTATAATTATACAGTTTACTTTTTCTATCGTTTATTCTTTGACGAACTATGGTCTTTACCTTCGCGTTCACGGCGTTCTCGTTATTTAGATGGTTCTCCTTTCTTATTCTGAGAACTTCTTCGAACATGGTGAATTTTGCAAGATCAAATAACGCGTTTGTTGTCGTTTTCACTTGTTCTATTGTACATTCTTTCGTTGCACCCTCCCGGATTTCTTTCAAGATCGAAAGCATATTATCGTTTATCTCCGTTTGCTTTTTCATGTAATCACTCGCCGTACCTTTCGCAAGAATCATATCCGTCAACTTATCATTCTTTTTTTCCAATCTCGCCCAATTCTGGGTAGTTTTCCTGAATACGTTGAGGAATATAATGATCATAATCGCACTCATGACCACCGTGATCCCATTATCCGCTATAAGTTTTACCAATGTACTCGTCTCTTCCATTATTGATTGCAATTATGACAAATTTTTATACGTAAAAATAAGATTTTAATTCCGTATATACAATTTTAAGTATAAAAAACTTTGTCACCAACAATAATTTTGACCTTTGCACCCGGTGCTGTTTTTCTTTTATAATCAATCGGTTGCTTGAATGACCTCGTTTCCTTGTCCCAAACATCACCTTTCATGTATCGTCGTGCCAAACAACGGCAGTTGCCGCTGACACATACATTACCGTTTCTTCTAACAACCAATGTATGGTTCTTCTCAAGTTCAACATCATAAATAAAACCTTTATAAGGTTTTATTTCTTTTTTCATAACTTTCCCGTACCTGTATTTTGAATTCAGTTCAGCGACATTCCATTGGTCATATCTGGCAAGATAATCTTTCTTCTGTTTTTTACAATGATAGATCGATTTCCCTCTATTTTTAAACGAAGGACATTTCCCCACTTTTAATAAAAGTTCACCCAGGTCATCCTTCAATTTCACCGATGATGTTGAGTATATCCTTTGAGGCTTGCACTGATACCCATCATACAAAACACCACGATGAACCGTACCATCACCTAGAAGAAACGCATCAAGAAATATTTTAATGTATTTAGGTGATAATTCTTTTATGAAATCGGGTACGTATTTTTCATGCGCGTGACCGAATGATCGAATTATATGTATCAAATCCTTGTCATTCTCCTTGTTTAAGTTAAATTCAATCCTTTCTTTTGTTACGATAACATTTTTGAATAATGCCCTGCAACATTTAATTATTTTCTCTTTCGCTTCGGATTTTTTTTGGCTTATATTAACTCTTCTCCTCGGTATCGTACGATTCTTATCACCCCACTCTGTGAAAGAGCCTTCCGACAAATAATAACCTAAAAATTCACAAAACAAATTGGTGTCATATTTTTTATTATCAATGACTATAAAGGGGGTATCAATGCCCTTCCATGAAGGAATATGCGAGAGGAATGAAAAATTATCCTTGATATCACTTTCGTTCACCAATGAAATGTGTTTTTGCCCATGTTTCCTACCTACATGAACATGGTTCGGCGTGTTGGCGAGATCGAAACATTTTGATTTCCGGTACACCATATCACCTTCATAATACTGATTAATCCACGCCACCGCCGGAACGTATTCTCCTTCTCCTGTTTCAGGATTAATTGATAAAAATAGTTCGGTTTTATCCAAATCCTTAAAAAATTTCCACCCCTTATTCGTTAACACCTCGACTTTATCATCGTAGCAGAACGGATGAACTGCCGTGATGATCGTCGGTTTCCAATCAGCCACCCTTCTACCGATATTCGTTCCGTTGCCAATTAATTCCTCGGCTGTGAATAGTTTAGGCTCGCTTCCTATTCCAGCCGTCAAATATAATCTTATACAATGACGACATGCGGCTGGGTATACGTCGAAGTAAATCAATGTGTTAGGCCCATCTCCTTCTCTCATATAAGATTGAACCCTACCCATGTTAAACACACCCTGATATTCAGTCTCCACGATTCGATTCCAATCCCTCGACCAATCATTTAGTTGATTGCTTATCTTGGCAGCTATCAACTTGGTCGTATCCCTCTCAACAATTCCTCTTTTAACACCTTCTTTGATGGTGCGTTCCTGCTCCATCCTCATCCTAAGTTCAGAATCCGAGATATAACTGGAGATATCTTTTTTCATCTTATCACCCAACCCCTTTAAATAGCCGTAAGTTCGATTACAGGCCATCTCATATTCCTCGATTTCCCTCTTGGAAGGCGTTTCATATTGTCTTCTAGCGAGGTAATCAAGAAGATCCTTGTAAGATATTTGCTTGGCCTGATAATCGCTTAATTTACCGGATAAAAGACCAAACATCCAATTCGCCCAGTACGGCGGTATCTTTTTAACGAGTGAACCGGGATCTATACCGTGTTTTTTCAAATTCTCTTTATCCTGAGATGTTAGGTGACTTGGCCCGAATATTTTCCAGACCAAGTCAGCAAACCTGAAATCCACCAATGATAATATTTCCTGTATCTGCTCGTTATTGAAAATCATAATTCTTTTTAACGATTATTTTGGTTTAATAATATCAACCATTTTCTTAACAATATCAGCGAATAGAATGTTTAACTCCTCGTTAAATATTTTCTTGGTTTCATTCTCGTATCCGTTTATAACATCAGGGAAACGAACGGGATCTTTAACCCCCGTTCGTTCCTTTTTGACAACCGGCCTAACCGTTTTTATATCTATACCGGATACCTTCTTTTCCACGATCAGGTTTATTTTTTATTCAACAATATTCTTGCGAAATCTTCTGCCTCGGACTTGCTATCAAATACATGACGTTTCGAATCATCAGTGATATATTTATAGTTCTCATCCCAAACTTTCACCTCGAATTTACCATCACCTTCTGAAATTTGAGCACCACCCTTTCCTGGGATTTCCAATTCAAATTTACCACCACCCCTATCTTCAAATTTAGGATGTTTGTTATCCTTGCTTCCCCAAGAATCAGTTAGATTCTTATAATCATCACTACCAACTTTTACAATATCCGTCCAATTCTTCTCGCCCTTTCTTCGATACTCAACAATCAAATCACCGTTAGGTTTCGTATCAATGATCCGACCCTCGTTACCTCCGAATAACGGTACGAATTTATTTTCACGCGCGTTACTATCAATCGGGGTTGCGTACATCATGTTCCCCACTTTCGTTTTCGACCCGGTCGGAGTTGTTTCACCTTCTTTAGCGAATTTCATCTCAATCCCGTTTTGGAACCGTCCGTCCTTGCTGATACGGGTGAGGATCATTTCCTTTCCGTTATACATGACATGATCTCCAACCTTAAGTTGATCAGTTACGTTTTTAGGGGTCACTTTCTCTGGTTTTATAACCGGGTTACCCTTCGGTGTTGTCTCTTTCTTTGATGTCGTGTACCCATTTCTCACTAAAAAATTCCACGCCTCAGTCTTGTTATCGAAATCCTTCCGGACATTCAATCCCTCCACTTTCACACCACCATCCTTATAAACACGAATATTTAACTGATCACCATCTTTATTGAAAAGTTCTAATTCTTTTTCACCACCCTCCAATTTATTCTTTTCACCCTCTTTTTCCTTGTATCCTTTCGGTTTCGGTCTCCAACCTTTCGGAGTTTTGACGTACTCTTTTCCTCCCCAAACACGGATTTCGCCAATAGCCGCCCCCTTACCGGCTTTCTCGATCGTTTCAAGTGCCTTTATGTTAATATCTTCCATAACTATTTTTCTTTAACCATCTCAACCATCTTCTTCACAAGGTCTCCGAATAGAAGGTTGAGATTTTCATTAAACATTCGTTTCGTTTTCATAGCCGTTTATGACATCAGGAAAACGAACAGGGTCTTTAACACCTGCTCGTTCCTTCTTGACGATCGGTCTGACCGTCTTTATATCAATTCCAGTCACTTTCCTTTCTATCACCTGCCTGATTTTCGATGTTTCTTTTCATTCCACATTTTATCGGAAAGTAAATCATAAAACTTTTCAATGAATGCATTTGATTTATCTGTTGATGAATCAAATGTCATTTTATCTAAGCCATCCCAAATCCGTTTTGTCGCACCCTCACCCAAATATTTATCAACAAACGCGGTGATTTTCCCCGGTGTTGTTTTTCGATTAAAAAATATCTCCGAAAATTCATCGGTAATTGACTCGGCTGTCCGGCTACCGGTAGACGATCCACCCTCACTACCAACATGTTCCTTATCTTTATTCTCCACTTCACTTTTTGCACCCTCTTTATAGCCTTTCGGCTTCGGACGCCATCCTTTCGGCGTCTTTATGTATTCCTTTCCTCGCCATGTTCTCACCTCGCCCATAACAGCACGACGTCCCATGGCCTTTTCAATTTCTTCAAGATAATTTTCATCCGTGAATTCCTGACCCATGGATTTAGCTATAAACGCTTTTCTTTTTATTTCTTCTACAAGGGCTTCGTATAACATAACCTTCTTTATTTATTTTGTTCATCTAAAGGTACGAAATAGGTACCTATTCACCAACTATTTCGCGATAAAAAATCCTGTCAAAAAACTAACACCCACGCCAATCCAGAATAATCGTTTTCGGCGTTTTATCTTGTCTTCTAGCGTGGCTTTGTTTTTTTGATATTCTAGGTTTACTGCCATCTCGTTCTCAAGCCTAAAACGATAATCGACGTTTAATTTCAAGAGGCTATCGATCTGAATATTCTTAATCTGAATAAACTTCGTTAAATCCAAGTAGCGTACCCGCAACGTATCATTCTCCTCCATGAGGAACCTCCGGTGAAGTAGGCGATGGTTGATAACCTTGACTTGCGGCATCGTTATGATAACGCAGGTATCGCCACCCACTTCAATCTTCCTTGGATAGTTCTTCTGACAGAAGCCGCACGTGCTCGTCATCAGTAAGATTGCTAAGATTGCGAAGTTTTTCATCGTATTCTTTTTTTAACCGCTCGGTTTCCCGTTTAAACTTATCAAATGATTCCGCCTCTCTCCTCTTCTGCTCCTCTATCACGCGGACCAACTCGCCACCCACGTTGTTCAAAGAATCCAACAATTTCCTGTTCTGAAAATCCTTCTCCTTCAAAAGCTCGGTGTTATCATCCTTCTGATCCCGGTTCACGTAAATGAATAACGCTATCAGAATAAAGGTCAGTACAATGACCAACCCTTTATAACTTTTTCGCTTGGTCGTCATTCTTGAAAACTTTTATCTATGAATTCACATGCACGTTCAAAAATGGGGTTACCTTTCATGCTTTTCTCCACTTCCTCGAACGGATTCGGAACACCCGCTTCAGGTTCACCCGTTTCATCATCCACGATCTGATTCATACCCTCACCCCCGAACATGGAGGCCTGTTTCTGGGTTTGGTAAACCTGATTAAGGATGATATCCTTGTTCTCATCAAACTCCCTGCCGGAATACTTACGGAACATATCCTGCATCGAAACCATACCGGCGGACAATTTTTCACTATCAAGTTTCACCTGTTTTTCTTCGTCTTCAACCTCGATACCCGTAAACGCGAACTCCATTTCTTCGTCTAACTCAGAAATCAAGAACTTATTTATGATATCCTGCAGGAAGATTAACAGGGGGTATAAACCTTTTTGCTTACTATGATCCAATCTCTCTCGCTGACCTTGTTGCCCGAATAAATTCGCCGCTTCCTTGAATTGGAATCCCAGCTCGCTCGGATCGATTCGGTACACGGAACATAGTAGCACGATCAAAAACTTGGTCCAGTTATCAAATTCCATGTCACGGTTTCCCTTCTGCAAATCCACCCACTCTAGATCAAGACCTGCGAAAATTGGGATTTTGTGGCTATTTTCGGTACCCGTCAACATCTGACGCCACTTCTGTTTGAAATCATTTAACTGGGTTTGGTTCGTATTTGGTCCGTTCATTTTTATGAACCCCTTCGGATTCGAGCCATTCTTGAAGAAATTACCGTTATATTGAACACCATTAAGGATATACGTGATAATCTCAATTAACGATTCTAGCTCACTTCTCCCGTATCCATTTTGCCAAATATCAGTTCCCACATTCCTTATCCCGAACCCAAGTTCCCACGGATAATACATGACATAAGTGTTCAACTGTTTGTTGAACACAATCTGCTGATCAAAAACTTGACAATATTTAGGTAGGTACCCTTTATACCTGTATTGATCGAATTGATGTGCGTAATTAGGGTCGACCGTGTCGAGAAAACGAATCATACTTCCATCAATCGCTTTGAATTGATGAAGTTCCTGTCCCCGGGTTCTTGTTATTTCAAAAGCGAGTTGATCTATCGAAAGTGAATCCTGCATGATCTTTCTCACAAATGTCACGAATGAATCGGGCATTTCCCATTTATCCGTTTCACCTCCATCTTCTAGAAATCTAACGATCCTTTCAACCCTTTTCTGTTCAGCCTTCGTCATCTCCTTCATATCCTCCTTGCTGTTAAACAAGGATCTTTTCCGTCGAATGGTGAACCCTTCTTTCTGTTCATCGGTTGAAAATTTCAAAAACCGCGTGATCTGTTCAATTCGAGTTGAGATAACATTCTTCACACAATACAGGTTACCCATTCTCTGCAGGGTCTGAAACGAGATTCTACTTAGAGTCTCCTTGTACCCTCTACCCGAATACGCTATACTATCAGGTAGGAAGAAAATGGATTTATTCTGCTCGGCGGATCGAATTCTCTGCTTTTCAACATACAAACCCGCTTCAATCGCCTTTTCAATATCATCCGATGCTAATGAAGCCTGTAATTTCGAATTCAAGATGGTGGGGATTGCTTCACCCAGAGAACCCAATTCGCTGAATGACATGTTAGCGATACTCTTTATAACGCGATCATAATCGTTCGCGCTCTGACGCGATGCCGCTATTTTTCTTCCCTTTCTACTCATCTTTCTATTTATTGAATAAAACGGGTCTAACCCGTCATTGAGAAGGTTAGACCCTGAATATGTTACGCAACTGTGAACTCACGAGAAGGTACGATCACCATGGATGAGTTACCAATATTTGCCATCACCATCCATTTATACTTAACTCCCGTTCCGAGAGCGATTGATAATTGGTTAGATGTTGTCTTGTTAAATTCATTCGGAATGAAATCTTTCGTTGCTTCTACGACGTACACGGAGTAATCAGTCGCACCATCAACGGCATCCCATTCAAGATTAACCGGTGATGCCACTCCCGTGGCTGCAGCAGCGGGTGTCGCATTAACAACGGGTGCTTTTGATTCGAATGATAATACTTGACTTTTCTTAGTTGAACCGTCCTCCATCGTTACAAGGAAGAAGAAGTTTAACTTACCCGGAAGGAATGTGTTTTTCATTGAAACGGGACTGTTAATAACCGTTAATGTCGGTGAAGTGTAATTAACAGGTTTCGTTTCCGGGTACACGAAGATTTCATAGAATGATGCATTCTCAGCAGCAGTCCATTCAAACTCGATATCATCACCGTATTCAACAGGATCGGTAGGTGAGGTAATTTCCATGTTTTCATCCTCCGGTACACTAACCAACGTACCCAGGAATGTATTATCCGACCATTTTTCCAAGGTTAGCTGTGCGATTTTAGCCATGTTGATGAAATCAACTTCATTGTACATACCAACTTCGATATTTATACCAGCCTGCACAATTTCAGGTGACACCTCTCTTAATTCTGTTACATAGAACTGCCGTAGTGATTTCAGTTCATTTACATCATAAAAAGCATCCGTTATGTATTTAGCTGATGCCGTTTTATCACCGTTCAAAAATTTATAAAGTATCATACTACCGTTTTTAATTCTAATTTCTCATTCTTATTGAGTGATATAAGCGTGATAAAGATACGGATTAATTTTAATAACTCAAAAATTTTGATTAGTATTAATCAATCGCCTATTCCTTCCTTCTTTTTACAAGGGTTATATTTGAATGTTTCCCTTTTCCTATTACCCGGATACCAGAGGTGAAAGCCCGTTTACGGGCCAATATCTTTACAATATTAGATATGGATTTTAATTTATTAAAATCCTATATATCTTTATAAATACCTATATTATCTTTATACCCGCTCTTTTTTACCCCATTTGCCCGCTCTTTTTTACCCCATTTGCCCGCTCTTTTTTACCCCATTTCTCCATGTACAAAAAGTTGCCCGCTCTTTTTTACCCCATTTCTCCATGTACAAAAAGTTGCCCGCTCTTTTTTACCCCATTTGATTTACAACCTATTTTAGACCGTATCGAACCTCTATTTTATAAAATAAACTTTGTTTATTTGTTTGGAATAAGATAAATAAGATGTATCTTTACACAGCGAAACGATAAATCCGATTTTGTGGTTTTTCATAATATTATACCCCTGATTAATCGGATTTATCCTTTCAATAAATCAGTTTTTTAATTTTAAAATTAATATTATGGATAAAAACATCCTCATATATAATTATGATTATTCAATACTGGGGCTCACCCTTGAAGGAGAGTTTTTCATATCATCAATATTGGTCTTTCAAACATATATCAAATCAAAAAGCAAAAGGGACTTTTTACTCCAATACGAAAAAACAGCACCTTATTCATTATCTCAAATAAAACTTCTAATAAAAAAATATGCAACTATAATTTATTGGGATGGTGACTTAAAGAGATTTCGAATGGAAAATAAGAAATGGGCTCTGAGAAAATCTTTAATTGAAAGGAATGGTTTCATGCACCTAATTGTACCACCGTGGCTATTCAACATCATGAATATTTTTAAATTAAATTTCACCCAGCTATATATCATGGCGCTTGTTCTGTCCTATTTTTATGATAAAAAGAAATTTAACTGGGCGAACGAAACCATCGCTCGTAAACTAGATATGGTAAGTGGTTATTCCATAACGAAAAATATCAATAAATTACAAAACTTAGGTTTGATTGAGATAATAAGAACGAATAGAACGAATATTTTAAATGTAACTGATAAATTTTTATTTTATGAAAACAAATCTAACTGAAGAAGAAAAGCTTAAATTACAGGAGAAACTCGGTAAAAAAATCAAGCAGTATGAAACCTTGGTCGAGATGGTTCATGACCTCGGCATCGAAACCGCTGAACTTGATAATAGTGAGGAAACAGTCGCGCTCAGAAACGCATATAACGAACGAAAAAAAGAGATAGCCGGGATGCGTGCCCAGATTAAAACATTTGCTCTTCAAGCGAAAGCGATCAAGAATGAGATCGATGAAATCCAAGAGATATTAATCGGCCCCCGTCGAAAAAATCGAAGAAAATCCGAGGAAAATTGATACACTTTGTGTATCTTTACTGTTGAAAGAAACTGAGTTATTAACTGAAATTTTAAAGGAATATGAGAACGAAAATTTTTCTATTATTAATCACGATCACCCTTGTTGGGTGTAACAATAAAATGAAAATCTCTCCGGGAACATACGAAGCGGTTGCCATGGGAGGTACCCACCCTGTTAAACAGGATAGTAGTTACAGTTACAAGGCGTCTTTTGCCAAGAGCACGATAAAACTCATGGATCTTCCTAACGGAACACAAAGGGCACTCCTTTCTACGACCCTTGATATCTCTGACGGAAACTGGCTCGAAGAGGGTTATTTCGACGGACACGGTAATTTCGTGATCGGGATCTTCGACGAGAAAACCCTTGAACAGAAAAATGACACCTGCTTTTATAAAGTAAAAGAGGGCTACCTTTTACTCGAAGATAAAAAGAAAGTACTTCTACTTTCCGATTTTAGTAGAAGATTTAACGAAAAGTTCAAACCGAGTGAGGCAGGTTATATCACTGTCTATTTGTTTAAGATAAATCAATGAGATCATGAGTCAAATAACAACAACAGGGTATTATGGTAGTGGCTGGTGGTGGTACTGCCCTTTAGGTGGCAAAATCACATCGGTGAGTAATGAAGGAAATTTGATAACAGTGAACCTGTGTATTTCAAATGTTTCGATGACGGGCAATGGAAGAGTTTTTATTTAGAAAAGGAGGATTAAATATGAAAGTTAAAGATTTAAGCATATCAACGAAAATTTATAGTGTTAACGCCGATGAGATAATATCAGTAAGTATTGATGCAATCAGTAAAATAAATAATAAAATTAAAATAACAATTGACGATTATTGTTATGACACAAATGAAGACGCGGAGGTAATTGAAACAATGAATGATAATTTTTTTCTTAATTTTAATCAGGCACAAGAAGAACAATCAAGGTTACGGGAGGAGGTTATCAGATCTAGGTTCGAGGATATGTCCAGGGCTATCACTGATTACAACGCCGTTATATTGAAGTATTTTAACAAACCGTTATCAACATTAGAAGAATTATGAAACAATTTGATTTAGAAAAAGCAAAACTTGGATACCCGGTTTGCAATGGATATGGCTGTCCCGCAAAAATAATATCTTTTGATAGCAACCTATTCCCAGGTTATCCAATCGTGGCAATAATGTCGTCCGGATCAGGGGTTGAAACACAGGGTTATTTTACCTTAAAAGGAGAATGCAGTCTTGATTTTCCTGATTCACATTTTAATCTCATGATGACTGGGAAAGAACCGGATCATATATCTAGCGATGTAGAATTAACAGAAGTTATAACAATATAGAAATTAAAACATTATGAAACCATTTGATATTGAACTAGCGAAAGCCGGGTATCCTGTATGCACGAGAGATGGAAGGCCCGTGAGAATATTGTGTTTTGATAGGAAGAGTGTGGATGGATATTCGATACTGGCATTGGTCGACGAGGGTAACCGCGAAATTTTTATAGCATACACCTCTCGTGGTAAATTTTCTAATCATGAAAAAGACGATGATCCGTATGACCTTTTCGTGGCTTCCGTGAAAAAAGAAGGATGGATTAATATTTACGAGAATGGATCAACGAGTAAAGCTATATATCCATGCAAGAAGGACGCGTTAGATTGTCATGATCCGGTTGGATATATAACAACAATTAAAATAGAATGGGAGGAATGATCATGACACAGAAAGAATTTCAGGAAAAACTAACCGAATTTCACTCTCAACGCACTATTACATCAAACGGAAGACTTTACAGAGTGCCTGAATCACTGAAAAACGAGTTTTATCGCGTTTTAGAGGAGAGATTGCATGATATCGAACGTAATTCTTCATGCCTGATTATTCGGGGTGGTAGAAAACCACTAAGACGCGTTCATATAATCAACGTTTCAGGTCTTTCGTTCACCGGCGTGTTCTTCGTGAAAGTCAAAGATGAGAGCGGTCTGGTAACCACATCCTCGACGTTTAACATCTGGGTGGATGATAAAACCCTTCTATCTGATCTCATGAAATGGAAAGGTCCGGGAAAGAAATGATCAATCCCGGACCCGAAACAAACAACTCACATAAAGACAAGAAGAGATCATTTAAGTTTCTTCCACCATCCGAATATCTCGTAATTATTCGATAAATTATCAGGTTCCCACCAAGTTTCCTCGATATAATTAGCCTGACGTTCGAATCCAACACGAAGATACGCGTCATAACTTTTATACCCCTTGCACCTCCAATACAGGTACTCGATCCCGTAAATGATGTAATAAAGGAGGAACGGAATGACGATAAGTGACAACATCCACCATGATGTGACATCATAAAGAAAGCATGGAAGGAAAATGATCACAGAGATTACGAAGCCTAGCTGAACGATATCCCAGTACTGTTTTATATGAGCACCTTCATGTGACATCGTTCTCCCACCCAACTTTTCCCGTTCGGTTATAACGACACCGAAAAACATCATCGTGGTAAAACCGTCAAGAAAAGTAAGAATTTTCGCCAATTTAGATTTGTAATAAATTTTCATAGATTCCGTTTTTAAAAATTCATATTCACGATGGATCGACCCATGTCGGCTTTCCACCCACTATTTTCAGTATTTGACCTTCAGTTCCATTATTAAAAGGTAACGTAGGCCCGTATTGCCCATTATCCAATAAACATTTATCTCCATCACCGCTATGATCAAAAGATTGGGATGATGATTTCACGGTAACCGCGTGTACACCGTTCTCGGACTCAACGGAAATATCATATTCTATCGATGTAAGGATTAACGCGGAACCAGAATCAAAGGTGTGATCCGCACGGAGACTCAAAATATCTTCCGATACCCTTACATCGTTAATGATCCGAAGATACACATTTGATCCTATCATAATGATGTTACGGGCGTTGATCGCGGCTAACAAACCATTGTATTGTTCATCGGTAACACTCTCCGTTTTCTCGTTAATAAAATCACAAAAGAAAACCTCGTTTTTTGAAATGTGGTCGCGGAGTGTTTCGATATTAACCTTGTAATTATAAAAACCTTCCTGAACCACGAAATTCTCCCTCCCCGTGAAACTCTGCAGGGAGGGAAATTGACTTATTTTTATACCGTTAATCTCTTCCATGTTTATTTTTAATTTTTCTAAGTATTTGGCCGCTCATGTCGTACATGTAATCGTTCAACCGAGTGGTAATCAATTGATATTACTTCGAGACAACTGGTCTATCCGTGTAATCCCCTCTCGGAATAATAGAAAACTCCCTCGTGCCTCCAGCGTGAATGATCGTGGCGTTCGTTTGGGAATAGCTGAACGAAATTCCGATATCATATTGATTTACCGGGTGTGAACCACCTGCCTGCGGGTATCTAAACATGACATTACCCGATCTTTTTAACCTTTCTAAAAGATCGCCGAAAGTCTCTGCCGGAAGCGTGCCCGTTAGTTCTTCGCCTTCTACTATGTTGGGCATTTCCACGACATAATTGAAAAATCAACTGGTGGGTTAATTTCCCACTCCCCGTTAGCCTTTATCGTGAATATTACCCTACCCCAATCACCATTGTCAATGTCAAAAACCATCTCACCATCATCTTCTAAAAAATAAACAGTGGGCATTGACCAACCACCGAATCGAATTATTTTACCATCCTCGATGCTCTTTTTTATTTCAGCCAGTTGTTCGGGCGTGTATATATAATTGTCGTCAAGGGGCTCTGGGATATCATAAACGCTTATTCCCAGCAAGGCAAGCGTTTCCACCCCGTAATTCTGACCGTCCTTGGCCACCGGGATAATCTCAGTCCCGGTTAGTTCTGTCAATTTATCTAATTGACTTATTTTCTTTCCTGCCATAATCAATCTTGTTTTTCAAGTAAAATCACCTCGTCATCTTCCAATAACAAATCCTCGCTGTCTTCCAATAGAAGGACTTGTTCATCTCCCGGCTCCGGGGCTCCGTTACCTCGGTTCACTCGGAGACCGATTCCGAATCCAATTCCGAATGACGTCATAACCCGATTATTATATCGGACGCCGAAACCACTTTCTTCACCTGAATGGGAAGAAAAGAACCGATATTTGCCGAAATTAAGGCGGCTGGCAAAATAACGTCCTCGTTTTGGTTCAAGCATCTCACCGTTAACTCACCCTCACTCAAGGGGCAGATATAGAAATAAGGCAGGTCCACGTCTTTCGCTTCAACGGTTCCGTTTACCGTTTTCAGGTATGATACAGCGAATGAATGTACTCCCCCCCTACCACGCTGACATTTCCAGACCGTGGCACGCTTTTATTCAAGTTTTTCATCTCCGAAAATTTCCTTTATTAAAACACTAATCGTATCCGGGTTCACTCTCTCGTTCTCCCAGTATTCAATGACTTCCTCTTTAGTCCAACCGTTTCGTTCGAATTCCGCCTTCATGTAAGCGGCATCCATGTGTTCACCGTCTTTCGGTAATGTGAAAGGTTTCGCCATATCATCTAATCCAATGTTGGAAAATGGTTAGAACGAACCCTCCACCGAAACCGATGGTGTTATAGAGGTCAAACCGTTTCGCGTAAAGCATGTTGCAAACCCACATGATAACGGTCGCAACCAGTCCGGTGAAAGTTCCCAGGAAGGAACAGATCATGAAGGTGATCAGCATACAGAGAAAACCTTCACTTTTTAAGAAATCGATAATATACGTCATTTCACAAATCTTTTATAGTTAGCCTTATATTCCTCTTCGGTTCCTTTTCCGAGAACCGTGTTATAATACTTTTTCCAATACGCGGCTTGCCCGTCAAGGCTGGCGGGGATTGATGCCGGTTTTCTCAAGTAATGAACCCTCGTCATACAGATGGCAAGACGGTCGTTACTCTCAAGGTCCTTCGCGTTAAATTCTTTCACACCCGCTATCTCGAGAATCTTCTCTTTCAAAGGGATTCTGTTATTGAGATAATTCGCGACAATATCGTTGAACGTGGCGGGTTCCATCTGGAAGATTCCCAGCGCGGGGCCACCACCTATCTGTTTCCTGTACTTACCGAGATGACTTTCCTGGGCGCAGGTACCCATCAATAACTCGATAGCCTCTTCCCGGTTCACGGTCGGATAGTTCGGTAAGGATGCAATCTTCTTTAGTGTGTCAGTTATAATCTCTCTTAATTCATTCGAATTCATGTTCCATGTTTTTATTAATTCACGGGAAAGTTAAGTATAAACTTTCAATTATCAAATAAAAAAGTGAACCTTTTGAGGGTTCACTTTGAAAGAACTGAAGTTAAAAGCCTTTTGGGTGGGGGATTGAAAAAGTGTTGAGGAAATGTGTGGAATACCCACCCGCAAATATATGAACGCAAATTTTAATACACCGTAAAGATATTGAAAATCGGGGTTAAATCAAAATAAAAAGGGAAGAAAAATCTTCCCTTTCACGCTAACTGATTCACATCAGGTCACACCTTTTTATCATGAATAATGAAAACCAACTCTTTGACGTCGTAAAGATAAGAGTTTCATATCAAACAAGCAACGGGTTCTCACGTTGAAACTCCTGTTCGTGTTCTTACAATAATACAGGTGGTTCTTACCCTTGTAAACTTTCGAGGTCGGATCATACGGTGACACAACACCGTTCATCCAACGTAGTTCTTCCAAGTAAGTGATACATTTCTCTTCCGTGTCGAAATATGTCATCAGCTCTATTATCGATTTGAATTCGTGTCCAAACATAACTCTTTCTTTTTCTTATGTCTAAAGATACACTTTGTGTATGAGATAAACAATGTTTACTTGTTGAAATTTCCTGAAATAAATCTACTAAAATTGAAAATAATCTCAAAAATAGTTTTGGAATTATAGAAAATATCTATTAGTTTTGTAATAAATTAAAAACTGAGAAAGTTCGGAGCTTTCTCAGTAGACTTAGAATATAATTTTATCAAAATGGAAACAAACGAAAGAATTCCATTCGAACACCCTAAATTTAAAGCTTTTGAAGCGAGATATCAACAAATTCTTGAAAAACTTTTGAAGTTGAAGAGTTGTTACCAGCCAGAAGTTCTTCATGCTGATCCGGTACTAACTTTCAAATTACATAGTAAGTTGTATTTGCAAGAACTTACAAAGGAGATCGTGGGTAAAGGATGGTTAGAAGGAAAAATCTAAAAGAGAGGCACCAAAACGCCTCTCTAATTTTTTATCGGTTTCCACGATATTGTATATTAATACCTTTGAGTATTTTAGAGCAAATTAAATACGATAATCATTTAGGGAGACTTTCATGAGAACAATTCATCAACATATTTGATAATAGCTTCCCTTTTAGTATCCGGGTTTAAACTCAATATATGGTTAAGTACTTGTTCCTTAGTTTTACCCTGCTTTCTAAAATATGATTTCGCATAACCGTCTTCTAGCGGGATGGAGATTCGTATTTTTACTTCTTGTGTTTCCATATCTCATTGATTTTTAAAATAAACGGGCGAAAAGAAATAAATCCCGCCCGTTTAGTTTATATTGTAATTTTCAATTATCAGAAAGATATCACTCTCATTCTTTATATTCAAGAACCTCTCGGATAGGTGATTCCTTGACCATGATTATATCCCAGTCAAGAACGGATTCCTTCCACTCTCCCTGTATGATTGAAATGGCACCATCCGGGTTCTGACTCTCAACGAGATAGTAACGTTTGTAATTCTTCCTCTTCCCGCTATCGGCCTCCTCGGAATACGCGACAGTTACATTGAAGAATTTCATCTCATCACTACCGATATCATTTTCAATGACCTCGTTAACTTTCGAACGGGCGATAGAAATGACCTCGTAATCACTAGCGTACACCTTCGCATGTTCAATCATCCGGGCTTCCGCCTCCGTGAAGGACATCGAGTCAATGAGAAAAGTGCGGGTAACACACTTTTCTTTACCGATCTCATCCACCTCCAACGTCTTGATTTTAACTTCGTAATACATAATCCGGGTTATTTTTTAAGTTTCACACCCTCTTTTTTCTCTTCCTCCTTGACGTCAACACCGTATTTCTCGGCATCTTTTTTCGTTTCATCGACCTCCTCTTCGAGAGGTGTTTGACTCAATTGTTGTTCCAACACCGTGTTAATGATCGCATCCTTGAACTGGGCGAAATTGAACTGGGATTCAAGGATTGCCTTCTTCTCCGTTACAACTTGGTTAATGATCATGTTTTTAGCGAACTCGAATCCCAGGCCGATATAATTCGCGTTACCCTGTAATTCAGCTTTTAAACGATCTAACTCTGCTTTTTTCATAATTCTCTTTGTTTTTTATGTGTTAATTATTAAGTTCATCTTCGTGAACCTTTGAAATACTGTTCTCATCCTTTTCCATCGTTGAAGGTGGACGGTTGTTCTCATCGACGATACCCTGACCCTCGCATAAAGGGCATTCGTCATCGTTACCACCGCATCGCGGACATATTTTATACATACCGTTCACTTCTCAGAAACGATTCTAGATCCCGGAGTGATTTCATAACCGCGTCAATCTTGGAAATGAATTTCTCGGTCAGTGCCATTCTTTCATTTCCCACCCCCGGTTGTGTTGAAATAAACTTTTCCTTGAACTCACCGAAAGAAAGTATCGTGTACCCCGGTTTAAGACAGTAGGCTGGATAAAAATTACCGTTTTGCAAATTGAAGAAAGGAATTTCCTCGAGAAATCTCGAATTCCTTATTTTCCGTCCCGTTACTGTTTGAAAATAATTCACACACGCGTCAACATCGGATTGATTCTCGCATTGAACACAAACGGTCTCACCCTCATCCGCTTTCACGGTGCTCGTTATCACATCGATCATGGATAAAAAATCTTTCACATCCATGTTTAGAGGTCTGTCTTTCACATCCTCGCTTGTGAGAACTTTGGCGTCCTTCACCGAGAAGAAAAACGGGTACGGACCGTTACACGTATACTGTTTCTTAACCGGGTAACCGACTTTTTTGGCACCCAGAACCACGTTCTGCAAATCTTTGGGTTCACGTAGGATTATCACCCCGCCCTGATCCACGAATTCTTTTAAACTCATCTTTTTATTTATTCTATGTTAAAAACTAAAATATCATCTATACCTTTCAGTATCGTCTCTGCTTCCGCCTTGTTCTTCACAGGGACGAGAAAAGAAGTTCGTGAAGTTACGATTTTTATTTTATATCTCTCGCTTTCGTTTGAAATATGTGCGTACTCCACCAAGCTATAGGAGTTAATGGTTGAGATTCGAACTCTTGTATCGCCGACCTTGATAAAATATGAATTACCTTTCATTTCACTTTATTTTATGGATTAAATTTACCATGATCACAACGATGTTTTCCGGTTCACGAAAAAACCCACACCCAGAAAGAAAAATATCAATGCCAACCACCAAAATTCATAACGAGGTTCCTCGTAAAACATGGGTCTCACACATTGAAAACAGGCGTAAAATGACGCCAAGCTGAGAAAAATTTTTGTCTTCATAATTTTCAGTTCTTTATTTTGTTCATCTAAAGATACATAAACAAAGTGTATTCTCAAACTTTTTCATGAGAAATTATTCAAGAATTTCGTACCCGGCGAGCTTCAATGAAGTCACGGAGATGTACCATTCATTCTCGGAAGGTACGCGGATAACACCGTTTGCATCCTGGGTGGCGAGAAGTATCTTACCGTCAAAATCTCTCCTAAGCTGGTAATATCTCGTCTTCGATTCATTTTCTTCTTGATGGTCTACCCGAAATTCAGCCCTTAATTCATCTTCATTCAATGACGAGATATAACGAGTCAATTCATCAACCCTTGATTTAAGAACGGCATTCTCCGCCTCTAACTCCTCGCATCGATTTCGTAAACGGGAAAGTTCACCGTATTCCTTCAATGTCGCCATCTTTTCTCTCCTTTTTAATTATCTCAATAATCGCATCCTGTCGGTATTTCACATACAGTGATACCCATATTACAATAATTAACATACAGGCAGGGAACCAATCAATTAAACCTATAATCACGTTGGCTACCATCAAAATAATCACCATGGTCATCGGCTGAACCGTCTCATAGAAGCAGTTTCTTGATATATCACTTCTTTTCATATTCATTTTTCAACGTTAATCAATTAACTTAAACACAACATTCTTCCCATCCTTTCGAAGCATCCCCTCGCAGTGACCGATATGTCTCATAACACGCACGCATTCCGAGTACGATTTATCTTTCATGAAACATTCCTTGCACCCATCTTTCTCAATGCAAACTAGGTGAAGCCTTTTCCGTCCGAAAAGGAATTTCTCATCGATCTTTTTCTCAGGAACCATAAGTATTTCTATTTTTATCAGAGCATCCTATAATATATTATAGGATGCCGTGTTGGTGACCCATTTTAACTTTCAAATTCAACAAGGACTAGCCGATCCCGTGCAACTGATCCGTTATCGAACTTTTCGTGAATCCACATATGATTGTGACCGAAACCTATTTCGAAGTTATCCGATCTCAATGAACGACATCGTACCCGTTTTCTCACTTCTTCTTCAGTGAGTTGACCTGCGAGCGAATTCAGGATCGAGGCGTATTCCAATATCTTGTCATAATTCGATGTTTCAATTAGGCCGTTTTCAATTCGAATTTTCATAATCTCTTGTTTTTAAATTGTTATCTCATTATTTTCAACACTATAAAGATACACAATGTTTATCTATTCTCCAAATGTTTTCACGGAAAAGTTCATGTAACATGAGAAAATTATTTCACGTAATCCTCCGGTTTGTATTCCTTGCCATTATACACCATCTTCCATCCACTTTGTTTCATACTACATCCGATAGGGTTGGGTTGAACGCCATGAGTGTCGACACTCATTTCCCTGGCGAAGGAAACAGTGAAAGGAAAAGCCTTTAAATTATTCTCAGCCAATATCTTAAATCCATGTTCAAGGATGGCACGAACCTCATCCCTGGTTTTCTCCTCACCCATAACCATGTACAACCTACCGGAATGAATGAAATTGTGACAATAATGACATAGAGGAACGATATCTGTAACGGTTCCCACCCCGTTCTCATAATCGAATTCCCACATCTCATGGGCTTCCAACCTACCCGTTTCCGTCATGAAAGCGGGTCTCCCACACGCGATACAGCAATTTCCACTCGATTGATACACCGCCTGTCGTTTCATGTTCCACCACGATTCACCGAAAACAACCCGGGGCGCCATTCCGTGTAAGGGAGTTGGAACGTTAGGCTGGCATAATATTTCAGGTTTCAGTTTCATAATTTACCAAGTTTATCATAGAATTTGCCGATAAAATCAAACGGATCCACCTCGCTCTCATCGCCCAGAATGATGTAGCTGAATGCGGGTATGATAAGGCTAAGTACAAACACAACGGGTGATAGAATAACCCCAGAAATCTAAGAAAAATAACAAGACATCTCATATCATCTAAAATTAAAAAGGTAAATCTTCATTATCGGGAACGATCTCTTTCCTCATTTTATAGTTTTCAAACGTTTTAGCGAGGAGTTTATGATCCCGGTTAAGAATGTTAAACAGCTCGAATTCGGTCGACTCAACACAATCCCCGACAGGTAAAATACCGGGATTATCGTTGCCGAAATCCTTTCCCCTCTCATCCACGAAATAAGTCTTCGAGGGCCGGTGAAGATAATAGCACATGTTTTTTGTTGAGGGACGGGTACCTATATAGTGAAATGTATGTCCGAAATCGAGGTACCTCTCACCTTTCTGCCATAACTCACATACCTCGTCAACAGAATCCTTTTTGCATTCACCCACGGAGACGTGATGCGTTTCCCTTTTCACCCAGTCTGCGTACACCTCGTCATTATCCATGTCATAGAAATAGTACAATTTCAATTTCTTCTCCTCCTTGAGGGGGATATCCAACTCATACCCGTTCTGATTCTTGTAGGACGCGAGGTAATCGGCTACGTTGTTACCGAAAACAATTTCGTTATCCAAGTTATCCTGATGTCCTTTCACGTGAACGTACGTTTTCAGCACTTTTTCAGTTCTGTTCAGTTCCGCGAGGACCTTTTCCCAGAGATCCCGGTTTTTCACCGGCCCGGCGTAACCCATCCAATTGTTCTCCAACCATGAGGGCATGTATTCCAAGACACTTTTCATGACGTATTCCGAATCCATGTAAAAGGTAGCGGAAGTCGGTTCGTTCTCCAAGTGTTGGAGAGCCATCAGGAACGCGTGAATCTCAGCCCTGCCGGTTTTCGTGTTCTCCCACCCTTTCGATAACATCAATTCCCGGCCGTCATCCCACACCATGTACACACCGCTACCACCCAGTTTATTATCCTTGAGGGTGGCCGAGCCATCCGTCCATATTTTAACGCTTTTCATCTCTCTCAAAATTTAGATTGCAATCCTCGCAATGATAATATTCCATGTATTTGATCTTCGACGTTCTATCACTCTTACATCTCGGACACCGAGGGTGACGTTTCCGAAAAACTTCGATCACGTAACAGTGGGCGGTAACTAAGATCACCCATAATGTAAACGCGACTGTTATCACGATGTGAATGACTTTCATACTGTGTACGCGTTTGGTTTCTCAACAATCAAATTAAAATTGAAAATATCAATCTTCGTGAGGTGAACCAATCTTCTGAATTCACCTATTGTCATCGTTTCACCATGAGGATCCCGTAACATGGAAACTTTCATGGAGGCGCGTTTCCACATATAATTTCCCGTCACGTTCAAAATTCGAACCTCACCGTTCCACTTGAACAGGGTGTGGATATTTCCGGGATTATTCGCTATGGTGAACAACGAACCTATCCGGCAAAACACTTTCTCTTCATCTTTCACTTCCGGGAATAGTTTGAGTAAAATCTCGCTCACCTTTCCCGGATTTTCATCGATGACTTTTTTCACCCTTTCGAGATCGACACTAACCATTTTGCCTTCCATCATTTAAAATTTTTAGGATCAACGAAATAGAGGTCCTTATCGTATGTACAATCGGCGAGAAACCGCAGCTCATCACCTTTAACTTTTTCGAGGATTACGTTCGTACAGAGAGTGAGTCGGGTTGTACGACCTTCACATGCCTCGTGAATAACGGCGATAACCCTGAAAAATTCAACCTCGCGAACGTAATTCCTGCCGTCCTCCGTTTGCTCGTTATTCCCTTCCTCGTCTTGGTAGAATTCGAGGGTGTCGCAGGAGATGATCTCGCCGACTCTCGGTACGAAGTTCACATACCTCTCATCCAGCATCTCGCGCGAGATGATATTGCCTCTGCTATCCCGTTCTATCAGAACCGGGTAAATCTCTTGAAGAAATCTTTCTGCCATTTTCTTTGCTTTTAGTTTGTTCTTATCTTTCAACACCATAAAGATACACAATGTTTATCTATTCTCCAACAAAAATCAGGAAAAAGTTCATGTAACATGTCATTTTTATCATGTCTTCGTTTCTCATGATTCTGGTAAGTGTCATGTTTTCATGTTCACCCTCTTTTGGGTGAGACAAAACCCCGGTGGAAAATTTGACCCACCCCTTTATAATCAACAAGTTAATTTTTCTCATGTTTTCGCGATAAATACATTGTTCATCCCGAAATTTTAAACTTCGTTACCCATTACTGGTGTTACCCTGCGTGAAAGCCGATTTATATCAGTTCATGTATCGTGATTGAATTACCCGTTTTAATCAGGGATGATGTATTATATTATATATAATATAATACATCATTTTCATCCAAATAAAAATGAGAGGGCGGGGAAGCCCTCTCACTGTCAAAATTAGCGCTATGATAATCATACACGTCTCACGACGATACCAGTATGATAGACACTCTAAACATATCTATAATAGAAAAGAAAAATAATCAACTAACTATATTCTTTATGTGACCGATAATATCGTCAATATCAATCATCTCACTGACGTGTTCATTGTTCAACTCCGCCTTCAATCTAGCGAAGAATGCCCGACCCAGTTCATCATCATTCCCGAACATGAACCTACACGGTTTCGGTAGATGTTTCATGTACACTAGAACCTCGCACTGGATGTACCCGTTGAACCACCTTTTCTTCCTCGATGAGTTCATCTCAACCCCGTAAATATCTGATTTCCTGACTATTATCTTCTTCATCATACCTTGTGCCCGTTAAATTTCGTTAAAAATACGTAATCGTTCATCCGTTTGACCCGCTTCGTGAACCCTCCTATTTCTCAATGGTTAATCCCACGCCCTTCATCTTATCCACCATCACACCCTCCACGATTTCCCTCATGTTGAAGAGGGTTTCGAATTCCCATCCCTTACCCAGCCGGGTAGCCCTGTCCATTCTCTCTTTCAGATAATCCACGATGGCTTTCAGATCACTGATTGATTTCGTTTGTAATTTCTCTTCCAGTTTCATAGTTTCTTCTTTTTCGTTCTTTCAATGTCTAAAGATACACAATGTTTATTTATTCTCCAAATTTTTCTCTGAGAAAATAACGTAAATTTTGATTTTTCTCGTTTTATCTTGTCTTTCCCTTCCTTCCACCGATATTCTGATAGAATTACTCGATCGTTGACTCTTCCCTTTTCAAAGACGAGATAAAACTACTTATCATCACTTTCCTCGCCGTCCTTTTTCTTTCCCTTCATCTTGTGATACCGTTGTCTTCTATACTCCCTCATCTTCGCGGTCTTCTCATCTTCCGGCCCCCTTTCCACCTTTCTCTGACGGTAAACCCTTTTCGTGATATCATTCACGGAGGTTATCTCCTTTTTATCCGCGTCAATTTCTTCTTTCGAAGGGCCCTTTTTCAGAAGTTCCAGTAGCTTGGATCTACCCTCTTCGACTTTTACGACCTCCCTCTCTTCCACGACGATAGCGTCCTCGATGGGTGATATTTCGTTGGATTGCGTCATCACCCTCCCTGCCAGTTCATCCCACGATGTGTTCCGGATTATGTCACCCGGTAATTGGATGTCCTTGCCGTCGAGGAAATTCGCGTTATATCCGTTATGATCCTTGTAGTAGGAAGATGCCAGTTGCCCTATGATCGTTGCCGGGTTGATTCCGGCCTTCGCCGCGACTAACCCTATCACTATCATGTTAATAGGGAGTTTCTGGAGGGCTTCTGCCACGTTATCCTGACCGTGAATCATGGCGTTTATATCGATCTTCCCGTCGACCGTCAAAAATAGCTGTTCACCTTTACATTCTTTCCGCGCCTGTTCCAGAACCTTTCGTATCTCCGTTGAGTACGAAATCTTCTCCTCCTGACTGAACTTCATCCTCCATGTGAGAAGTAACTCGTTGAGAACCTGTAACCTACCCGTTTCCGTCGCTATGAAGAAATCCTTCTTTGAATCTATGAATTTCAACTTTCTCCTCTCTATCGTTTCCCGGTTATCTTGGTAGAATACTTTCAGTAAAGTCGGTGACACCGAATACCCCTTTTTCACTTTCAAAACGTTAATGATATCATTAACGGTATAGAACTGGGCGAACAAATCGATGATTTCATCAGCGTGTTCCACGATCGCCGGGCTATATTTCGTTCCGAACAGACCCTTGATCTTACCTTTATGGGCGCTCATCCTTCGTATGATAGGGAGGGCGTAAGTGTTCCTATGTTGTACTGCCGCCTCCGCCTGCTCGTCAGTTCCACCCTGTTTCTTGACGGATAATCTTACGTTCACTGTGTTAGTGTCGACCGAGCACTCCACACCCTGCCGGTTCGTGAAATGAAAGTACCGTTCCGGGAACGTTTCCCAGTACCGTTTCAGAAGTTCATATTCGATGTAATGTTCTTGGATTTCGTCCTTCTGACCTTTTATGTAATCAGGGAGGTTCTCCCTAATCGTCTCTCTTAATTCTTGTATCTCCATATGGTGTGTTATTCTGATTTAATAAGTAAAGATACACTTTTTACACTAACTCCCCAATAATCCGTCAAATTTTCACGAATCCTCCTCGCTGTTATCGCACACCTCGCCCACCCTTTCAAAGAAGACATGCTCACGATCATCTCTTTGCACGGCGCTGCATGGCCCCACCATTTCTGACGTAAATACGGAGCATGAAGCTCCCATATCAAAAAATAACATTTCGTGCAATCACTTCCTTTTGTACACCTCAACAACACCCGGCCTAGCTCGAATATCGTACCCACTTTGAATTCTTTAACCATTGTTCTCTTCTTTTACTTCGATGAATATAACGTTCTTTTTATCTTGTCTTTCATATGGACAACACCCGCCAACAAACTCATAGCAGGGGGATGTTGATGCCAAAATGCAACCAGCGCAATCAAGCTGCGCCACCTCTACGCATTTCAGTTTCTTTCTCCCGAATTGGAACACTTCGCCTACTTTATATTCTTCCATGGTTCATATCGTTTTTACTGAGTTAAACTGAAATTTTTCCTTTATACTTATCAAAAGGTGATTCTACATAAAGTTCCCATCTACCTTTAAACCTATTTTTAAAGACAACCTTTGCAAATTCAATTAATTCATCGATGGAATTAAACCGTTCTGTTAAGTCTCCCACTTCCTGATATCCAAAACGAATATCAGCCTCGCAACGTGCTTTCTTGTCCTCATCCTTATCTTCTTTCGTGACAGGACGCATAAGTTTAAGAGTATAGGAATCACCAGATAGAGGAAAATCTCTTTCCCAAACATATGATGACCGGGAATGTCCGGGCTCCCCGTCCACTTCCATGTAAACGCCCTGGATATCCAATACCCCGTAATAATGTATAGCGTTGCAGCTTATTCCCGGAATGTGCTTATGCGTAACGTAACCCTCCTTATCATGTTGGAAGGTCTCCATCCCCAAGAGGGAATCGCATGAAGGGACTCTCCGGGGATGACGGAATCGAGTCCACAATCATCAGTAAATACATCCGGATAAATATATTTTTCTGATACGCTCCTATTCACTATTTCTTGTAATTCCATGATTCAAATTATTTTAACGTTCGATAAAACCTTTAGGAAAATGTTCTTCATCATCCGCCCCTGAATCTGTAATACACCCGTTAAGGCTGTAATAAGGGATAGCTTCCCCGTAAGAGTGTTCATGTAAAGGGATCGCATGATCCAAAGATTTTGAACGGTAAGCGTGTATCGAATCTTGTTTCGCAAGAAATGATAGTCCCAGTTTACGTGCCTTCTTAAACGCTTTCTCGATACCTTTACAAGCGTCGATCTGCTCGTCTGTTAATTCGTGTTTGTCAATAGTATTCTTCATTTGTTTTCTACTTAATTATTTTATTGACCAATTTCTTCAAACTGTCGTAATGCTTTTTAGCCAATTCAACAGCTTCTTTGGAAGCATCCCCGGACATGATTAAATTATCTATTTCATTCATCCCGTAGCGTATAGCCTCGTACTCGGGATACGTAATGGTTACTTTGCGAGGCTTTGGATTTTCTGTATTTGTATTTTTACTCATACTGTTATTTTAATGATCTGATATAGGTAATTTTATTAATGCAATCAGCACACGTTACATCTCGGATAGAGCCGCAAAACCCTTCATCAACCCTTTCAGCTCCTTCATATTCCATTGCAGAATCGGGTATAGCGTTACCGCAGAGTGTATATTCACCACCTTTTGTCACGGAGTCAACCAAGCAAACGACTTGCACAATTTCTCCTTGTTTATCATATCTCATTTTTTGAAGAGATGCAGGTATTTTCTTCATATTGTTTCACTTGGTTAAACGGTCATCCAGAATATCCAAATAACACTGCATGTGGTGTAATTGTTCACGTAGAAGGTATTCCTGTTTACCACTAACGTGATTGAACGTTTTAGAGTTGATGAAATCCCTTAACTTGATCACCTTAACTAGCAATTCATCCCGTTCGATGATCAACCTATCCTTCCAAGTTTCAACACACCGGAATTCATCTTCGAAATCCTCCTTCGGCATCCATTTCACGAAACCCGGTCCTTTAATTCGGTAACCCGGTTCGTCCTTGTCGCGAGGTACACCGTCTGAGTTCAGGATTTCATAACCGATTTTCTAGGAATATTCACCGGCGGTTATCTCCGTTGCCACCACCTCTATTTTTGATTCGTATTTTTTCATATCACTCAATCATTAAATAATCCTTAACTAATTGTTCATTATTCTTTAGGAATTCATCTCTTTGTTCCTGAGTATGGAAGGCGAGTAATTCATACTTAGTAAAAACAACATCTACATTAACATGATTATATGATTTATAAATAATATATTTTTTGATAGAATTATCATTCCATTCATCATTGGTGATCTTTCCGTAATATGGAATTAATTGTGAAATCTGAGCCATAGCCAAGGCCGATTTAGCGTGCTTTTCGGTGAGAAATATATTTCCGTTGCCCCTACTTGTACGGTAAGCTTCGGTTAATGCTCCAATAGAAGAATCAGGGTAAATATGATACCCTCTGATTTCGCCTAAATCCTCCCACTTCGGGTACTTGCTTTTCTTCTTTCTTAACACGATAATATCTTTATCCGCCTGAGGAGATATCTCGTAATCGTTTAGGTTAATGTCTTTAACGTCCATGATTCAAACTATTTTAATGTTAGAGGAAATATTTCCATAAATGTTCTTTATTTTAACTTCTCTTTGAGTGGTGCTTCTAATTTCTTTGCCTTTTCTCTCATTGACATCCCGATCTCATCTATGTAATGTATGATCAATTGTGCGTCATCGGTAGAATACACGCTCCAATCACAATTGTTGACCATTTCGTCAACGAGACTAGCAAAATAATTGTAAGCTATTGATTTCGCCTTTCTCTTATTCATAAAGTCAGTTTTTATTTCTCTTGATTTTACGTTGTTTCCTACTTATTTTCTTCTTACCCATATAAGGTTTAACCATTTTCCTGGCCTTTATCTCACCACTTTGATTATCCTTGTAATTAACGTTGACATCATTAAACACAGGTTCCGTGATGTCGAAAGGATTCCTTTGGCTTCACAGGCTGTTATCAACATGAATACACCCAGCGATCTTAATAAATTAGACATGATTATATTTCTTTTTAAGAACGGCCGATCTCCTTGATTTACCCAACTCACCGAAATAGAAAGACTCTAATTTCTGGCATTCCAACCATCTAGCTTTTCTTTCTTGTTTCCTCCTTTCACGACGTCTTTCTCTCCCACTTCTAAAATCATTGGGTACCAAACCCTGCTCATCCTTACAAGTTTCTTTGTTTTCCATCTTTCGCAAAATTTGTTTTTGAATACATTCCAGATATAACGCTCTTTAGCTCCCGATATGATCTTTCCTTCAATCTTTCCTCTAATTCACGCCGGCTACCTTTTACACGTAGATTCAATATACGAGTAGCTTCCTCAAGTAAAGAACGCGTGAATAGCCACGTTCTGATTAAATGATCCTTCATACCACCCCTCGACTTCACTGGTGAACATTTATCAGAACTAACACCTAACACGTGGATCTCCGTTGGATCTTTAACCAACGGAATCACGAAATGTGAATAATCAATTTTCTGTAACTGTCTCATAACTTTTAGATTTTGTTGTGAGATTCGCCCATATCAAGCAAATCTCTTGAAATTTGAAACTATCTCAACGAAATCATTTTCATCAACCCATGACCATGAACCGTAAATATCGTTCATCAATTTTTTGATCATTCTTTTAATAACCCCTTTCAAACGGTTGATCTTGCTATCCTGATCAACCCTTGCCGAAACGGCTTCATAATACCGATCGTTATCATTCATGGTGACTGCCTTCTCCAATTCGAAATCAATATGTTCTCTTTCTTCCTTCAATTCAGCCAAGCTTCTTAATTTTGAAATTATCTCGTTTTTTCTTTCATCGTTCGTTTTCATATATCTTCTCTTTTTAGTTCGTTTGTTCTTATCTTTCAACACCATAAAGATATACAATGTTTATCTATTCTCCAACAAAAATCAGGAAAAAGTTCATGTAAAAAGATAAAAAAGAGGAGGAAAATTCCTCCTCGATATTAAACTAAAAAATTAAAATATATGAAAGCTGAAAATCATTTCAATTCACAGGAACCCCCCGAACACGCTTGCGCGACGGTCGATCCCGCGTCAACCCATTCTTCGTCCCAGTCCGTTATCAAGGACCAATCGATATGTTTCATATCCTTCAACTTCTGCCAACGATGGAATAATGAAACATGTTTCAAGCAGAACTCGGTCTTCGTGAGATCCCCTCCCAGGTATTTCCCAGCGAATTTCTTGAACCTGCGGACCCAATCAATTTTCTTATCCACGAGGGATTGTAGGTGAGAGGATATCGCGTTAACATCACTAATCATCACTCCGTTCACTTCGACAAGTAACTTCCCATTCTTTAGATGGGAAAGAATGAAATCGGTTATATCCTGATCCGTGAGGGTTAGATGATGAGGGTTCCTGCCCATCGCGACATCACAGGCCAGCCAGAGATCATCGTTAAACACGGCCAACCCGTCAACGATCAAACCACCAGCAAGTATCGCACCCGCACCATATCTTTCAGCCAACTCTTTTTCATCCAAAACGCTGGTATAGGGAGCTTGCGGGTATAAAAGGTCACCCCCTTTAGGAAGGAAACTTATACCTGAAAACACATTCCTGTTATTCCACACGTATTCCTTCACATCATCCCATTCATCATCCTTAACCATGCAAGTGTTGGATACGTTCATCCTCATCCTCGCGAATTTCGGGTACTCCTTGTAAAACGGATGGTCAAAATTCGTTCCGTTCTCAATCCAATGTGCTTTCGTCATCCTAACCATTTCGAGGAAATCGATCGCGGACGAATACTCAGACGTTAACACGTTATCATCGAGTTCAACGGGAAATGAAATGACACTTTCGACTTCCTTGTTATACACTGACGGCTTAACCATCATCGGATTGATCTCTTTGACATATCTCAACGCCTGCTCCGTATTAGCGGCTTGAATATTTCGGATGAATCTTTTAAACGGGAATTTATGTATTCCTGAACTTGTACAACCGAGTAGTTGGCTTGAATTTCCTGACGGTTTAACCACTGTGCATCGTGCGGCTGGGTTGATGCCGATTATACCGGCCATTTTGACATTCGTTTTTTGGACCAATCTCGCACCCTCGTCCTGAATTTCGGGGTTGAAAAGAATTTCGGGGTTCTCGCACATACCCGTTATACCGACCCCTATAAGGGCGTCCCTTTCCGCGATCAACCGAGATGCCTCCGTTAAAACTTTAAATGATGTGTATGACGCTTGGATCGTTCCCAGCACTGAAGCTCCCCGACATGCGTCAAAAAATTCCTCTTTATTTTTTATCTTTGACCCGTTAATCTCGGTTAGGTTACAGAAAAACCACCCATATTGGATCTCACCGTCAATTTCTATTTGTGGGTAGCCGGATACTTCGACACATGGATTGTACACGATATCGGGGTGAAATGAGAAGATGATTCCCGGTTCACCGAATTGTTTAATCGATGAAAAAATATTCTCATAAACCTCTTTCGGTGTTGAAGGTAATATGATCGCGCTGTTATTCGCCCTTGCGAGTTCTGGATATTCACTGAACCAACTCCCCGTTTTACAGGTTAACATTTCCCTGTCGTCGGCGTCAAACTGGCAGAGCAGGGCGGAACGACGAATACCTCCCGAAATGACGGCGTCGGCGATCAAACAAGCCAATCGATGAACCTCGAACGGTGTTGCTTTCCTTCCCCTTATCTTTCCGAGAACCTTACTCATCTTACTTAGACATTTCATTAACGGTTCCGGACCGGGCGCTCTAAACCCGCCGGTAATGAACGCACCCTTCGGCCTCACCCTCGATGAATCGAAAACCACCTCAGGCAATCCGAAATAATGTGATTCGATTAACGCATTAACGGCATGGGACCACCCCTCGATCGAATCATCTATCACATAGGTGGTTTGTTTTGACATATCGACACCCTTCATTTTAGGGAGTTGATTGACGTGAACTTTTTGAACGGAATACCCCGTTCCGCTACCGCACAACAGGAGGTACATCAATTCTTGAAAAAATGAAATTCTGTTCGCGTATGAACCTGCACAGTTATAATTTCGGGCAACATGTTTCAATAATGTTTCACCACCGTATTGAAGCGCCCGTTGCGCACCAAGAATAATCTGATTTCTGTAAAGTTTCTCAGCGAAATTCATCTCTTTTGATAAATCATCGAGCAATGAATCTGAAATGATCATATCATCGGCGAGATGCTTCCAATGCATTTCCATCACGCGATCAACACTCTGATCCCATGTTTCTTTTTTACCGTGAACGGTTCTCGCGTATTTACTGACAAAGATGTAATCGCCAATTTCCTTTCTACTATTTACAATATTCTCCATATATTAAATATTAAAAACTATATCTCATTCTCGTCACGAGGTACGACACGGCAGATCGGTAGATTACCTGATTGAACTATCAAATTGATGTAATCGAGTGATTCAACCCGCCCGCCCTTGCGTGCCAGCTCTCGCGAAACAGAATTAAAGATACCATTTTCTAACACGATAACCAAAGGTTTTGGCTTCCTATTTTTATCCAATTCGCACGCCCTTCTCTCATAAATCATATGATTTTGAAGTTTCTTTAAATCAGGTAAATAAGGTTCCAAGACAGGTATTTTATTGGCACAAACCAATGTTATCGCGTGTTTAACACCCGTCTCAATGTACAATTTCGGTTTTTTCATTTTTCTCTTTATATGGTAAAAAAATTAATGTATTCTTCGCCCGTGTAACCGCTACAAATTGGAGACATCTTTCTCCGTAAAGTGCGAGTTCGGTTGTGGCGTATTTACTCGGGATCAATTCATGAAAGCCCAAAATAAATACCCTGTCAGCCTCTAACCCCTTGCTCTTATGAATCGTTGACAGGAGAATCTTATCCTTCGATTCATCACCGAAAATATCGGTTAAGACTTTTTTGACCTCCTGAAAAGACCCGTATCTTCTATTAAGAAGTAATAATATCTGAACCTTTTCAAGAAGGACAACATAAGATTCATTCACCGAAAAGTTTTTGATACCCCGTTCAATGAGTTCATCTTTCTTTTCCCGCAACAATTCCAAAAGACCTCTCTCTGATTCGACACGATTTAAAAGCAAAAGGATGCTCTCACCGTAATCTTTTCCGAGTATCACTGATTTCTTCCCCTCACCCAGTAATTTGATGAAAGTTTCAACCAAGGGAAGATTATTCCTGCATATTATATAATCGCCGTTACGAACTTCGTCCAACGACCCCTCTCTCACCTCACCTTCGTTAGCATCCTCCTTCGCTTCTATGTCCGGCGAATATTTCCGGGCAACATCGACTATACGTTTGGCACATCTATACGTTAAATTCAAGGGTAATGAGATTGTGTTCGGTCTCATTTCAAACGCTTTGAATGAATCAACTGAACAACCTTGAAACCCATAAATCGCCTGCATTTCGTCGCCTACAGTGATTAACCGCCCGTTTTCTTTGAGCATTCTCAATATCAACTCTCTCTGCAAGACATTCAGATCTTGCGCCTCGTCACAGAAAATAACATCGTATTTCGGGTATAATTCCGCGGGAACATACTTGTACGCTAGGTATAGTTGGTCCGTGAAGTCAATATCTAACTTATTAACCCTTAAATGATTCGTTTCCTCGTCAATCGCTTCAATGAATTTTCTCATATCCTTGTAATAGGATGGGTCAAAGTCGACATCCCATCTCGCACAAACACTTTCCAACGTCTCGAAATCATCAATATCTATCAGATTCATTCTCATGAATTGGTAGATCCTCGATATGTTCATAATCCTAGAATTCTCATATTTTGGATCGATACTCCATGTGGGTGAAAGATATTTTTTGCAAATCGAATAATCCCTCCATTTTGAAAGTTTAAACGTACACTTTTTGTTTTTCAATAACGTCGAATACGCTTTACTGTGTATCGTTTTAACCTCGGCCCTTCCCAAGCATTTTCTCTCTAATTCTTCAACAATACTCCTATTGAATGCCAAAAACAAGCAATCCTTGTAGGAGGGCGTGATATTTAGGAGGTGAAGGAGTAATGAAGTCTTACCTGCACCCGCACTTGCATTAACAAAAATATTTTTATTCGATCGTAAGTACTCATCTGCAATCGCCTGTTTATATTTATCAAGTTTCATAATATTATTTAATGTATACTTTTTTAATACAGTATTCAGGTTCCCAGTTTGCCTCGTCTAGCAACTTGGATATCTCTTCCTCCGCTGCCTCGTAGGTTTCATAATCATACCCAACCTTACACATTACCATGTAATTGGTGTATCTATCTATTTCGATACCCAGATCGAAAGCGCTTTTTAGTTCATAAATTCGAAAACTGTTCTCATATCCTCTTACCTTTAGTTCTTTTATTATTTCAACACCATAAAGATACACAAAGTGTATCGAATTATCAACAAAAACAGAGATTATTTCCCCGAATCTTTCAATCTTTTCATCACCATGAAATTAATATCCATCTCACTGACATCAACGTCAACCCCCTTATTTATGGCATCCGTGACTTTTTTCTTACCTTCAACTAATTCCGCCATGTACGTGTCGATGGTATCTGGGCAGAGAAGGTAAAACACGTTTATGTTATTTTTCTGCCCCATTCTCTCCAATCGGGAATTTGTCTGATCCAATGTTGTGAACTTATCGGGCAATTCTATATACACGAGGTTACTGCAGCAATCCTGTAATCCATCGACACCAGTTCCCACCGCGTCTATATTCGCGAATAAAAACTGTTCGCAACTCGTTCTGTAAGTTTGAACAGTGTCAAATTTATCTTTCGCAGTCATACCACCCTGAATAATCGGACTTCGGTACTTCTCAGCAAGCTTTTTCAAAGGCTCTCTTCTAACACCGAATATCAATAGCTTTTCTTCTGAAATCTCTTTCCACTCATTAAGAAACACCTCTATATCCTTCATCTTTCCCTTCAAAGACAATTCTTTCAACGTACTTAACTTCACAAGATGAGGTGCATTCTCCGCCTTCTCGGCGCGTTCAATATCAATTTTACTCAGATAATCGATCAGGCTATTCTCCGCCTTTTTATACTCTTTCATATTACTGATATGAACTGGAATGACATTCTCAATCAACGGAGGTAGCTCTGTAAGAACATCTCTCTTCTCTTTTCTAAAATAACATGAATTCGATATGATTTTATTTAATTCCAACGTGTTGCTCGCACAAGAGATATCCCAGCCGTAGGATTGACCCCTCACACACCTTTTCTTCCCATTGCAATATCTATAAACAAAAGAAGTCCAATCATTAAACAGTTCCTTGAACCACCCCGTTAATTCGAGTATATTAATCAATTCTGCGGGTCTGTTCATAACCAACGTACCCGTTAGGGGGTAAATGAACTGTGATTTCTTCGCCACCTTCCTAACCCATTCACTTCGGAGGCTCTTTTTGTTTTTACACATATGCGCTTCATCCAAGAACATTGATTCCCACTCCATTTCCAATAATTCGGGGAATCTAATTTGAATACCATTTTCCTTATCCTTCTTATACAATATGTCATAATTTAGAACGTAAACATCTTGGTGAGGTTTCCATTTGTCCTTGCTTTCAAGTACTTGAACTTTTCTCTTTCTCATATCAACCCATTTCTGCCACTCAGCCTTCCACCCATACTTTACCGACGCGGGAGTTACGACGAGACATGGAAATAATTGAAGTGCTTCAACTAAAACGATTGACACACCCGTTTTTCCCAATCCCGGTGAACACCCGTTTATAGCGTTAGGGTGATTTGCAAGGTAATGAATACATTCAATCTGATAATCACGTAAATTTCTTTTCAGATGGAGATCATTTATCAATTCCTTTATATTTTCCAACGAAATAATCTCCTTGTATTCTGGGAGAGTGAGGTTATCCAATGAAGGTTGAGGTCTCTTGTTTACAAAATCATTCTGTTCAAGGAATCGTTCTATCAGTTTACCCTTATCCAACGAGATCTCACGGTACCATTCCTTCGTTTGGGGATTGTAGAAGAAACCACCGATTTGCTTGAGCATGGATACAAGTGATGGATCATATTTGAAACCCACATAGATATATGTCTTCTCCAAATAAAAATACCGCATAACTACCCGTTAATTTTCAATAAAATACCCTCCTTGTCATCAATCGATAAAATGTCAACACCGAGTTCCTTCGCTTTGTTAATCTTTGAAGAATTCCCGTTCACATCCTTAACGATCAGAATATCCGTGTTTTTACTAACCCCCGACACTATTTTATGACCCCTCCCCTCTAATTCACTTTCAAGTGATTTATCCCTCACACCGGAAAAACATATTGAGTAAGATTTACCTTGGCACTCAACTCTCTTTTTTCGAATATACGTTTTGAATTTATCCAAGGGTATCATGTCCCTGTCTAGCCCAATCATGCTTGATAGGAATTTTGATGCCACGGTGGCGCCGATCCCTTTGATTTCCCGCAGACGATTTTCAAGGTCGAACCAGCGGTGTTCCGAGGAGGGTTCCTTCTTCCATATCTCATCAAACTCAACATCATCAATGTTATCGAAAATTAACTGGCATGTTTTCTCACCGAACGCGCCACCGAAAACGTTACACGCGGTTAAAAGTCTCGCGAGGGGTATCTCGGTGAACAACCCGATCTTCTCTATCTGTAAAAAGATCTTATCATAATTCGCCACGCCAAGTCCCTCTATCTTGGTCCAAGCCTCTTTTGACATTGATAATATGTCCTTGATCGTTTTATAACCGTTTTCGTATAATTTCTTAACGGTTGGTTCACCTATCTCCTCGATACCCATCGTGACAAAGAAAAACAGGTTTCTCGCGATGATCTTTTCCTTGCAATCTCGGTTGACACAAACAAGTTCGACAAGGTTCTTATCCCAGCGTAACGGTCTCCCGCAACTCGGACATATAATCATATCATCACGCATCTTTTCATAATCCGGTGCATCATACATTATCGTTTTATCATGCTTCGGTATGACATCGCCGGATCTCCTAACCTTGATGTTCGCTCCCTCGCAAATACAATTATCCACGATATACGCCGCGTTATGTCCTGTAACATTTGTTACAGTCGCACCGGCCAGCTCAACGGGTTCTATGTTAATCACCGGTTTTGAGAGACCGTCCTTACTGATCTTCCACGTGATACCTGTTACCTTCGTTAGCTTACTATCATTCCATTCAGGAAATTTCACTGCCACGGCATATCGTGGGTTTCCATTTGGCAATCTTCCCAACTCCTTTCTAAGATCGACGGAACTAATCTCCATGACGATACCGTCAATGTTATAAACATCGCCCCACTCATCGTATAGCTGCTGGAAGATATCGGGATTATCCAATATTTCATGAACAGTGGTAACCTCGTACTTGATATCACTAATCTGTTTCAGTTCGGCCATCTGGATCGATTTATCGAGATCAAGATCACAACCGTAAATAACGTAGTCAATTTTTGTCATAATATCAGCTCGCCATTTATCACCGTTAAACTGACCGGCAACCATGTTTCGAGCCGTTTTGTACTCGCCACTTTCAAGATACGGTTTGAATTCATCCTTTCTCATGATAGCCTCTCCCCAACAGTAATGTGCGCCAATCTCTCTCAAATGGATCATACCACGGCGCCTGTACCATAAAAGTTTGAACCTTTCCGAACTCTCCTGACCTTCATCACCATCACCTCTTGTCCAAGCCTTCCCGTAAAGACCCGTCTCCGTGAGGAGGGAAATGCCGTCATATTTAGGTGTCAAAACCAATTTTGTTTCCCCGGGGAACGTTTTTAACCACTTTAACCACGAGATAACCTCATCCATCGTTTTAACTTTTTCCAAGCTAAACATCGGTAGAGGGAGTTTACTCACCCGATCCTTACCTTTTACCGACTCGATAACGCTTCTCCTCAACAGCGCATGGTCGGGTTCTATCGCCCGTAAGTCATCGATCAATGAATCATACTCCGCGTCAGTCATAATGGGAGATCCTTTTCTGTATAAATTATTCGCGTTCAGTATTTTTTCAACCAAAATCTCAACATCAGTTCTCATAATCAGTTTTTCTATATTGTTTCAACACTTCTTGGAATTCATTCGTTTTATCATACCCGCACCCCTCCATCTCCGGGCAAAAACCTCTGTATACACAGGACGGTACGCACTTATCCGCCATCACAGGATCTATCTCCCTCACCGCGTCTATAACCTGACGCCACGCCCTTCTCGTTTCTTTCGATGCCTTCATGCAGAGACGAACCTTCGATATATTTATTAACGCTTGTGCGTTAGCAGTCATATCCATGTCATTCAGTGAACCTTGTTCGAGTTTATCCCGGGGTACAATCAAATTCCTCCGATCCTCTCTCTGGGAATGAATAAATTTCTCACATCCCTCATGATGTCTCACTAGATGAACAGTGATCCATTGTTTTATATCCTGCCACGTCCATTCGAATTCAACCAACCGAATCGGACTATGCTCTGCCAGTAACATTTTCGCTTCCCATGATTTTGAAGGCTCTCTGTCTAAAGGTCGTTTACCAACCGTTCTTCTCGCTGCATTAAGAGCCCTCGTCCATGAGGTAACCCTTTCCATTCTAATTATTTTACTCACAATTGTATTTATTGAATCTTGTTCTTATCTTTCAACACCATAAAGATACACAATGTTTATCTATTTGCCAACAAAAATCAGGAAAAAGTTCATGTAAAAAGAGGAGGAAAATTCCTCCTCACATGGTCACTCAACATTTAAGACCCAAATATAATTATCGTGCCCAAACTTCATTGTCACCCGTTTCACCCCCTGCGCTTGTTCCAACAAGGATTTTCCACTTGGTGAATAAAACGCTTGGTGAGATAAATACTGTGTGATATCTTTCCCAGTCAACTCATTGTAGCTTTGACCGATACCTTTTGTTGAAAAACTGTCAACGATCCAGAAGCTCAATTCCCCGAAATTTTCAAGGACCATGAGCTGAACTCCTTGATGTTTGACAATACCCAAACAAACTTCCCAGATATTGTTTGTTAATAACTCCGCCATATCAATCCAAATTTGTACCGAGAATCTTCTTTTCATAGAATCGCTTCATCTCAGCATCGTGTTTTCGAACTTTTTTATTTCTCTCCATTATCCATCTCTTCTTATCATCATTGGAGAGTGAATCAAACCGTGCAAGATTAAACCCCGCACCCCCTTCATTTTTCACATTCACCATCTCAACTTCTTGATTGCAATGATCGCAAACAAGTCTCTCCTTTGGCGTGAGATGTCCATCCCGAATCACGTAACTAACCGAATTAAAATGAATTTCTTCATTGTACTTGTCGCATTTCTCATTTCGACAATAAAATTTCGTCGCCATATTAAAAATTTTTACGTTTTAAGTACATCGCGATGAGCAAGCTATCGCATTTATTATCATCCATCTTCGTTGATCTTTCAGTCCTTCTAAGATCAACGGTGGGGAATAACTTCTTGCAGGCTTTGATGGAGGTTGCCTTCGTGTCGGTTACCTCGGTCTTCCCTGATGATGATTTCTTCTTAATCAGACCCACGCCTTCCCACATAACCTTCTGCCATTCCTTCGGCTGTGGGTTAACAATGGTAACACCTTTTGCCGCGACGAGACCGTTCAACACCCCGGTTATATAACCGAAGTTAAACGTACCACCCGCTGACGCACCGAATAACGCATGAACCGATTCGATGCCAACAACAATATCCATGCCCTCAAACCGAGTGAATATACCTTCAATAACACCTCTAACATGCCACAAATCGAATTCCGCTTTCGGATCTTTTTGAATCGGTATGAATTCGATCTCTTCATACGGTGCTAGGATACATATAAAACCCGCTTTTCCGGGATCAATTCCAATATAAACTTTCTCTTTCATTATTCTATCCTACTTATGTCGTTTTCCTTGATAACTTTCAAAACCTTACTTCCAACCGCTTGATTTACAACGTGAGTCGTTATCATCATGGGAAATGAAAATTGATTCAATGATTTCACGAGGAATTTTAAACCCAACGCATCGATTCCTTCCGCTATCTCATCCGTGAACAAAAAATTCAAACCGTTATGTTTGCTTGAATGATTGATCATTTTCTGTTGTGCAAGTATCATCGCGTATTCCAATCTACCTCTCTCACCCCCTGAAAAAGAATTGAACGGCAGGGCCTCATCCCTTATAATTGTCGGTGTGATCTCCTCTTTGATTGTACCATCAGCTTTTCTTTTGAAACCGTCAATACTAACCCGTAAATCGGACCCCATATCTTTCAACATCTCATTACAATTATATTGCATCTCCTTGATGCTGATATTCGCAAGGTACATTCTGAATTCCTTGTATTGAATGAGCCAAACCCTCATATTTTCAATCTCTGACTCAACCGCCTTTAAAAGGTCGTTGATATCTTTTAGCGTCACCTGGGCTTCGTATAAATCCGTCCTTCTTCTCGTTATTTCCTCCTCCCACGAATCACCCGGATCCTTCTCACTCATTTTTTTAATACATTCCTCCCATTTCGTTATCTCGTTCTTACTATCGAGTATACTTTTTTCCTCCAATTTAATACGTCTATTATTGTTTTCAATCATCGATTGATTTTTATCGATGTCTTCTTCAATTTGGATAATATTTTTCCTTAAAGACGATAATTCACGAGAAAAAGATATCTCGATCTCCCTCTCCGATTTTAATGAGTTCGTTGATTCGCGGCTTTCGTCCTCCAATCGCGATAAATCATTCCTTAACGATTGAATGGATTTTCCAATCTCTTTTTTCAATGAAAGAATTTCCACCTTCTTCGATTCCTCTTCGTCAACATCCGAATCCTCATCAACGAGGAATCTATGGCCGCACTTGGGGCAGGTGATAATACCCGCGAGTTTCTTGTTTATCTCACCAAGCGCCATTTCAATTTCACGTTCAGTGTCAACCGCGTCCTTTACCGCCGAATTCAATTCAACCTCCCTCTCGCGATAACCCTTCAAACCCGCTTCGATCTCACTAATTTTTTTGTTTATCAATGAATGTTCATCAACTTTTCGTGAGAGCGAGTCCGTGTATTCCTTTAATTTCTTATTAACGGATACCAGCTCCCTCTTAATATCCTCGTTTTCAGTCGAAAGATGGTTGATCGTATTTTTACTCGATTCGATTGAATTTTCATAATTATCTATCTCATCCCTGTACTTTGATATCGCCTCCTCTTTCGCTTTCTCAAACTTCTCAAGGGAACATTCATTAATCCGTTCCTCGAAAACCGAAATTTTTCCTTGAATAAATGATTTTTTTTCAAGAATACTTGACCTTTCATGTTCTTTCGTTGATATCCCAACTTTGATATCATTATCAATATCATCAAGAAAACCTACGTTACTAAATCGGGCCATCAATTGAAGTTTCTGTGAATTTGATGATGAGAAGAAAGATGCGAAACGCTCTTTGTTCACTATATAATAATTACTCAGATCCTCCTTTGTGATACCGATCCATTCGATAATTCGATTATTCCCATCATTCACTGTCGCGAATTGAATGGGTTCATCATTGATATAGAGTTCAAGCTTGTTCCCCTTTCTCGTCAAAACCCTTTTGATATGGAGAACTTGATCCCTTACCGGGCAATAAATCCATGATTCGATAACCGATTCCTTCTGGCCCCTTCTAATTAAATCAATGTCTCGGACATTCTTTCTAGAAGTGTAATCCAACCAACACTTCTCTATCGCGGATTGAATAGCGGTCTTCCCACTTCCATTACTCTCCTGACCCTCATCGGATCTATTCTCACCAACCAGAAGTACCGGACCTTCCTCGAAATCATATTCAAGTTCCCTGAACGAAAGAAAATTCGTTAACTTTAATTTTATCGGTTGCATGTTAATCTAATTTTATCTGTTTGCGTATTTCCTCCAATAATTCCGGGTTATCGGATAGCACGGTTTTGACATTCACCTCGCCTTGACCCAGACTCGTTCCATTGTAGGAAAACCAACTTCCGTTTTTCTTGACGATACCCTGCTCGATCGATAAATCTAATATTTCTTGCATGATATCGATTCCCTTACCGAAAGCGATTGAAATCTCCGCCTGCTTAAACGGTGGTGCTATTTTATTTTTCTTAACGGTGACCTTACTCCGGATAGCCGCGACGTCATCGCCCTCTTTTTTATTACCCATCCTGCAAATCTCAATACGCTGGGATGCGTAAAATTTCATCGCGTTTCCTCCGGGCGTTGTGTTCGCCGCACCCATAAATCCGATATTACTTCGGTATTGATTTATGAATATAACCAACGTCTTATTCTTCTTTGCTTTCTGCGCTATAAGGGGTAACTCGGCGCTCATCAACCGGGCAACTAATGCGATTACCGCGTCACCGACCTCACCATCTATCCTCGCTTTGGGTACCAGCGCGGCGATGGAGTCAAGGATAATTATACCAATATCCGGGCAATCTAACATCCTCCTCATGATGGAAAGGGCCATCTCTGCTGAGTCTGCCTGACTTAACACAAACTTTTCCGGGCTCAAATCGACCCCCAACGCTCTCATATAATCAGGATCCATCGCCTGCTCGGTATCGATGTAACCCGCCGAGCGACCCATATCCTGTACTTCCCTGCACGCGTGAATGGCCAAACTGGTCTTACCACTACTTTCATGTCCGAATATCTCAACCAGCCTACCCAGTCCGTAACCACCACCTAGCGCTCTATCTAGAATCAACGAACCCGATGGCACTCTCTCAACATCTATGTAACTGCCACATATCGCTTCCTTACCGAACTCTTTCTCAATTCCGGCAATCATACTTTTTAAATCCATCACTCAACGTATTTTTTCAGGAAATTATATCCCGCGTTAAAATCATATTTTTTCTCGTCACAGAATTTTTTAAACACATCTTTCATGCTTGCTTTCGACACCGGATTATTTTCTTCTCCGTTAACGGGAACAACAGCGCACTCTATATCCTTTCTCCGTTTCTTCACAATAATACCCTTCTCCGTGAAAATTTCATCGGCAAGTGATTTAAGTTTACTTTCAGATCCGATAAATTCAATTTTCACGTTTGAATTCGATGTGTCTTGCTCTTCCGCGAGTTTAACTAGTTCTGATTTCGATATGTTATCTAGGTCAATCTTGAATGAACGGTATTCCCTGAATCGTGCTTTCTCAAAAATCACTTCCCCGTCATCATGTAGCAACCAAAAGCCTTTTTCCGGATCCTCGCCGAAATTATTCTGCCTTATCGAAGATAGGTGATATATTCCCTGTGATACTTCCTGGGCGTTGTGATAGTGGCCGAGATAAACCCTCGTGAAGGTTTCTTTCAATAACTTAGGTGTGATCTTGCTTATAACTTTTGAGCCATCATTATTGACACTTCCTGTTAACGCGGTATGACTCAGCAATACTTTGGGTGTCGACGCCACGATACCATTCTCGGAGATCTTTCTCCTCAGCTTCTCATACCTTTCCAACCATATTTCAGTGTCATAAAACGGTATAACACCCACCGTTAGATCTTGAATTGATATTAATTCCTCGGTTCTGTGAAGGTAAAATGCTGGGTGATGATAAAACGGATCCAAAAAACTACTATCACTTTTATAATCAGTCTTATCATGGTTTCCGGGAATACAGCCCAGAACCATGTGATTCTCCCCGATCATGTCAAGTATCGCTGTGAACGCATTCAAAACCTCCTCTCTCTGTGAAATCCTACTATCGAACACATCTCCCAAACAGAGTAATGTCTTGCAATCATGTTGTTGTGCAAGTTTAATCTGCTGATTGATAAGATCTTTCACGATAGCTATATTAGATTGTTGTAGGTGCCAATCCGTTGAGATGACACCTATGACCTTATTCTTATCCATATTTCATGTTGATAAAAGAAAGGGTGTCACCCCTTTCTTATTTTTTTCGATTAAGAATATTTCTCAAAGAAGCTTTCACGTCTTTCGGATCGTGAATTTTAACCCCGGTATCCTCCTGTTTTGCTTCCTTTTTTTCAGTCACCGGCGATGTATTGGGTGCCTTATCCATTTCATCAAACGGCAATCCTTCACCCGCCATTTTATCAAACGGTAATTCCTCGCCTTCCATCGCGAGTTGATACCACTTAACGAGATCCTCCTTCGATAAATTCGGTAAGGTATACCCTTCGTCGGAATAATTTGATGCTATATACTCACGAAGCATCTTTTTCATCTTCAATGGTGTCACTTCATTCGATTCTTCTTTTTTAAACGCCTGCTCGACCTCATCCTCGGCAATTTGTTTCGGTTCAGGAACGATTTCATATAACTTACTTACAAGTTCCTCGAAGTCAGGATCACCCAACACGTCGAACTCCGGGTGTTGCGCCTCGAGATTCTTCAACCCCTCTAGCGCGAGATTCAAATCACGGGTTGTGTAACAATCAACGTATAATTCTTTCAAAGATGGTTGACCCGCCAATCTTTCTAATTCCGAATCGGAGATCTTGCATTTTTCAAAAAAATCTTCCCATGATTGTCCAACCGTGGGTTTTCCTGCCTCAACATCGTAATAAACCCTTTCCTTTCCATTCTGTGTTTTAGTTCCCTTCACAATAATCAACGGGAAACCATCGTCAGGTGATGAGAACATATCTAAGGATACCTTATTGCACTCCTCCGCCAATTCGATTGATTTCTTGTGCAATAAATTGAACCAATTTGTTCTTAATTCGAGACGGTACAAATCCCTTTTTGCATCCTGCACGTAGCAGACCCAGGTTGATTGAGGGATACACCCAGGTTTCCAATTCTTTCCTGATCCGCCACCCTGTATCGGAAATAAGAATTTCTTCTTATCATTCTCATCCTGAAAATCTTCCGCTTTTTCAAACACCTTTTGGATGTAGAACTCAACGGGATCTTGAAGACCTGATTCCTTAACCGCGTCACAGTGGGTTGTCGCGATGAAAATTTTCTTATTCTTCATCACCTTCCGGCCCGTTTTCTCACCGTTTTCCCATTCGTCATCTAAAACGGGTAACTGGGTTGTACGCATCGCAACATAAGCCGCTGTTTCCGGGTCTGATGATGGTAACACGCGAAGCCAGTTTCGTCCGTCACTGATCGTGTAAAAGGGAGCCCGTCGTCCATCAGTTTGATAAAATGTTTTATTCGTTTCCTTCTGTTTCTGCTCCTCTTTCTGAATAGTCTCAAAACTTGATGCTTTAAATCTACTTCTGTCAAATGCCATAACTTTACGTTTTAAACTGTTTAATTAATCTTTTTACTTAACTCTGATAATTTACTTAAAAATTCGTCCTTCAATAAATGATATTTATTTAACAATGAACTTAAATCACTAGCTACATCAAATGATACTCTCTCGACCGCGAGGGATATCGCCCTTTCCAAGGTAACACCGTATGCTAAATCTTTCGAATATGATTCCTTGATTTTCTCTCCGCTTCTTATTTCGAACACATCATATCTACCAAGAGTACCCGGGCAGGGTTTGATCTCAATATTCTCAATTATTAATGAATCCATACTACAATCCTTTCTTAATTAAAAATGTGTTTACTTTTGATTCAACTAGTTCGGATAAAAATTCCTCCGGTGATACGGGTCGAACTATCGAGCTTAACTTCTTACTTTTGTCATTAATCGCCCAGAACCAAGAATCCAAAATATTCAACATCCGCTGGTTCTCAATCATATCATCCTTTAATGTTTGAAATTCGGTGTCAGTATAGATGGCCTCATCCACGGATTTCTCCGTTAATTTGATATAATCATCGCCGAATTTAAACTTTCCTTGATTTTTATTCGCTTCGATACGAATATCCTTGCGAAAATTCGCTTCGTAAATATCACATTTCAATTTGCTCCTATTATATAGCGCCTCCGCTTCCGCTTTCCAGATTCCCACCTTGTTCAACAAGGCTGAAACTGTCACTATCTCACCATACAAATTTCCATGATCGATCCTACATAATGTGTCAATATCTATCTCATCTTCCGAATCTTCTGATATCAGCACAACGGGCCTATTTCCTATATGAACAACAGTGTTCATCTCATTTTTGTTTTCGTAATTTAAAGATACCGATTTAAAAATCAAATCACAACAATCAAAAATAACCGTTACGTTAGTATCAACACCTCCGTGTTTTCATTCGCGTAAATGGCCATTTGTTGGTTTCTCTCATCCCAGTTTGTTCGGCCGTTCATGAACAGAATTGTATCCTTGCAATTTTTCAAAATATTTTCGAACGATTCATATTCATTGGACCAGAAAACAACCGTTCGAAACTGGTAATTCTGCTCAAGCGTGATGATAGCATAATCACCCTTTCGCCCAGTTTTTATTGCGATTTCATACACATAACCCGCGGCTGTTAAATTATAACTTTTCGTTTCCAAGGGATCGTCAATTATCTCAGAAAAATCTTTGAAAGGATATTCTGAATCGCCGATCATCTCCTTGAAATAATCCAAGTATAATTTTGAATAATTGAAAAACGCCAAGCCGCACAGTTTCTTCTGCCTCAAATTATGCCACCACTCCAATTTCACCTTATCAGGATTCAACTCAAACGTATCTTTCTCCTTATCAATTTTCACCTTATTGGCAGTTCTGTATCGTTTTATAAGTTTTATCCTGTCTATAACGTTTGATATTGATTCCAGCTCATCGAAAGCACCGCATGAAATCAAATTTTCTATAACACTTTTATTAACGGCACTTCCTTTCTGTGAATGTCGGTCTAAAAATTCATCAAAATCAAAGTAAGGTCCGTTCTCTGATCTTTCCTTCATGATCTCCGCTTGTGCCTTCTCGCCGACCTGTTTCACTGATGAGATTGACCACACCAAACTTTTATCAGTGAAATCTGTCTTGATCTTATCCGTCGATTCATTAATATCAGGGGGGATCACCTTGATATTTCCTATTTCATTTATCTCGTGTAGATAAACGGGGAAATCATCATCATCAGCGTAAGAGAACGCAACGGACCAGAAAGCTAACGGATAATTTACTTTTAACCACTGACACGCGTATCCTGTGTTTGCATACGCGACCGCGTGGGATTTATTGAACTGATAATCAGCCATATTCTCAATTTCCTTCCATGTCTCTTCCGCGTATTTCTGATCAACACCGAAATTCTCGATATAATTTTTCAAAAATCTTTCCCTGAAGGGTTGAAGTTTCTCCACGTTCTTCTTACCAATCGCCCGGCGTGCGCCATCCGCGTCAACAAGATTAAACCCTCCTAACACTTGGAACATTTTCATTGTCTGTTCCTGCCATATCATGATATACCGGCTACTTTGAAGTATTTCTCCCGCCCCTTTTCTAAATGATACTTCCCTCTCACCCTTTTTACGAAGGATATACTCGTTATGGAAATTTCCCTCCATAACCCCCGGTCGATATAACCCAATACAGTTTACAAGCTCTGTTATGTTATCGGGCTTTAACATCTTACAATATCCGGTTAATCCTTTCGCACCGAAATGAAATACATCGCCATTCCACCCTCTTTGAAAATACGAATAAACTTTCGGATCATCAAGGGGTAATTCATAGAGGTTGATTTCTTCACCAGTATCATCTTTGATTAATTTCAATATGTCGCCGAACTTACTTAACTGCAAGATTCCCAGAATATCCTCTTTCAAAAAACCCGCAGCGTCAAGTTCACCACCCTCCCACTCGCTGATCAACATATCACCCTGTCGGCGAATTGGATTCCAATGATACATGTCTTTTTCATCTGGGTAGATCATCATGGCACACGCGTGAATCGATTTCGCCTTCGGTTGGCCCTGTATCAAACCAACCATCTGTATGATATCCGGGTTTCTGTTGATGAAATTCGCAACGTCTTTTTTCTGACAAGCAATTCTGAATAAATCATCAAAATCTTTCACACCATCTATTTTAGAAGTAAACGAATTTACCTCGGCGACGGGGACACCTTTCAACCTACATAGATCCTTGACGGCAGCCTTGACTTGAAGAGTCGTGTAGGTTCCCACGGAGCAAACTTGATCAGCACCGTAACGCTCCTCCATGTATCTTTTAACTTCCGGTCTTCTCGCCATCTCGAAATCAGTATCGATGTCCCTTAGTCTGGCAGCGAACCGTGCTTGATTCGCTGCCGCTTTTCTAATTTAATTGATTTAACTATATATTCCATTTCAAATTTTGTTTTATCTGTTTTACAAATCTAGATTTTTCAATAAAAGACATCACCTTTCTCCTTATATCTGTTTCTCTTAAATACACCTCCGTATATAAAGGAACCCATTTCCTTTCGAATAGCTTGCCTTTCTGAAGAAAAGTAAGTAATGTATCATGATTACCACTCGGTGATAATGTTTTTTGTGCGTCATAAGCAGATAGAAATTTATGTACCTCTAAAGTATAAATATTTATCATCACAATCGGTTTCGCATTCGGATTAAGACTCCCTTTCGCAACACCCCGGTCTTTTCGGATTACTGAGATATGATCCTTCATTTCTTGGGACCATTTATTCCCATAATTACCATTTTTCTCACCCACTCGTCTCGGCGGCTTAATACCGCCAATTTTTAAATTTAGTGTTCGTCGATCTCTCACCCACTGATGATCAACTACACGTTTTTCCTGAATCAATACATCATCTACGGTATTAAAATACAACAAATTCACTCTCTTAAACGCACCAACCCCGTACAATCTCACGCAATTACCTAATGACATTGATAAAGGGTCCTTGTAATCTTTTAAACCCGTGGAGTAATCCGTCTTGATTCCGCCACCAATATAAGAATCTTCCACTGTTTTTGATGAATGAACCCCAACATATACTTTTCCGTTTACCATACAGGTTGTTTTATACAAAATATTATAAAGGTTATTGTCACCCTTAAACGGATTCCTTTGTCCGTTCGAGCATTTTGCTAATATCTCCTGATCCGACACTAACGATTCTATCTCCATCTTTTAAATCTTGAGCTTTTACATCTAATTTTTCTCCCGATCTAAAAATACACACTTTATCATCAAAATCCAACTCTATATCTAAATTATTATCGAATGTGATTTTTACAACGTCCACTTCAACTTGTTGACCGATACGACCTTTATTCAGAAAACGTTCGAATAGCAAATCGTAATCAAACGGGTTAATGTGCGTCAGACCCAATAAATAGGCAACGAGGGAGCCACAAGCTGATCCACGGCCGAACCCTACGAGTATACCTTGACGTTTACACCATTGGGTGATATCCCAAAGTATCAAGAAATAATCAACAACATCTCCGTATTTAATTACAGCTATTTCCGTTTCAAGTCTATCAAGATACTTCTCTTGTTCATCAACATCACTTATCCCCATGCTATTAAACCCATCCGCGACCAAGGATATAAGCATATCAACTTTTGATTCATCATATTTCTTGAACTCCTCCTCGGTCATTTTATATTTAGGAAGATGACGTTGTGATAGATCGACCTTGAAATTACTACACCTTTCAGCGATATCATTTGTGTTCCCGATCGCGAATCCGATGATATCAAGCATAACATCTTGATCATTGGCTGAGAATAATTCCCTAATCTCCATCAAATATTCTTCGTTACACTTGAAATATTGATTTTTTGAAAAATCGTTACTTATACCCGCAGATGAATTCAACGCTTTTTTCAGATAGAAATATTCTTGGTCCAAATAATACGCGTCACAGATATTTGTGGGTAACATGGAACTTGAGAAATACTCCTGAAGGTTTAGAAGGTATGTTTTATCCCTTTCATTTGAATCAAACCTAACTGAATCAAGTTGATAGTATGCGCCCTCAAATTCTTTCGGTACATCCTTAAATTGTAAACTCTTCGGGTCAATCACAATAATTAACCCCTTTGTCAATGACAGAAATCTCTCCTCATCGATCCTTACGTTATTATCGACATTAATTTCCTTGTTGATGGAAAGAAGATTCATCCACCCTGTTTCATCCACGACGTAAACCTTCACATCGTACAGAAGATCTTTCTTTTGATTGAACACGGTAACGGTTTCACCGATCACCGGTTTCAAACCGTGTTTCTGGCATTCCAACTGAAATTTAAGCACACCCGCAAGTGTGTTTTTCTCACAGATACCCAAAATACTCACACCGAAAAAATTCGCTTTTCGACACCAATCTCCATAATCTCCGGTTCCGTTCAATAATTCAAACGGACCTCTCACTCCCAGAAATGATTCGGTCGGTAAATCACTATCAACCTTACCGATATATTTCAAGAGTTTCAACTTCACTTTCGATTCATTACCCTTTCTCAAAGTGTAATACAGACGGCCGAACTTATAGATATAATTATTCGCAGTGATGGGTGTTCCTATGTAATTAAACCCTCGATCAAACAGAAGTCCGTCGACATTGGGCCCTGATAATTCATATGTATCACCATCCATTGTGATAATACCCAGGTCGGAAATATCATATATAAATCCATTGCGATCGAGATACGATAACAGTTCTTTCATATTTTAAATATAATGGGAACCCTTTTACGGGGCCCCGTAAATTCAAATTTATATCTCGCCCTGGCTGGAATCACAACTCGATGCCTCAATTGCCTTAACACACTTGTAAATATACACGTTGCTTTTTCCAAGAATTGTTGCTATTTCAGCTTTTTTCTTTCCCTCAGAAAGAAGTTGTTTGATTTGAGGTAATAGTGGGTTACTGAGAGAGATCACACCGTTTCTCTTCCCGGTCACTGACTGTTTCTTCGCCTTCTTCTCAGCCGGTTTTTCATCCACACTTTTATCCGTTTCAACTGTGTGCTTCCTGAAATCATCCGGGTTGAAATTTTCACGGAATGAAAGGATCGCATCCAACTCACTCTCTTCAAGATCCTTCATATCGCGATCATCAACAATCGCGTCAACCCTGGCGTATAAATCGCATGCACCAAACGCCGCCAGTTGATCGTAAAATTCGGTTGCCTGATCGCACTTGCTCTTTACATCCTGACCCAGTTGATCCGCAACCGAATTCTTTCGAGCCTCATATTCTTCCAATGTCTCAATTAATTTTAAATTAGACATTGTGATATAATTTTTAATTCCACGAATTGATGCTTCTTTACGAAGTTCCTCACGGGTCATTTCACTAAACTTTTTCATAATCTCTTGTTTTTAAGTTGTTACTGTTTCATTGTTTCAATGTCTAAAGATACACAATGTTTATTTATTTACCAACGAATCCAGCAAAAAATCGGTACTTTTCAATATTAAATTTTATGTCATTCCATTGAGATTGTTGTACATCGATACCCACCATCTTATGAAGCATCACGGGAATTTTTTCTTCAAGTCCGCTATCCGTATATCTTACACCGTGTAAACCATGAATAACTGGATTAGATGTATCGATACTTCTGATAAAGTGATACTTATCCTCGTTATATTGGCAAACTTCTTGCGGTAATACTGTGCCCAGTAAATGCAACGGCTTTTCACAATCCATAACACCGTGATTGATGAGCTGGTCAATGAACATTTTTCTTCCTCTACAATATGCCTTCGATGTATTCTCATCAGCCGCGAGACTTAAATAAATGGGTAAGTTGAAAGGTAGCGCGACCATATCGCAACACTCGACCATGCATTTATAGCATTCGACAAGTTCATTCCAACTTATCCCCTGAACAACACCGATTGAATAGCTGCACGATATTTTCTCCCACGTTCTCGCCATTCTCATCGTTTCTTTCGCATTTCTCAAAACATCGGGTAAAACGTAATAAGTTGGCTTCAGTGCCTTAATCCATGAACGAAATCTATTTGTGTCAAATGCCGACCCCAATTCGAACACTGAATTGTCAAGAATTACCTCGCGTCCCTTGTTAACAAGCGCATCCATGAAAAATTCGAAATAATCGCCACCTATATCGGGATCTTCAAACAAGTGAACAAGTGCGTAATCATAATCAGTCATCGATTGAACCTTGTTCATAATCGATAACGGTGCTTCATGCGCTATCTTAATCATTGTGTTGATATTTTATAGGATCTGTCATATTATTACTAGCGAACGCTTCTAGCCGCTCGGTGCAATTATGCACCAAATATCCCTCACAAATAAACGAACCAGCACTAGTCTTAATATCATATACATGTGCCTCCCTGACTGGTTTATCCATTTTATTTACCACCACTTGGTCTAAAAGCCTTATTGAATTATATGTGCCTAACTTTTCAAGCATCGATACACGTTTTCCTGCACCGTACTTTAATGTAATTATGTACGGTCTTGTTACTCTCCAAGTTTGCATAAGGGTACCGCCCTCCTTAAAACCGGGCGTAACGGATTGCGACTTGTCGCACTTAATCCCCAATAATGATAATGCTTTATCGATTCGAATACACTTTTCTTTATTCTCAGTCACTGCTTGGCTTATAGAAAAACCGAATGATCCATTTGATTTATTGTGACAAGCACACCCATCAGCTATCAACATTCCATTTAAATACCCGCGCAAATACTCGGGATGTTCATTAAACTTTGTCTTCTCAAGAAACACAGGGCCATAACCACCACCAGCATAATGCATGTTGGTATCTTCCCTGTAAGTGATTTTTACATTACATGGCTCGATATATTTATTATAAAGAGACCAAAATTCTTCCAATACATCGAACTCTTTTTGAAATGTATGAACACCCCGTGTGTCAATGGACCCATCGCCATCAGCAAATCCACGTAAATAACCCAGGGCGAATTTTTCATCATCAACCTCTTTTCTTGTATATGATACCGGCCAAAATTTCACCATATAAGTAGCATCCTTTCTCCTCATCTCCTCGTACTTTCTGTATCTTGGCCTTAACTTCATATTTGAAGCGTACACATAATGATCCTTCGTTAAAAGAAGACCCGCCATATCATACACCGGTTGAATACCATTGTCAAACCTATCCAATACCTTCGCCACACAAATTTTCTTCGTGTTTTCGTCCACGGACCACACTTCATCTCCAATACAAACATCTTTAATTTGCTTCCATGTATTGTCACTCATCAGTACTTTCTGTGATTCTTCTATACACGTACCGCATTTTCCACATGATCTACCTTCAGAATCAGGATTGTAGCATGAATGCGTGTTATATAGTACTTTGTTAATCTCATAATCGTTAAATCCGATCATAACCATGGATTTCACACCCTCATTAAGAACACCGGCCTTATCCATATAATTAAACGGTGCTTCATAACTTACCCTTTCACTACCCCAATTTGAAATTTTAAACGCATGTTCACATGCCACCCGCGACGCTTCGGTGCAATCAGGGTAAATTGCATGATCGCCGTTGTGTAAACCCAAAAACACGTTTACGTTATCCTGTGTTTTATTTGCCCACGATAAAGCCTTTCCGTAGATGATCGAAGAAAAAATCACATTCCTATTTTCAATCACGGTCGATTTCATATTTTCATCCGCGTAATGACCTTCGGGAATTGCCTCACCACCAATATGGAGCGATGAATTACTCTCACTAAAGCAATCGCTCAGGTCAATAATCTGGTGACTTACCTTAAAGCCCTTATCCTGTAACATTGATATATTTAACCGAACTTTTTCTAATTCGATGAAATGTTTTTGTCCGTATTGGAAGGAATACGCTCTTACCTCGTAATCATGAGCAAGCAAATACATGAGCAAGCACGTACTATCCAATCCGCCCGATAAACTTAAAATCGCCTTTTTCATTTTATAATCTGTAATTAAATTCCATAATATCCAATACCTGGGAAACTCTTTCGTCAATACTTCCACTCACATAGTGTATCCCTCGTGGTGCGAAGTCTTGTAACATACGCGCGTTTTTCTCAAATAAACGATCGATTTCCTTTTGAAATACTTCATCGGTTGACCGAACGCCGTCGTCCACGATTTTAAACTCCGGCCTCAGTATAATATGATGACTGTAAAGGGGCTCTATATGAAATAGAAGTTGGGTGACCGTGTCAACCATTTCGTCCCAGAGAGGCCTGTCCTCGCTCGATGACCTATCTCGGTTATACTCCGTGTAACACAGAACATCTAATAGACATCTATCAGAAATAATATGATCATGCGGTGACATCGCTGACTCGATAATTTCTTTCACATACGAAGTTGCAATCCAAAGTTGATCATAAATACCCGCCTCTTTATTAATCTTTATACCACGATCATTACCTTTTCTTGAAGGAGATCCCATAAAGAGAGATCCTTCCAAACATCTCTCCTTTTTCAACGCCTCAATTAACGTTGTCTTACCTGTGCACTGAGCACCTGAAATTGATATAATCATTTTTAAACAATTAATTTATTTCCAACACCATAAAGATACACAAAGTGTATCAAATTATCAACAAAAACAGAGATTATTTTCTCTGTTTGTCGTTTTGATATTGGCCGTTATATAAATCTTCCTCGTTTACATCCGTGCAATCATAGCAGTAAAATTGTGCGACCCGGGCGTTTTTCTCGATTGTAATTGGATGAAATACCTCCATGAACGTACCCATTGAATCGGTATGAAAACCGGCATCAAAAATTGATGAATAAATCCACGCACCACACCGGGCAACTGAACTTCTCTGTACTATCCGGCCCATTTTGTTTTTAGGTATGTTGCAGCCTTCAATGAAATCAATCATGTAATACCCCGGAGATAAATGCCAAACCTCGTTACCGTTTATATCAAGAAAAGATTGGATTTCTTCGTATGAGGGTAACATTGTTTTACCTTCACGGGGTATGAATCCCTGCCCTTTCACGACACTCACCTTTCTCAGTCTAATATCACACCCATGCTGGGTTAAATTTTCTTCCAAATGATTAACGATAATACCTTCATTGTGTAACTCTTTTCCGTTTAACATAATCCTTAATTTATTAAAATTCAACTATACAATTGTTTCATCATTCTGTTTCTCATACAGAAACTCTCTCGCTTTCGCATCCGCGAACGCATACAAAACGATATCCCGGCACAAATAATGATACGGTATTCGCCCTGATAAATCCGGACCTGCACTTTCATATGCATCCGGGCCCGGAACGATCACACCCTCACTCACTTTTCTTAAAAAATTATTACGTGCTTTCTCTATATTTATCGCGTACCTAAAAATCGAAAAGTCGACCGAATCGGGCATGACGAATCTCGTTGTCTCGACATTTGAACATCCCAGAAGATGAACATATTTTCCCTTATCTCTCGCATACTTCATCATCTTTCCTAATTCATCCCTGTATATATGCCATTGTCTTGCCTGCGCAAGACCCCCTATTGACAAAATAGGATAAAGAGATGAGTCACAGAGATCCTTCCAGTACTGAAAGCCCTGGTGCATTTTAAAAACGGGCGCCGGATAATATCCTGTTATTTCCTTGATCTCCTCCCTTAGGTAATTTTTAGGTGATAATAAATCATCATCCTTTCTAAAATATTCATTATCAAGTTCAAAACACATTTTAAACGGATACATTTTGAGAAACCGAAGAAACTTTTTCTTCATTTTCTCGCATTCATTCCAAAAATCAGGGTTGTTTTCACCCAGTTTCTTTTGTTTTTTGAATAGTGTGAAACCACCAGAATCTAACCATATCCGATCGCCTCCAACAACGGTTTGAATAAATTTAATATACCCGGCGGTCATATCGACGGTTGAAATCAGGTAATCGTTATCATGTGCAAGCAAAAGTTTTTCCAAGACTTTATCGGACCTACAACTACTCACCAGACCACCACCCAATCCCATCACAAGCCTTTTTTTAGGTTTCTCAAACATATCAATCAATACCGGCTATTAATTTATCAAGTTCATCTTTGTTATCCTGAAGAGTTGTGATACCGATTTCTTTCATCGCATCCTTGTTACCCGATTTTTCAACAAGACGTTGAAGTCCCGTGTAATTCCATGAGGAATACTCACCAACTTTATTATCGGCGACCAAAAAACCAACCTTTTCCTCGTCCGTTAAACCACTAACGACTAAAACATCAAACTCTTCAACACCAAGTAGCTGCAACGCTTTGAATCTCGTATTTCCCGCAAGTATCGTTCCTTCCTCATCAACAACAATAGGATTAATATATCCGTATTCTTGAATGCTTTTTGCAACAATTTTCGCAGATTTCGAATTTTTTCGAGGATTCGATGGGTGACAGTGTATGTCACCCACGCTCACCCATTTAATTTCCTTCTGTATTTTCTTTATTGCCGACATATTTTATTTTCTCCCGAGTTTATAAATCTGTATCGCTCTTAAAAACTCATCGCGGCTATTCATCTCATTTGTTAAAAACGCCCCCGAACAATAGTGGGTTGTCATCGTACTATTATCTTCTGCGCCCCGCATGCTCACGCACATATGTTCCGCCTCAATATAAACTGCGATGCCCAGTACCGTATCGCCGAATACGTTAACCAAATAATCATGAATCTGCCGGGTTAATTGCTCCTGTAACTGGGGCCGTTTGGCAAACCAGTGAACTATTCTGTTTAGTTTCGAAAGACCGATAACCTGACCATTTTCCTTGCCAATATACGCCAAACTACAGAACCCTGTGAACGGAAGTAAGTGGTGTGAACACAATGAGTTCACCTCTATCCCGTGTTCGATCACCATACCGGAATACCCTGAACTCGGGAACACCGCCAGTTTCGGGGGTGCTGAGTAAGCACCCGATGTGATCTCGTTAACGAACATCTTCGCCACCCTGTACGGTGTTTTTATCATGTTGGGGTCATTCTTCCAATCATACCCCAGGGCCTCCAAGAACTTACCGTACGCCTCGGTGGCCCTTGCCAACATCTCGTTTCTATCATCATCGGAAAGAACGACGTTCCCTCCTGCCATTATTTTTTTCATATTTCGTGTTTTATCTCGTTTTTAACTAAGCATCTCTTTTCGTTCCGAATATAATTACGTGAAGCCGATCCGTGTAGTTGTAACCCAAATCTATACACCTTTGAACCAACCACTTTCTTTTCACAGCCAACTTCTCCTCCGTGTCACCTTCCGGCATGAGATATACATTCAAAGGAATCGGGTGTAACCCTATCTCATCCATGTACTTTCTTATCTTATAAAGTTGTCCCCGAACTTCTGTTATATCATCCTCTCCTGATACAACGTATTTCAATTGATGTTGCAACGATTTCATAATCCAAGAAACGATAGCAGGTATGTTCTCACGGAGTGAACCGTGTTTTTCCGCCCAAAAACTCTCGCATGGAATCGAACTTGATAATTTCGGTGATATCGAAACCAAATTTAATCTAAAATTATCAAAGATTCGTTCCTCTGATGGTGGGATGGTTCCGTTTGTCTCCATCGTTATAAATAAGGCGCGTTGACGTGCTATCTTAACAAGTTCACTCACTAACTCGGCGTGCAACATAGGTTCACCCCCTGTGATGAGTAAATGGGATATTTGGGGATTACATCCGATGATGGCAAGCACATCATTCAACGAATACTTACCTTTTTCAGGTTCCCACGAACTGTAGGCTGTGTCACATATACTCCCCTTGAAGGCACATCTCAGGTTACACCCGGATGTTCTTATAAGAATATGGGGGACTCCTACCTTCATACCCTCTCCCTGTATACAGGTGTGCAAATCAATAATCGGTTGAATTTCTGAATAATCCATTTTTAACATAAATAAGCGTTATACAATTCTATAAACTCAGCGAGATCCAGTTCTGAGAATCTCCGTTCTTTCGCAATCTCTTTAATAAGGTCAAGTTGATTTTCATAAAGCTCATCCGCCATCTCACCATACCCGCTCACCCTTAAATCAATCACAGGTAATGAAAGTTCAAATGCCAGACTTTCATCAAACCCATAGTGATCAACGAGATCATTTAATTCCTTTTTCGTTATCATAATTTCACCTGTAGTTCAACCTTTGGGTTCACGAATTTAATCCCCCGAAAAAGTTTATGATAAATCTCAGTTTTTGCCAACGAAGGGCTAACTTCTATTTCTTCGGGATACATTTCCAAGTATCTATCATAATCATTTCGATCTGATTCGGCGTAACCAGTGTCCGTTTCATGAACTCTCACTGATTGCACAACCACGTTACCCTCGCCATTGTTAAATTCTGTTTTTTCTAATATCGATTCAAAGCAAGCGAAAAACATGGATGAAAGTAATTCGGCGGAGGGATTACAGGGTAAAATTATCCACCTATCATTCATAGCCTGTATGAAATTTTTATAAACCTCGTTATCTTTCGCCCATAATAAATGAGTGTGATCGAATAGATCAACTACCTCCTTAAAATTACTAAGAAGACCGAAATCAACGACCATCCCTGCGTTATCCAAACGATCCGAGGTCAAAAATAGCTCAACCTTATAGCTGTGGCCGTGAATTGAATGTGAACATCTGTCCGATGTGCAATTTCTCACAATATGACTTCCCTCAAACTTAAACAATTTTCTAATTATCATACTATCAATATTTTTAAATCAACACCATAAAGATACACAATGTTTATCAAATAAACAAATCTTCAACCAACAATTCTACGTCTATATAGCGTAATGGTATACTTTCCCCTTTCGGTGTTATGATGATTATTTTCTCCCAATTGGGATTGTTCTCCTTCACAACACACACTTCACCCTGATACTTCACCTTTCTCCCGGATTTAAACGCGTAAAATCTATCATATATTACCGGGCTATTCTTCAAAGGATCATATTTCAAACCCGGCATCCCGTACGGTTGAAGGAACACATCCTTCAACATGCGATGATATTCTTGACTATCCTTGAAAATACTACGTAATTGATATTGATGCGAGATTTTCATTATCTTAGCCTTTTTCTTCTCGCAAATATCATTGCACATTTTAATAAAACAAGGTTCCTCGTACACCAAGGTCCTGAATAAATATGAGAAATATTCCAACTCTAATTGTTCAAAATATTCCCTTACTGTTAATTTTCCGTTCTGAGGTATCATATATCGTTTTATCTAGGTTATTTAAATAAAAATTCAAAGGATCCTGCATATCAATCAGAACTCGTTGTAAATATTGCATTGTCATATTTCCGGGATCAACATCCTTATCCTTTATCCGACAAACTTTCACATTAAAAAATTTACTTAAATGAAGTGCGGTTTCCTTACTTTCCCTTAAAGCGTCCTCATCATACATTAGAATCACAGTTTTGACATTCGTTTTTCTTAGTTGATCCAACTGACCTGGGCTTATCTTCTTACCAAAGGTGAAACAACATGCAATTTCCTGGTTAAATCCCAGGTTAATCAGATAATCAACATTCACTTTATCAAACAAACCCTCGACCAATATCACGGTTTCTGTTTCCGGCCCGATAAAATTATACCCACCCAGAATATGAGAAAAACCATCCTGACTATTCATGTACCGTAGAACCATTTTACCAATACCTTCCTTAAACAACGTTCTATTATTATCATGCCACGTTTTATTGTATCGTGACCTCGCCAGCCACGCGACAACCCTATCTCCTTCCTTAATCTTGAAGATAATGTAATTATGCTTAGCTAACGTCTCCTCCAAAACTGATTTAGTGTATGATGGTTCAAATTCTTCATAGTGTTCCTTTAAAAAATGTCTGCTCTCCAGATACGGATCGTTGACCAAAGGTTTCAACCCAATGGGGAGTCTTGTGTTTGATTGAACATTCTCTTCAATATCATCCTCCTCTTTGATTAAAGGTGTTAATTTAGTATTTTTTTTCGACATTTGGTAATCATTTCTTATCAAATCTTTTCGGTCCATTTTGATAAGATAATTACGAATACTTGTTTTTGTTCCGCATTTAAAACAATGGAATACCGCTGAATGCCCATCGTCCGTGAAAATTAACGCATTCTTTCCATCTTTTCCGCAAAACGGACACGGTTCTTTTGAACTTAGCCAACCTTTTTGACCGAAGGGTTTGAGGTTTAACTCGGCGATTATCTCATCCTTATCAATAATCATCACATAACCCTCCCTTTCTGTTCGTTTGAATTAGATCTTATTCGTTTTCTCCCACCACCGTGTGTGTGTGTAATTTTTAAATCATAGAATTCCTCCAGGGTTCTCTTTCTATCATAGAACCGCCCTGCGTTGTAATTCGTTGCCACTTTAAAAACAGGATCGACATTTTCATAATCACGAACCTTATCCTTGAAAATCCTACAAGTTTTATGCTTTACCTCTTCCAATGTTTGATTGATGGAAAATACCCAACTAAAGGGTTGAACAACGGTTCTATCACCTTCCGCGTAACTTCGATCTATAACTTTTTCTTCGTCATTCCAAACTTCAAAAGGAACATCACCTGTCTGAATCGCGGTTACACAGGACATGCCAAATTCCTCGCACATATTTTTCAATCTTTTTCCACACTCTTGAAACTTATATTTTGGTCGGGGGTCATTATCAAAACTCGGTATACCCGTTCTTATCAGATTAAATGAATCTATAATTAAAATCCTAGGAAACTTACCCACTAATTTCTTATATTCGAGGCATATCGTCCTCACATCAAGAATGGTCGCATCACCAAATTTCTTGAAACTGTAAATTTTAATATCATTCGCATAAGATTCTATATCCTTCAATGTCTTATGTAAATCATCAAGCTCATCCTGGGTGAAATTATCCTCCTTCAAATCGGTATACGTCTTAAAGGTCCACATCTGGGAATATTTCATATGTATTTTCTCTTTCGCCTCCTCACATTGGATATGAAGAACGTCTGCCCCGGTAAGCGCGGATGTTAACCCCCTCCATCGTAACACTGTCGAATTATGTGTGGGTACGAAATCCTCTACCATGAATAACTTATCCGGCGATGACACCGTTATACATTGCATCCCCGCGTTTTCAACTTTTTTGATGGATTTAATCGCACGGTAACAACAGTGCAATTTTTGAGGACGTGAAGCTAGATCGGCTTTCCTTTTTAGATGGAACAAGGACATCCCTTTCGGTCCCACTATCACCATCCTGTAATGATCACGTGTTTGGACTCTCCTACCGTTATCCGTGTAGAAGGAAGGTTTTCGTCTCATTACGCGACACAAACATCCCAGGGATTGGGCAACAAATCTCACATCGTCCATTAACCTCTTTGAAATGGAACCCATTTCAATTAACCCATTCTTATTGACATAACCATCGGTATCCAGTATTCCCCTTAAAATTTCAAGACGTGTTTCCCTATCATTGAATTTATAATCATCGGGTATAAACTTATCGATGGCGGTGTGATTGAATAATCCGTATTTTTCAAGATAATACCTCATCGAATGTTCGCTACCGTTCGTTCTTATGCCGTAAAAAAATCTGTTGACATATCTCGCTTCAATTTTTTCAGGAAATTTCAACCGGTTGACTATCTCGATATCATCATCGGCTATCGTGATACCCATGGTGCCCTCGGTACACGATCCATCACCCAACATCACCCCTAATGTGTACGGATCTATAAGCACATCCTTCTTCACGAAACCAGCATCCTCTTGCAAGGGTAATCTCCATCTCGGTCGAGATTTCGTTCCGTAATACTTCTTTCCATTTTTATAATAAACCTGTCCACCGTGAGTGCCACATCTTAAAAGACCCTTTTTCATTATCTCCCCCAAAGTTAATGTGACGACACGATCTTCGTGATACCTATCAAGCACGGTCCATAAATGATCCCTGTCACATCTTACCACCGAACCGTCAGTGAAAGTGACCTCGTAACAGTTCCTTACCCCTTGCGGGTACACACCAGTGATGATTTGCGGTTCCCCATGAATCGTGGAAATAATATCACCCACTTTCACATCACCCATTCTCATATACCCGTCCGGCGTGATGATTCTCGTATCCAATGTAAGAGCTTTCCCCACCCCCGATCTCGCCAACCATAACTCAGTGTCACCCACATCAATCCCTCCGTATTTATCATCAAGTGCATCTATTCCGAATGCAACAGGAGGTTGCTGTTCCGTTTTTTCGGCCCAATCTTTCCGGCATTTATCAAAATCGCTAAACACCCCTAAAAACATCTCCGACTGAGCCCTTAATGAAAATTCTAAAATCCTCGTACTTTCCTCCTTACTTAACCTCATCGCCTCTTCTTTTTTTCCTTCGCCGTAGAGATCGACGATGGCCTTGTTAAGAAGGAGAAATTCACTGTCACGAATATAGCTTTCAAGTTGATTTAGAAGGACTTCATCATCAACAATTTGAGATTCCTTTATCTGATCAACCGCGAGTTGAACAGCTTCCGTGCCGCTATATTTTTGGGAGATAACCCCCAGCGAAGGTATTTTATCGTATTGGTGAAACTGCTCTTTCGCATCTTTCAAAATAAATTTATACCCCACTTCCTCTTTAGGAATAAATTTAAAATCAAGGTGCCTGTCAACAATGAACATCATTTCCTTGCTTAGAAACATTTTCCGAAACAGTTCACCTAAAAAATTTGCGTTTATTTTTTCCATATCAATCCAAATCAACAAAATCAATCATTGCTTGTACGTTGTTTTCCCTCAAATCTTGTATCGCCATGAACGATGACATACATATATCATCATGTCCACAAACTGATTCAAGAGTCCCTTTCTTTGAGTTAAACGCGATTGAATTAAATTCACCAAACATCGTATCAACCAACTTTCGTGTGTTTTCATCTCCGTAAGGCACCCTCAAACGTGCACTTTCAAAAAACGCTGATAGTGAGGGTAGACCTGATTTCAGATCCTTTTTATTCCCTTCAGTTGTGATAAATTCCTCGACATTAACCAACCCCCTCTCTTTCGCCATACCCGCAAGAATTCTTTGAAATCCATTCGATTCACACACGGATTTGTTCGGCTTATATCTCGCGTTAAATTCAATAAGTTTATTCACCTGAAGATCATGGCTCGCACCCTGCTCCCTGAATATATTTATAAGATATATCAATCCGTGTGCATCCATACCCCATACGGTGTATACTGTATAATCGGCACCCACATTACCCGATATCGCAAAATCACACCCCACGACAACCCTGACTAACTTTATGGGGTAACTTTCTATATCATTTGCGAAACTGATATGTTCCATCCCACGTATGGATCTTTTCAGAAATTCATACGGGAAAATCGTTGACGTATCTGCGATCGGCACAACCAGATATTCTCGGTTGAAAACCAACGTTCCAAGTGATTTTCGTTCCTCCGTTAACCTTTTAAACGTAAGACGATCAGGTGCTAACAATTGACCATTTGGGAAAACCGCTGGGTATTCAAATACCCTGAACCGGCCATCTTTTTTTAAATCCCCGTAAATATCAGTTGCTGAATAGGGGGTCCCAAGTACACATAAATAACCGAAAGGCTCGACGATCGGTGTGATTGATCCATAAAAGACTTCATGTAACTTCTCTCTTTGCTCTTGTGAATAAAGGGAACTTTCATCAGGTAAATCGTCACACACCACCGCCCCAACATGAAGACCACGAATCATTGAATCCTTCGATCTTAAATGTAGGATCGAGTCGGTTTCAGTTGTGATTGACGTTGCGGCTAACTTAGCTTTTCCGTTGCGATTCAATTTCTCCCGAAGAATATCATTTTGCTCTATCTCGGAAATAATCATCGCGATGTGTTTCTTGCCGAGTGTTTCATTATTCGTAATCATACACGTTTCCTTACGATTCTTATTGTCGATACTATCCCTAAGAAACGTGGTTGGTCGGTCATAAGAATATAACCTCCATAAAATGAATGCAAAACACCCCTCGTAACTATTATGTACAACAGTCCCATCTTTCAAGAGAAAAAGGTGATCTCCGTCACAAGAAAAACCAACATAATCGCCATCACCGATACATTCAACCTTGAGAGAGGTTGATAAATTATCCTGCACCGTGATTTTTGAAGGTATCTTCTTTCTTTCTATTTTCACAGGAATTTCATCAACATCTCCCGAAATTGTTATCCTGTAATGAGTATAATCATGAAGGATGTTTTCACCCTTTAATGTTTTCACCTTTACATCTGCCGTCCGAGTTATAATCGAATTACATCTGAATCCCAATGATTGAGCAAGTCTTTGCGTTTGCTCTATTAAATTCCTGTCCTTAAATCCAATTTCAAAAGCATATTTACTTCGAGGATTTCCTTTTTTATACTGGGATGAACCGTCAGTATCAATTAACCCGGCTAAAAGTTTCAACCGTTGTTCCCTTGATCCAAGAAGATAAATTTCAGGTATATGCTTATTACCAAGAACCCCTAAATCTTTAAGAGCGGTTTTTAGGCGGTTTTTGAATAACCTTTCTTTTTCAATAATTCGATATGAATATTTATTTGAATTATGTTTTGACAAAATAAAACCGTTTTTCTCACAAAATTCATTTAAATATTCAATTATTTCATGATCAATAGTTGTCACTACGGGTTCCGTGTATAAACCATCACCCAACCACAACCCCAATAAATACGGATCAACAGGAAGGTCTTTTTCAGGAAGGTCCCACCCCTTCGTTCTATACCCCATTATTTTTCTCTGAGTGTACCCTGGCATAGAGGGGATCTCCTCAACGGGAATATTAAAGGTTTTCCAGCGCATATCTTTCCCAATACGTTTTTCATATCGAGATGGAACCTTCTTTTTGCAACAAACAATATGACCCTCGTTTACAACGTAATCAATACCCCATGTTTGTTTCACTTTCCACATTCTCGACCTACCTTTGTGTAAAGATAAAACGGTTCTTGGTTTTGAATCGGGTCCCATAACTTGATCTCCGATCGAAACATCCTTTATCTTGCGAATCGTTCCATCAGCCATCACTATTTCTGTCTCAGGAGATAAACACTTTCCCGATGAGCGGCTCGCTAAAATGCAGTTATACAAATATAACTGGAATAGGTTACCCCATTCAAGGTTTCTCCATCCCTGTCGAAACGTTGGAAGACAAACAGTTTTAAAATAATTATAACTCTGCTTGCGCAACGAGAGATCCATGCTCTTCTCCACGTTAGCGAGATATTCTAGTTTTTCCATATCAAGAGTTCTATCCATGTGGGTAACGATACATGTTTGTTCTCTCATCACGGATAGAAGCCGATCCAGATCATTTTCATAACCTGAAAGTAACTCTTGAATCGCTTTCGGTGGTAAACTCGATATTATCTCCCTGACGTAGTTATCTATATAGCTTTCCTGTACGGGAGATAATAACATCATGATGGTATCTGAAATTTAAATTGTTCTCTGAAAGATTCCTCGACGTTTGACTGGGATACCACACCTTCTCCTCTCAATTTTTTGATATACGTGATAAAAAGTTGAGCGTTCGATCTTGTATCATAGATCGCTCTGTGGGCCCCCACCAAGGCTATATCGTTATTACTACAACATGTCGCAAGCTTATAATCCTGCTGTTCAAGAGATGAGTAATAAGCTAATTTCTGCGTGTCCTCAACCCATTTCACATATTTCCACACATCATCACCGTAATATTTGAATAATTCGATCGTGAAAGGGTGGTCAAACCCCGTGAAATTATGTCCGCATACAATTGCTCCCTGACGCGGATTCTTATATTTCACATACAGATCTTTTATCTCCTTGTAAATGATTTTCGGATCCTTTCCTTGTTCCTCCAACATATCCAGTGTGAGCCCGTTCACCTCTAACGCTTTAGGTGTGTAGACAAGACCATCTTTGTAATGAGGCTTAAATAACGATTGGTACTCTTCAATCACCTCCAACTTTTCCATATCAACGACAACGCACGCCACCTCGCATAACGCTATATCAATGAACGGTTGATGGTCTTTATCGGGTAATCCCCCGGTCTCATAATCTTGAACGATTACATATTTTACACTACTTTTCGCCATTTTCTTTCAATAAATTATACGTTTTTATTCTTGGATCTTTTTTTGAGATCACCTTTTCAATCTTATTTCCTCCCAAATACTTAGGTAGGCGACCCCTGTTGCAATACGCTTTCACATCGTGAATAGTGAATTCCTTCGCTACACCCGACCCTTCCGTGGAAACGGGGGTTTTCATTTTATTCTCATTTAACCAATCTCTCAATGTTGAAAGAGTAACTCCCTCCAAAACAAACTTATTATCCATTCTTTCTTCTTACTATTAAATCAAAATCATCATCACGGTCGTGTTCATCCGTATACGATAATACGGTGTTGTAAATTAACGGTCGACTCATGACGTCTAAACTCCCTCCGTTCAACAATATGGCCGGATTCCCATTTTCATCCTCGGTTTTCTCCCACGAGAAAATCTCAGATACCTTGATACAGGTATAATTAAAATCTCTAAACAAAAGAGCCGTCCCTTTAGTTGACACCGAAACCCCACCCACTAATTTTTTAGTGGGTATGTTTAACGATAACCTCGTTAATTTCTCTTCGATATCCTTATCACTCACCATCTTGTACTTCTCAAAAACACGAGAAACTTCTTCTTTCCCACATTTTTTAAGAATCTCCAACAATAACGTGATTATTCTGATATCACCGTTGGATATCGGATTGATATATCGATCGCCGAACACTTCGCAATGGAGATCCGTCATATTCTTGATAACTTCCTCATTCATGATGTAAAAATACGATTTTAAATTCAATAAACAAAGTTTATTCCTTTTTTCTTTTCAAAAAAGCCTCGCGTGATCTGAAATCATGGGTGTAATGACAATCAATGCACCATAACTTGATATTATCCTCGTTCAATCTTTCCTCCGTGTGAGCACCCTTACCCTTCACATGTGCAAAAAATTGTACTCGAGGTTCTTCTCCCAGATAACAACCACAATGTTCACAATAATGAGGCCTCAATTTCCATATTTTAAGAAACAAATCCCTCTCACCCGTTACCTTACGAGGTTTTCGTTTTATAGGGGTGGGATTCAACCGTCCGGGTGTGAATGATGATGATGCGCTCACGCGGCCTAATCTCTCCCTGTTACAATAACCGCATAACCCGTACTTCTTATTCACTATATAGGTCTCCCTCCCGCATTTATGACAAACACCTCTACTCTTTAGCATATATTTCGTTCCAATTACAGGTTGTGATTGATAATCCCTCACTAATCATTCCACCAAAAGTAATTTCAATCTGATTTAATATATACTCCTCCATGTTAACAACAATGTTTTTTATATTTACAATTCTTGCAAAACGGACTTGTCTCATCGTAAAGAACACCTCCGAAATCCAAACAATTCAAATACCCCCGTGATGTGTTCCAATACATTTTACGCTGTTTGTTTTTATAATCCTCCGACAGCTTCAACGAATAACTTTCTCTGAGAGGGTTTTTTATCGTTTTAGACTCCTTGTATTGTTGGAGGTAATATATTTGCTCCTCCGTCCTTTCATTATAGCGTAAATACATTTTTTCACTATAAATCCAATTCAATTCGATGTGGCGTCGTGTTAGGAGGCTCTCATAGCACCAAAAAGCATACACGGAATAATTCCATATAAAACTATCTCCGCTACTAACTGGTATCAACCTCGTGAACTTCGCGAGCATCCTTAGATTTCGTGAAGTTCTAGGTAAACGATATTCGGGTTGTAGGTACTTTCTTTGGTATAAATACTCAAAAACACGAATTATCTTATATACAGGAACCATCACCTATTTTTTGAACCGACCTAATTCGGCTCTCAAAGATTCAATGTTCGTACAAGAATCGGTAGATTCAAGACCCCTCACCTCCAAATAAGCCGCGTATGCTTCAGGAAAATTATCTTTCAATGAATTTTCGGTTGTTATCCCTGATAGCGTGCAATCGATCCGATTTTTTAAGCTAAAAATCTTGTAGGTTAACCGGGCCCATATTAAAACGAGCTCGAACACTTTGTTTAATACAATCTCATCTTCAGCTATAAGCTCGATGATATTTGCTTTTGATTTTCTCTCAAAATCATACCCGTATGGTATGTCAGAAAAGTCAATCGATTCGACATACAGCCCCTCGATTTTTTTACGTTCAGGTAATCTCGACCAATCACCTTTAATATTGAAAAAATCACGAGGACCGTACCATTCCGACTCTTTCTGAATTAAACCGGGATATTTTTCATGAAACTTAATCACCTCGTCAGGAACTTTACCTTGTATAAAAGACGAAATCTCATCCTTTATGTTTTTACGAACTTCGTTCACTTCTTTCCAAGTCGGTGCGAGAAGTTTGTTCCTGATAGCCTCTCTCTCGGCATTATTTAATCTTTTCACTGCCATAATTAATTGGTATTAATATTAATTTTAACAGGATAAAGATACACAATGTTTATCTATTTGCCAACAATAAAAGGAGGAAAATTCCTCCTTTTATATCTTTTAATTCCACTCAACATTTAACTGCCAACTCTCATCCGTTTCCTTCTTCACACTCTCAAACCAATACAATTTATTCTCCATCGGTTTTGCCACATCCCTATAATCTTTCATCACATTATCGGTATCTATCTGCCTGCACACCCATATACCGATAGATCCATTGGGAGGTATCGCCCCTATATTAAGTTTATTCTCGGAATCAGTCGTTTGAAAATCTCCGACAAAAGGTTTTGAATAGATATCCGGGATTCTTTCCATGACGGGTCTCCCCTCCTTATCAACATTCATGGCAACGGGAGCGATCAGGAGAGTTCCTTGATTTAATTCACCCGCTGTTGTCATATATAATGTCACATCCGTCGCCTCCTGATCCGAATCATTAACGAGGACGAGGGCCCGGTATTCAGTTTTATCTTTCGATGCCCCGTACACGGAGATTTCACCGAATAAATTATCAAACTCATCATTTCTCACGGTTAACTCTGATATATAACCGCCGATCGATCCACTCGGTCTATTAGGCCCTTGACCCGAATTCAAACTCGTTGTATAACACAATTTCATTTTTCTTCTCTTAAATGGTCCAATACTTACGTAACGTATCCTGATCACTAACCGTGATCACTCCGTTATTATTAACAACTTTTGCTAAAAGGAATTCAATATCCTGAACATACGCTGGAGGGCCGCCATTAACCGATTCAGTCAATAACTTCGACGCGTTATATCTATCATATGAATACAACCCCTCTTTTTGCTCGTCCGAGAAATTAGTACCGATGGGTAATGTACCGAGAACAACCATTTTTAGATTCTGCTCGGCAACCAAACTATTATATGAATTAATAATCGCGGAAGTTCCGTTCACGACATCAACAACTTCGTATATGCCATTATTCAAAGGATCTGACCCGTCTTCTTTCTCAAACTTAATACTGATCGGTGCCTGACTTCCCTGCCCTCTTAGAACGTTTAAGAAATCAGTGTTTAGCCCGCTCAAATTTCCATTCACATCGACCGATACGTACCCATCCTCCCAGTGAACGATATCATATGCTAGAAAGACATAATAAGGTATCCCGTTGTTGGGAACTTCTAGATATCGTATTTCAGGTACTGTGATTAACTGTTTGTTCTTCGTAACGATATACCCCGGGGCTATTTTAATCGTGCCGGGATTCGAATCAGCTGTCACTCTTAGCTCTGTCGAACTCGATCCCCCCGCTGATGATACTATCCCCCATGATTTCGTTATCCCCATCAACAGGGTCTTGCAGAAACCCAGTTCGGAGAGAAACTCCTGACTTTTTTGTAGCTCCTCCTTTGAAAGAAACGTTCTTCTGTTATAATTTAATTTACTCATATATTATTTCGTTTTTTAATCAACCAAAATTAAATTCCAACCCTTTGCAAGTACATCAGCTCTCTTTGAACCCCCTTCCCTCAGATAAATATCATCATTTGAATAATAATACTTACCGCCAGTTGTCGAGTTTAAATAATTCAGGAAGGCATTATAATTACCGGTATACTGGGTAACAATATAAGAATTCTCCGCGTGAATTTCCTTGTATGAAGGTGTCTCTGATGAAACCACCATATCAGTAACGGATGAACACCCTGCAAAATTCAAATATTCTATTTTTGTCGAGGAGAAAACTTCCACTCTCTCCAATTGTTTACAATTCTCGACAGACATCCATCTTAAATTAGCACAGTATTTTACCGTACCGCCACTAGATTTTTGAACCTCCGTTCGAATCGCGGTTGAACCACTAATATCAATCACTTCGAGCCCCTCCATGAAATATAACAGGAGTATCCCATCGTATGCATCCGAAGGCTTAAATTGTGTTAGGTTTCTCAAATACAATTCCTTCATTTTACTTGATTGCAGTATGGATGCGTAAACCCATGGCTCCAGTATATTCGTTGAATCAGATAAATCAAGATACTCAAGATTTGTACTAGTCAGAATAATCAGACGCGTTAATGATTTATTCTTACTCAAATCCAATTTAACAAGAGATGGCGTTACAACACCGAACTCTGTTATCGATGTGTTTGATGATAGCCAGACTTGAACCTTCGTGATCGCATCCCACCAACCCTCGTTATCGAAAACAAGATCCGGGTTATCATTCAGATTAACACTTATCAAATTTGAATTATTCGCTAAATCGATAAATTTCAACTGATTATTGCTCGCATTGAAATCCTCTAGCTTATTACCCGCTGCCAACGCTTTTCCAAATGTTATCGAAGGTTGACCTGATGATTGATTTTTTCCCAGTTGATTATACGAGCAATTGAATTTTCTCACATAATCGATTGTAGATAAATCCAACGTTGTTAATTCGTTGTATGAACAATTAACAAGTTCAAGTTTAGGAAAACGGAGCGCACCGACATTTTTATAGTAATTGATCAGCAATTGAACATCACTATTGGAAAAGTATCTATCAGTTATGATAACATCCTGCGCTCTTCCTTTAAACAACTTCCACCCTGATTGATATCCCCGGCCGAATGATATATGCTCGGTTCCGGTAAATCCAAGTAATCCATCATACGATAACGTGTCGCCTCCGGGTGTTGTTGATGTCGTGTATTTAACACCGTCAACATATATCTCGGTTAACCATGGGCCACCATTCCACTTAAATCTGAACATGACATGTTGCCATCGATTAGGAGTTAGCTGGATCGCTTGACAGGTTTGACGCCCCGATCTCGTATAAAGGTCGACCGTTAATTTATTTTGGAACGTATTTTGCCCCCATCCAATCGCCCATCCAAATTGTCCTGTATTTAACCCGAAAAACACACCACCACATAACCCCTGATAAGAAGTGACATCAGTTGGATAAATCATGAAACTACCCGAAACTTCTGACGTTACATTCGAACTCATTGTTAAAGGTAACTCAGCGTAAGTGCTTCCCATTTGGAGAGCGGATCTACCTTCTTCGTAACCTTCGACATAGCGCGGTTGCCCGACAATTGATGAAAATTCGAGTAAACTCTTATTCATTTTATTCATGTTTCCGTTAAGCAGATACGCTATGTGGATCGGGGTGGTCATTGAATTAACCACATCCTCGACATTCTCCGCCGTTGAACCACCCTCCGGCGTGAATGTTAGATTGGTGAGATTGTTATTATCGCAATTCAATGTCGTTAAATTCACCGTGTTCGTTAAATTCAATGTAGTCAGTAGGTTTTCACTGATATTTAATACCTGCAATGACTCACCTATTGCGTTTGGATCAAACGAGGTCAACAAGTTCTGATTCAGGTTCAAATTCACAATATTTTTACATCCCGTATAATTAAATGTGTGAATTTGATTGCTATATAGATAAACAAATTTCAACGCGTTATCCATCGATATATTAACCGTCTCCAGAGCATTATTATACCCGTTTAAAGTTTCAAGTACGGGGTTGTTTGAAACATCCAGTGTTTCCATCAACGCATTATTCGTCGCGGTTGCCGTTTTTAAAACGGGGCAATCATGTAACTCGACAAATTTAAGTTGGGGTTTATTGCTGATGGTAAACTGGGTGAAGTTATTATAACTAGCATCGACATTAACGAGATTATTACTTGTCACAATACTTGCGGCCGAACTATCCGTCAATAAATTATGTGAACAGTTCAATCCCCGTACGCCGGGGTGGGAACTGAGGTTAAGTGATGTTAATTGATTATTATCAACATCAACATTCTTCAACTCAGTGTTATTCGTTAATGTTATCGATGTCAATTGATTGTTGGATAAACTCAAATTCGCAAGTTTCGTGCAATACGGGGCTGAGAACGTTGTTAACTTATTGTTATCCATCGACAGAGTGGCAAGGTTACTGTTTGTACTTAAATCGATCATAGTTGAAATCGATGTATTATCAGTCCTTAAACTCTGCAATTTACTATCATTCAAAACATTCACGTTCGTCAAAACCGGGTTATCGCCACAATCAGCCGTTAATAAACTACCACACCCGGATATATCAATAGAAGGTAATTTCGAATTGTCGGTCACTTTCGCAGTTGTCATCGCGGGACACTTACTCGCAGTCAACGTCGTTAGAAGACTCACCCCGGTGACTGTTAACGAGGTCATCGCGGGCATATCCGCTATCAACAGGGTAACGAGTTTCGGGTAACCCGCCCCCGTGAAATTACCCGTAGAAAGGTTGTTCTTTCCTATATTCAAATCGACTAGGATGTTCGATGATGGAACCGCGAACGCGGTTAGCTTATTGTTGTACGCCGTAATCGATTTCAAACTCGTTGCGTTACCTAGATTCAAAGATGTCAGTTGATTATTATCAATATTCATATTGATAAGAGCGACATTCGACGAAACGTTGAGAGAGGTTAGCTTGTTATCGTTCAAAAGTAAATTTTTTAACGATACGAGGTTACTCAAATCAAGCGACGAGAAGTTATTTCTTCCCAAATCCAAGTAATTCACATTCGGATTCGCAGTTAGAGATAGATTGGATAATTTGTTGTTCTTCAATGAAATCGATGTCACCTTTGTTAACGATGATATATCTATCTGGGTTAACAAATTATTGTCCATGTTAAGAACATCGATATTCGGCATATTGGTAAAGCTCGCCGATATAATTTCGTTATCGGGTACGTTCAATGTCGTTATGTCCCCGTCATTGATCACAATAACGTGTTGGGCCTGATTATCAGTATACCGATGTGTTAGAACGTCGGTTGTCGTCACACCATCCCCCCAATCAACAACCAGCTTCCCATCATACTGGGTTCCCTCGAAAGAAAACGCACGTTTTGACGTGACAAAATTCATCAATGATTTTTTGAACACGACGTTCGCCACTATATTTTTACCCATCGAAACGAGATATTGATTCGAAACTGGTTTCATCTCCCCGTCTATCTCGACCGAATCTATCTGATAACCAACACTAGGCGTGATTCTGATAGTCGCGATATCCCCGGCCCTGTACGTCCCGGCACCCACAACAACTCCCCCGGCTGTTGGAACCCAGTTAACTGTGAGAACGAAGAACATAATATCAACACCTGTTAAATAAGTTGGTAACAGAACGTTATTCTTGTAACTTAAAAGGTATTGCTCCGTGAAGTTCTTAATATATGATTCCTCTCTCCCGGAATTATTATAAAAGTAGGTGGCAATCGGTAGTATCGAACTCAAGTATCCCCGCTCGATCGATAATTGTAGCGGTTTTACCTTGATATCTCGTATTAGAAGCTCTTTATCACCACTCTGATATGTTTGTGTTATAACCGGTGTGAAGTATCGCATATCCTTGTGGGATAACAAGGGTGTCCCGTTTAGGAAGTTAAGTCTCACATTCGGGTTCGGATATTCATCCGCTCTTAATATAACCGCACGGAACCAATATTCAACACCGATCTGATTTATCACCCGTGGTGTATCCTTGTCGTAAAATGAATTCTGAGGCTGCCCGGTCTGAGCGTTGGAAAAATCCAAAGGTGAGAGATTTTTATCGTAACCCTTCACACCGAAATTCAAATGATCGGGTGCGGTTACCTCACCGGAAATGGCGATGACCCTGAAATAAATCTCATAGGGTATGGAAGGCGATATCTTCAATAGCTGTTCCTTCAGTCCGAGAACTTGGTTTTCGAGAAAAATCTCATCGCCATTCTTTTGCAATACGGGTTGTCTCGTTTCAAGTAATAAATTACCATCCGATACATCGATACCGTTAATCCCCGCCGTCTTTGCGAATCTCAACCATTCATAAAGACCGTACTGGAAGACATCAACCGAACCGATAATAGGATATTTCGATATATCCTTAATCGATTCGGTGTACTCATATGCCTTCATCGCGTTAACAATCTGCTCTGTTCCGATCCACATGGGCGAGGAGAAATCACAACACCAACCCAGATCTTGTCTCACCAAGTTAAAAAACATGAATTCCTCTTCCGGGTTATAATTAATCAGTCTCAAAAATTCTCCATTCACCGTCCCTTCCGTGTCTATAATATTACGAGTTCCCCTTTTTCGGAATTCATCTATGTAATGCGAGAAGAGATAATTTCTCTGTAATTGGGTTTCTTCCCCGGAAAGCGCCAACCCCCTCCCTTCCAGAAATAGATTGAACAGAATGTTGTTTCCCGGTATATCCTCAAACTGTCGTGCCATATAAACGATCAGGGCGAAAAAATGGGTTATCGATAACCAGTAATCGATAAAATCCTTGCTATTCTCCGTGTAATCTCTTTGCACGTATTTAGGAAGTATCCCCAATTCATATAATTTTTCGAGCACGTTAAACGCCCAGCTCAGAACATTGATATCATTAACATCGAAAAATTGCTTGAAATCTGTTTTCGAATATATCGTATCATCACCTTGACGAACCTCACCTTCAAGCTGAACCCAGTTAAAGTAGAGCTCTCCGTTCTGTCCTTCATGTTCATATGTATATTCGAATAAAAATGATTCCTTTTCCTTGATCGGAACGTTCTGCAAGTTCGCGGCTGTCAAATTTTGCCAATCACTCCAATTCGTCCCTATATCCTTTGAATAGCGGAACTTCTTCTGATAATACATATCGGCTGTTTCTCCGGATGTATTATCTATGAAACCGTATAACAAAACCAAACCCAAAACGGGTACATTGGTGCTGATATGAAGCACATCGCCATTCTCCGTTGTTTTATTCTCAATGATCATAAATACCTTCGTTTATTCCGTAAAGATAAAAAAAATAATCCTTTAAACAAAGGATTATTCATCTTGTGTATCTATCTTGTTAATAAACAGAATTAACCTGTTTTCGTTACGATAAACTTTTGGGTGACTCCCTGAAATGTAAATTCAAAGATGTAATCGCCTTTCGAGAAAATATTATTATTAACCGGTAGATACGCCCCACTACCATCGAGATTATTCTTGATCGTCTTCATCGATCTGGTTATATTGTACGGGAATGTAATTCCACTGATGGTTACAGTTGCTTTGAGTGAGTACCCACCCAGTGAACCCTCCACGCCAACATCAGGAGACATTGACCGGCTAAAATAAAAACCGTCTATTTTATTCGTCGTAATCTTATTCGTTTCCGACGCGGCAATCATGTTAGGTTGGATATTATCCTCCGTGGTACCCGTTCCACCCGTGCAAACGAAAGGTTTGGTTGATCCCCATGAATCAATAGAGGGTGATTTCGAGGTACTCGGCAGCATATTACCCTTATACACTCGGTATAAAAGGTTTAATTCCGTGGGTGTGAGCGCTCGTGGAAAATAAGCGTATTCTTGGAGATAACCTTGCCACCAATCTAAAGGAGGTACTGTCGTGTGGAACGCCCGGCCCAACCAGATATTACCATCCCACATATAATCCCGACTGTTATATCGAATCGGACCACCTAAAGGGTATTGATCCGGCGTCATCAGCCCGTATTTCTCACCGTTCAGATAAAATTCAATGGTGTTAGATGATACATCGAGGATCATTATCAAATGATTCCACCCGTTCACGATCCAATTATCAACATCCGCTTTACACACTTGATTTGATGAACCGTTATAAATTTGGAATCTCATCGGCGTGGATGACGGGTCTCCGTTCGCGACGTCCAAACCGAGAGCGTATCCCAGACCGGAAGTTCCCGGGCCGTCTAAAACACCACCCATGATACCATCATACGTGGTACTTGACGAGCCCATACTGAACGCACAGATTGATATGGTGAACGCATTCGTACCCTTCACCACCGCCGGTAATCGAATGGCCGCACCCCCACCGATTAAATCAAAACAAGGTGCTCCGTTGAAACCGGCGGTATAATATTCTATGTGCCCTATCATTGCAACGGGATCATTACCGTTCCCGGAATAATCGGTTATATCCCCTCCCAGAGGTAAATAGGTGGAGGGTTTCAGGTTAAGTATCGTGTTAATACCGGCAACCGGCCATAACTTCACACCCTCGAACCACGCTTCTTTCAAGTTCTTACCTTCAAAGGCCCCCGCCTTCAGATCACCCAGTGTTCCCAGTGTTATTCCCATAATCTTATTCGAAAACTAAATATAAAACACCACTTGCCTGTGTTGCCGGTAACGCGTCAACCGGTTGAATATCCGTGACCTTCTTGGTTGAAGTCGATTTCACGAAATTCTGAGAATTAACCCAACTCTGTGTAGCGTAACCATTTAATGCAGAACTAGTAATAAATCTACTATCATTAGTCAAATGACTAG
>OKSC01000077.1_pt1 | contig 107196 bp, 87 predicted proteins | sample 1601161 | NCBI WGS metagenome assembly OKSC01 (sample SAMEA3541552, study PRJEB24748) | human gut metagenome | biome: human gut; feature: human-associated habitat; material: faeces | place: China | collected 2012 | reverse complement strand
TGATGTAATTTGAAGGTGGGTTATATTCCTGATCGAAGTGCAGTGTACACCCCGGCTGTTGTGATTTGATGTAATTTGAAGGTGGGTTATATTCGTCCGACGTTTCGGCTTGCACCATCAGGTGTTGTGATTTGATGTAATTTGAAGGTGGGTTATATTACGATCATGCTGCGCTTGATTTCAAACTGGGTTGTGATTTGATGTAATTTGAAGGTGGGTTATATTGCTTTCCGCATCGACGTATTCAGCCGAGCGGTTGTGATTTGATGTAATTTGAAGGTGGGTTATATTGGTGTCTCCGGTAATTGTTGCGTAGCTGTAGTTGTGATTTGATGTAATTTGAAGGTGGGTTATATTTCAGCATTCGCGTTCCCGGCTGGCGCGGCTGTTGTGATTTGATGTAATTTGAAGGTGGGTTATATTCCTCTACCTTCGCCTCCGCTTCGTCCTTGTGTTGTGATTTGATGTAATTTGAAGGTGGGTTATATTGCTTGCGCGATATTCGAAAGGTAATCCTCCGTTGTGATTTGATGTAATTTGAAGGTGGGTTATATTGCGGACAAACTGAGCGCAGGATAAGTATTTGTTGTGATTTGATGTAATTTGAAGGTGGGTTATATTTCGCGACGCGGTAGACGGCACGTTGCCCAAGTTGTGATTTGATGTAATTTGAAGGTGGGTTATATTCACGTGGTTAATGTAGCGCAAGTCCTGGGAGTTGTGATTTGATGTAATTTGAAGGTGGGTTATATTTAGATAAATCGACAGCATGCGCTGCCGCTAGTTGTGATTTGATGTAATTTGAAGGTGGGTTATATTTTTTATCTTTTGCGATTGACATTCCCATATGTTGTGATTTGATGTAATTTGAAGGTGGGTTATATTTTGTGATTCCAGCTCGTGTGGTATTTCGGGGTTGTGATTTGATGTAATTTGAAGGTGGGTTATATTAAGGAATTTTCAATGTCGTCATCATCCGTGGTTGTGATTTGATGTAATTTGAAGGTGGGTTATATTGTAAAAAGCTTGAGTACGAGTTGATGAGGAGTTGTGATTTGATGTAATTTGAAGGTGGGTTATATTCTTACCCGGTGACATGAGCAAGCTGTATAAGTTGTGATTTGATGTAATTTGAAGGTGGGTTATATTGCGGCGATGAACTGGTACTTCGACTTCAACGTTGTGATTTGATGTAATTTGAAGGTGGGTTATATTGTCATCTGGGTTTTGCCGGGGCGGCAGTTGGTTGTGATTTGATGTAATTTGAAGGTGGGTTATATTATTTAAAACGCGGATCGATATTGCAGACTGGTTGTGATTTGATGTAATTTGAAGGTGGGTTATATTATTGGGGTTGCAACTCCTTTATTATGAGAAACATCTTCGATATTTTTCAGAGTTTTTTTTAAAAAAGCTCCAATTGAAGAGGTGCGGGCGGCGGCGGAGTGGTTTTTCTACCGACAAAAGTCCGCGTGTCGCTGAATTGACGGTCGGTCACTTTCAAAACCGTGACAATACCTTCCGCCGGAACCATTGCTTCAACCCGGTTGATGTGCACCAGAGCATTCTCTCCGGTAGCACAGTGCCGGATGTAGACGGAAAACTGCATCATTTGAAATCCGTCCTTGATTAAATCATGACGAAATCCGGCAGCGGCTTTCCGTTGCGCCTTCGTATTGGTCGGTAAATCGAACATCACATAGATCCACATCGCCGCATACCTGCTGACAGCTTGATATTCCGCACTCATTTTTTCACAAATTCCGGATATTTTACAACCGTTTCCTCCCGCAGAAAACAACGAACCAGCGATGCGGAAGTACAGCTGATGCTGTTCAGAAGAGGACGCCTTTCCGTTCCCGATATGACATCCGCCGTTAAAAGCTGGAGCAGTTGTGCTTTTTGAACCTTTCCCAATTCCGGCACGGCAAAAAAATCACGGGAGGAGAAAACCATCTCGTCCACAAACGGACGGAACGGCTCCATGATGTCGTCCGCAAGCCCAAAAGGATTGTACTGATTCGAGTGGTGAATCCCCGCCACGCAAAGCAGCCCGGAACCCGTCAAGGCACGGGCCACTGCCGCCCGCAAAATGGCGTATCCGTAATTCAGCGCGGGATTCGGAGGAATCCCGTCCCGACAACGGGAAAATGCTTCCGGTTCGGCGAGCTGCTGAAAATAATATCGTGCAGCCACGGCTTCCGCATTGTCGGAGTCTCCCGCCTTAACCGATTCCGCCAGCACACGCAACCGTCGATCCGGCAAGCCCAGGCGCTTCAGGCATTCAGCCTGATTGGTGATCTTGGCCTTGACCGTCTGCCGCCAGAGACGGGCTTTCAGCGCCTCGGTGGCCCGCAGCTGCGCTTCCGTATGCCGTTGCGCCAGCGTGTTCCCGGAAAACGGCTGAAGCATTGCCGAGGGCATGTGCGCATGATCGCAGACGACAACGGCAATATTCTCTTTCGCCAGTGCATTGAGACATGCCGTTGTCACGGCAAGCTGCAGAGACTCCAGAACGATGAAACCAAGATCTTCCAGCGGAAATGTCCGCTTCTCCGAAGCATCGTTTGCATTTCGCGTTTCATAAGCCAGCAGGGAATGTTCGAGGAACAACCTGCCGGGAGATCCGAAAAACAGCGTCCGCTTCAGCATGACCATCTCCACTCTGAGGATTTTATTTCAGAAAACGTATCTCGCCGTCAATGGACATGGCAAAATCAATTCCTTCGAAGATCAAATGATTCGAAAATTCTCCACTGGTGATTTTCAACAGCTTTGCCGGCTCCTGGAAAGAAATGGTTGACGCCTCTTCGACTCCCAGCGTTTTTTTCATTTCCTCCTGTACCTCGGATTTGGCCCTGGCCTCGCAATGATAACGAAGACTCAAGCGTTGAATATCCTTTTCTATCACAATAATTTTATACAACCGCTTATTGAGTTCCCGCCGAGATAGTTTTTTCAATTCGTCAGGCGTATTTTCATAGGCGAGCACCATGGTTCCCGGCGCAATGAAACCGAGGAATTCGCCCACCCCCGGCTGTTTTTCCGGAGGAACATAGTCTGGCCGCTTATGTGCGTTCGCCCAGTTCCAGAGCGATTGCAGACAATAGCAGAGTTTTCCCCGAGGCGCCCGGAAGAGCGCCGCTTTGAAATTGCCGCCTTTGGCCGTATCGGCATAAATGTAGTTTTTGTATTCCGCTTCGGATGCATAGGCGTGTCTCCGGATTTTCAACGGCTCTGCAGTCCGGACGAAACTCCGGACTTTGCGGATCGGCGGCCCTTGGAAGACGTCGTCCCCGGATCTCATGCGAAAACCACCCTCATCCATCGCTTCTTTGAAGCTTTTCCCTGAACTCATGCGGAGACGAAGCTGAGCGGATACGGCCTCCCGAATCGCAGGATCGACAATTGCGGCGAGAGCGGATTCAGTTTTGAAATTTTGAGAGTTCAACTCTTTGCGCAGGACGGATTTTTTTTCACCGGATTCCGGGTCTCTGATCCGTCCGAAATAACTTTCTTTATGCAGCTGCCCGCGGACTGTGTCGCCGCCGGCAGTTACCACCCGCCGGAGTCCGCCATCCGCCGTTTTGTACGGCGTGACAAGATGAACTTGTTTTTTAGCCTGCTTCGTTTCATTGTGCCGGATAAAATGGGTGACCAGAATCTCTTCTGATTTTTCAAATACATCTTCCGGGAACGAGCGCCACGGATAGGCGTCGGGCAAAGTACTGTTGTATCGGGCGTATGCCATCGCCTTTTCCTCGTCAGCCCGATATGCCGCGCTGATCTTCTGGAAGAAATCCTCCGTCAAGGCCGCAATGCACATGGCATCGATGGCATGATGCCGGTGATCGCAGCGGTCTTTCTTTTCATAGATTCCCTGCACACCCCACGCTTTTCTTACCCATTCCGTCACGCGCCCGTTTCTGGAGTAGGTATTTCCATAAACGGATTTCAGCAGAAAAACCGCATGCCGGGCGATGATTCCGGTATCCGCCAGCTGCCGTCTGGAAAATCCTTTCCGGCGCAACTCCTCATCCGTAATTTCAAAGGCGGCCAGTTTGGCGCACCAGTATTCGAATTCTCTTCTGCATTCGAGCATTTCGACCCGTTTCTGCGGATTGCCTCTGGCGGCAGAACGGAGCTTTTCCAGACGCGAACGCAGATTTTCCCGCTTTTCCTCCCAACCGGCAACTTTGATATTCTCCCGGATCGAGTTGTATTCCTTCCATTTTACGTCATAATTCGGACAAGCCGTCGGCAGACCGTTTTTCTTGGTGTAGCGGTTGTAATCCGTGAAACAAAGAGTCAGATTTTCCCTGCTGCTGTCCCCGCCCCGGGAACGCGGAACGGTGTGTTCAAGCTCAACAAGGTCGTTTTCGCTCATCAAGTCCGCCAGCCCGATTGCTTTCCCGGTGTAAAGACAGTGTTTGTTCTGTTCCATCCAGAGGACATAGCGTAAAATCCGCTCTTCGGTCGCTTCAAATCCCTCTGCTTCGATCGCTTCCTTATATTGTTTGCGCAGATTTTCCTGTTTTTTCTGATCGTTCGCAACAGCCATACGCGTATTTTTGTCATTTACCGAACGGGCGAGTTCCACATGAATCTCGGTATCTGCATTGATTTTCCCCGTTTTGCGAAGATGATTGACCAGACGTCGGAGAACGTTAAGCGACCGGTACACCATCGGATTGTAGATCATTCCCAGATTCACTTCCGGAAGAATCCCGGATCGGGTGTGATCCTGATAGTCGGAACGGCTGTTGTAGCGGTACAGCAATTCAAAACGACCCGGTGTCACATGAAATTCATCCTCCAGATAGTGTTTGATCCGTTCCGTCAGGGAAAGAAATGCGGCCCGTTCGCCGGATTCCGACGCCGATTCCCGCTCCATACGCCAGTCGGCCTCCAACTGTTCCATATCCGCAATAATTTTCTCCCCGTTTTTCTGAAAAACGTCTTTCCCAAGTACATCCGGTAGTTTTGCCAGAAACACCGCTCGGGTCTGAATATGCCCTGCTTCAAGGAAAGGCAGAATCTTCCGGATCGCATAAAGACTGAAATTCGCATACCCTGTCGGAATTCGAATCTTGACAAATTTTTCAGCCTGATCTACAGTCAAACCGGCTCGTTCGATGGCAAAATTTTTCAGCATACCGTCGTCATCGAAAAATGTAAGAGCGTCAAACAGGGTCTGATAATCCATGCTTTTCGGTTTGTTGTCGCGCCCGATGTATTCGTGGTGCCAGGCGAAAAGATCTTCAGTTCCCAGTATTTTCTGCAACTGGTTCGTGACGGGAGATGATGCGATCGATTTATCCGGGGGATAATTCCACTCTGACCATTCATTCTTCGGATATCCGGGGTATAATTTCCGAACCAGTTTTTCAAATTCAAAACTTGGCTTGCTGACCAGAAAAGCAGCCTGTGCTTTCTGCCGTTCCCGTTCATTCAGAGGAACGCCATTCTTTCTGATGCTGTTGATGAACGAAAGCATTCGATAGCGTTCAAACAGCGGATGGCCGATCAGGCAGCGAACTCGTTTTTTCTCCAGAGAACAATGCCCTGCAAGATATTTCTGCGAACGCAGGGGGCGTTGCAGGAAAATGGCCTTTCTCATTTCAGAGACAAAGGGTTCCGGAAGTTCCTGCACTTCGCATATTTTGTCAAATTCCGGCTCATAGTGCTCTTTTCTTCCGCAACGGTTGACTTTCCGGATTTTCTCAGACTTCTGGAACAGTTCATAGAAATACTGCCCCAAAGTGCACTGTTTTCTTTGCAGAATTTCAGTCAGGCGGTTGATCTCCTGCTTAAAACTGGTCAATTCTTTTTCGTTCGAACCGGAGGTCTCTTTGCGGGAACTCCTGAAGCCCCGCCGAATCGCCAGATGGTAGAACGCTCGCCCCAATTCGAGTGGCGGCAACTTCCGTTCGGCGGCTTTGGCTCGAAAATAATAGGGATTGTCTTCTTTCGTACTGCTGAGCCAGGCGATGAATTCTCGGTTTTCAATGGGAAATTTTCCATTCCGAATCCAATTTTGCAATTCAGGAATGGTCAATGGGCACATCTGATTTTCAATCAGTACCTTCAATGTATGATATTTTCTCAGACGGCGACGGTATTTCAAGCGACGTGCAGCCCGGAATTTCCGCCGCTCGGCAGCCGGGGAACATTCTGCCTCCCTCCCTTTTTCTTCAGGAATCCCCTGTTGGAATACGACCACTCCCGTATCAATAAACATCTTTTGAAAAGGATCCAGAATTGCCCAGCCAAGAGAATTCGTTCCGACATCAAGTCCGAGGATACGACTCATAATTTTGTTCCTTTTCTCAAAAATGGAATTTGCAAAATTATTTTGTTGTGATAAGTTAATATCATCTTATCACAACAAGGCTATATGCCGAAGGTGATTACACCTGTGAGACCGGTTCGCCGGCCTCTTTTTTTGTACATGATTTTCAAAAAGTTTTTCTCAAGTTCTGCCGAATGCGGAGAGCAATTGATATACACGGCAGTCTTCATTTTATTTCCGTTTGGACGAATCGCCCCCTTAAATGGTCACAGAGAATGTGATCATTTGCCTGAAATAATGCGGTTGAGGGTCAACGCTGCCCTGGAATGATCTCAAGCCAGTAGTCATCGGGATCGGAAATGAAGTAGATTCCCATTTCGGGATTTTCGCAGCAGATGCAGCCCATGGCTTTGTGTCTGGCATAGGCGGCCTCGTAGTCGTCCGTCTCGAAAGCGAGGTGGAATTCGTTGTCGCCGAGGTCGTAGGGACGGTCCATATCCCGCATCCAGGTCAATTCCAGCAGGTGATCGCCTTTGTCGCATTTCAGGTAGACGATGATGAAAGAGCCGTCCGGAGCGGAAATTCTCCTCGTTTCCTTCATATCCAGTGCTTCCGCATAGAAATTGAGGCTTTTGTCAAGATCGAGAACATTGAAATTATTGTGGATCATTCGGAATTTCATAGCAGGCACCCTCCAGAGGTTGTTTGCCGCAATATAGCTCCGGTCAGAAGAAAATTCAATCCCAAAAAGATACGGAAAACAGCGGAAAGTGAATCATTATAATTCCATCAACTTCTTCAATGAAGACAAAAAATCTGCCGGCGCCGCACGATCGCACAACGCCGACAGAAGAAAACGAAATCCGCTTATTTCATCGCTTCCAACGCCGCCTGGAACTCCGGAAGTTTTCCGTAACGTTTTTCCAAAGCAGCTTTCGCAGCAGCGTCCGCCGCAGTGAGCCGGTCAAAGAAATAGGCGGTCATAAACGGCTTGTAATAAGTTTTCCAAAATGCATGATCCGCGGCTTCCCGCTCCGTTTCCGGCGTGAAGTTGCCGGTCATCATATCAAGATAAAATCCAGGCTTCTGAAGCTTCAATCGCCGTTCGAGACGCTGAATGAAAATGGTTCGGACCCGCGAATCGGAGAGATCGAACGGAACCTGCTTTCCCAGACCGTCCACCGCGGTAATGGAATCCGGCTTTACTCCGGTGATGGTCAAAAGATCGCGGTTCGGCATTTCAATCGAAAAGCTGTCGTTGTCCGGCGTAATTTTGCCGAGACGTTCGACAAAGGCGCGCAGATTCTTCAATTCATTCGGCAGGTCGCTGCCGAACGTGTTGAGCTGATTCAGAATCCGCATCTCCTCCGCACTCTCTCCCGGGACAAACGGGAACATGCGCAATTCAGAGAGATCGCGATTGAAACCGATCGTATTGCCGGTGCGGGCCGCGACCAGAAATGAATTCGCCACTTTTCCAAACAGCGGCCGCAGTTTCGGCATCAGTTCGGCAAGACGTTTTGCCGCAACCGCTTTCGCTTCAGCATCCCGTTTGGCCTTCTCTTCGGCAAGACGCTTTCTTTCCGCTTCGGCCTGTTCTCTCTGCTGCCGCTCCCTTTCCTGCTTTTCCGCCAGCTCCCGTTCCGCCGCTTCCGCAGCAGCATGGCGTTTGCCGAGAGCCGTCGTAAATTCCGCATGCGCCGCCGCACGGGCCGGCGCCACGCGGGCAACTTCGTCCACTCGGTGAAACGCATTCAGGAAGGGACGCAGTGCGGTTTCTTCCTCCGGAGTCTGAAAATTCGGGAACTGCCGGAAGAAACGATCGGACTCTTCAAGAAATCCGACACGGTCATCCGGATTGCTCCTGATCCGTTCCATCAATTTGTCGATCGCCGCCAGATATTCGCGGCGCGTTTCGATTTTCGGCTTCGGCTGTTCCTCGGGTTTCTGACCTTCCGCCGGTTTCGGCGTTTTCGACAGGTCCACCGGACCGGCCGTCTTGTCATCCGGTTTCCTCTGACCCGGATCGGACGGCAGATTCAGAGTCGGCAACTTATTCTCCTTACCCTGAATCATGGCCACCAGTTTGTCGCCATATGGCTGGATGGCAGACGGCAGTTTGTTCCCCGCCGCCAGAAAATAGAACGCTCCTCCCAGACAGCCCAGCGTAATCAGCAGCATAATCAGCGTGCCGATCGCCATCATAACCGTTTTTCCGATGTTGCGCTCTCCGTCTTCCTTTTCCTTTTTCTTTTTTTCTTTTTTCTTGCCTTTGCCGGATTCTTCCGGCGTTTCGACGGGGGGAGCTGCCGGTTTTTCCGCTTTCGGAACAACTTTCAAAGCAAGCGCATCATCATCCGATTTTTTTTCGTTATTTTTCTTAACTTCTTTATCATCAAGTTTTTTAACATCCGTCACTTTTCCGGATGATTCCGCAGCAACCGAAGGCGCCGGTTTCGGCGCGGCAACGGGAGCCGCCACTTTCGGCGCAACAACGGGAGTTACCGCTTTCGGCGGCACCGCCTTCGGCACGGCGGATGGAACCGCCGGTTTCGGCGGATTGGCTTTCGGCATCGCGGCGGCCGGTCCCCTGGCGGCAAACGGAGTCCGGGCGCCTGCGGCGGCGAACGGAGTCTTTGCAGCTCCTCCGCCGAAAGGCGTCCGCGGAGCACCGGCATTCTGTCCCGCTCCCGGCAACCGGAATTTCAGCTGCGGTACCGCGCCGGCTCCGGCATGGACGCTGTTCTGCAAATATAAGTCCAGCGCCTTGATCAGCGTAGCCGGAGTCTGATAACGATCTTCGATATTGCGTGCCATCATTTTCATGATGATGGTGTTCAGTTCGTCCGGCAACTCCGGATTCACCTCTTTCGGCGGCTGCAGATTGCCGGCCACGTGCATCTTGGCAATCTCTTCCGCCGAATCGGCCACATATGGAAAACGGCCGGTCACAAACTGATAGAAGGTTGCACCGAGACTGTATATGTCGCTGCGCACATCAGTCGGAATGCCGGTCAACTGTTCCGGGCTGATATACTGCGGTGTGCCGAGAACCTCGTCCCCTTCACACGCCTCCTTGTCATTGATGCCCGCCACCCGTGCGAGCCCGAGGTCCGCCAGTTTTGCAAACCCGTTCGCGTCAAGCATGATATTATCCGGCTTGATATCCTGATGTACCAGCTTCTCATCCCGCCATGCGCATTCAAGCGCACTGGCGACTTCGCGGATGATTTTCGCGGCCTTGCGGAATTCGATCGTTTTCTCCTGTTTCAGAATCTCCTTCATGGTCTTGCCGCGGATATACTCCATGGCGAAATAGAAGATTCCGTTTTCTTCGCCGACGGCGTAAGCCTGCACAACGTTCGGATGGCTGATCCGGCCGGCGGCACGCGCCTCCCGGAAGAAAGATTCGACATACTCCTTGTCGTTCAGGAACTTCGCCTGCAGAACCTTCAGGGCGACCGGCCGGTCCAGCGAAAGCTGTCTGGCGAGATAAACTTCCCCCATGCCGCCTTTGCTGATCTCCTTTTCAATCAGAAAATCACCGATAACCGCGCCGGGGGAGGTCGGAGATTCCGGAAAATCAACCTTTTCCTTGCAGAACGTACAGGAAACCTGATTTCCCTCCTCCGGTTTTTCCGCCTCAAACACCTTCTTGCATTTCTCGCAGTAAATCTTCATCACCATACCATATCGTTAACATTTTCCATGTATGAACCACATAAGCTATAAGGGGGAATATATACTCCGAACGGCGAAAATACAAATCTTTCAGAACATATGGGAAATGTTTTCAGAAGAAGTACCGGATAATCGCTTTACTACGCAAACCGGAAAGATAAGCTTCCTTGATCTCCTCGCGCTGCTTCAAATCAATCCGGCGCCGGATTTCCGGACTCAACGTTCGAAAATCCCCCCTGACCTCCGGCGTATGAGCCAGAATCCGCAGAAAAGAGACTCCATCCGCTGTCCGGATCGGACCGTAAACCTTGCCGACTTCAAATTCCGGCATCGCCGCGGCAAATTCGGAACGCAGTCGTTTCCGCTCGATTTCACCGAGATTCCCGCCGTTCTCCGCATCCGGACCGATGCTGTATTTCTTCGCGAGTTCCGCAAAAGCGTCCGGCGAAGCGGAAAGCTTTTCCGCGATCATCCGGCTTTTCTCCTCAAGTTCCGGGTCCGAAGGCCGCAGCATGATCATGGCGAGCTCGATTTTCTCCGGCTTCACGAATTCATCCCGGTGAGCCTGAAAATATTCATGAACTTCGCGCGGCGTGATGTTCGACTCCACCCTGATCCGGTCGAAGATCATCATCTGCAGGATAATATATTCCTCAACCTCCTTGCGCAGATCTTCGATCGTCGTCCCGGACTGCCGCAGTCTCCGGGTAAATTCCGAACGGGAGCGCACTCCCATGCGCTCGGCGATATTGTCGAGTTCCTCCTCGACAGCCTGATTCGGAATCGGAAACGGATTTTCCCGGAACTCCTCCAATACCAGAAGCTTGTCGATCCGGTCATTTACGGCTTTCAGCCGAATCTTACGAATTTCCTCCTCGAGCCGCTTGCCGGAGAATACGGCGTAAGCCTGATATTCGCTGTTCCGGGTCGTATTCAGGATATCCATCAGACTGATCGGCACGCCGTTTACCGAAGCCAGAATCGCGTTGACCTGCGGCGGTTCCTGCTTCGGCTTCAACACCATTCCTTCCTCCGCAAACAGCGGAGCCGCCAGCAGAAAGAGGATCGGAATGCACCAGCGGAATTTCACTTCATCATCCCTTCCGCCTGCTGTGCCGCGACCCGGCGCGAAGAACGGCGAGTTCCACGGCAGCACTCATGCTGCCCGGATTCGCCTTTCCGCGCCAGGCGATATCGAAGGCAGTTCCATGATCGGGACTCGTGCGGATCACCGGCAAGCCGAGAGTCGAATTCACGCCGGAATCAAACGCCAGCATTTTAAACGGGATATGCCCCTGATCATGGTACATGGTCACCAGACCGTCATATCTGTTCCGGATCGACTCCACAAACAGCGTATCCGGCGGAAACGGCCCTTCGATATCGATTCCAGACTTCCGCAATGCCGTCAGAGCCGGCTTGGTTTCGCGTTCATCCTCCAGCCCCATGCAGCCGTTCTCCCCGGCGTGCGGATTGATCGCCGCTGCCGCGAGCCTCGGATGTTCAATTCCCTCGGCGCGGACCGCCTCATGCAGCAGTTCCGCCACCCGGATGATTTCAGCTTTAACCGCAAGTTTCGGCACTTCGGCCAGACTGACATGGCAGGTTACGAAAACCATGCGGAGCGAACCGGAGGACTGCATCATCACAAAGTTGCGGCATTCGCAGAGCTCCGCAATCCGTTCAGTATGTCCGGTGAACGGAATACCGGCCAGATTGACCGCATATTTGTTCATCGGCGCAGTAACAATCGCATCGACCTCACCGGCCAGCGCATCCTTCGTCGCGGCAGTCAGCGCATCGTAGGCCAGCCGTCCGCACCGCGCGTCGGCTGCCCCAAGTTCAAAACTGCCGAACGGAAGCGTTCCGGACGGACGGACCCGAGGCAGAAACCCGTCGCTCCAACGGTGTGCCGCTTCGCGGAGAACCGTCTCTTCACCGTAAATCACAAATTCGGCCCGGCCGCTCCATTTCGGATCGGCGGCGATACGGACGGCCAGCTCCGGGCCGATTCCGGCCGGATCACCCATCGTTATCGCAATGACCGGGACCGAAAGCGCCATCTTACCACTCCTGCCCCTGCTTCTCGAAATAGGCGGCCACATTCGGAATCAGCGGCTTGATCAGCTGTTTGATCGCCTTCGCATACTCACGGATTTCGGCCTGGGCATGATCGCTGTCGCGCAGATCGAGAAAATGCAGCAGATTCGCCAGATCCACCGTACCCCAGAAAGTCACCATCATATTCTGGGGAAGCACGCCGCGCGCCTGTTCCCGGCAGACGCCGGAAGCGATCAGCCGCTCATACAGTTTCAGGCTCGCTTCGTTATGCCGCCGAATCTCTTCACGCAGTTCTTTTCCGTCGAATTCCGGGTCGAAAAACGACGCCTGCCGGTTATTCTCCGACTGACGCCGCAGGATGGACGGCGTATAAAACTCCATATCGATCTCGGTATACCGCCGGGAAATTTCATTGTAGCTCCAGGTACGGTGACGGTGCCACTGCCCGCGAATGAAAAGCGGGCAATGAATGCTGAATGTGAAAACCATATGCTCAAGCGGACTCGTGTGCCGATTCGCAATCAGGTAGGAGAGAAGGCCCACATCCCGCTCATCCATCTCGCTTTTCAGCTTCCCGAACGAAACGCGGGCGGCATTGACGATGGTCGCTTCCGTGCCGAGATGATCGATGAGGCCGACCCATCCCTGTCCGTCGAGAACCTTCACATGGTTGGCGGGCGGTACATTCAAATGTTCCATATTCTGATCCTTTATTTGGCTTTCTGTTCGTCCTGATTCACTTCGAGCAGCAGAGCGCGGACGGCGGCAATCGATTCGGCCATGCATTCCGACATCGCGGCCGCAGCGGCCGCAGGCGTATTCCCCCGGATCGGCTGCTCTGTACTGACATTCAGATTTTCCGTCCGTACCGGACGGCGGTCCACATAAACCCGTACCGTATAATCGACGGAAAGAACGGCTTTTTTCTGTCCCCGGTCGAATTCGCAGCGGTAAATGGTTCCGCCCAACCGCAGAAACCGGCCGTTTCTTCCGCCGGTGCGGACCTCTTCCCGGGGAGAAAGCGCCCTGTGAAGCTGTCGCTCCAGCATCAGATCCGGGGAGAGAAGCCAGCGGTTGTAATCGTCGGAAAACATTTTCCCATCGCTTTCCCGGTACAGAAAGCGGCGGTCGGAACCCGAAAGATTCCGGAAAGTGCCGAGCTCGAAACGAACCTCCGGCAGCGGTTTCTCCGGCACGGAAAGATCGTATTCCGCCGGTTCCACGTAAGAGGTCGACATCAACGCACACCCGGCCATCAGCGGCAGAAGCAAAGCGCAAAGCCAAAGTTTCATTCTGTTTTCTCCCCTGTCAATCGTTCCGTCATTTATCCGTCATTTCTGGATTTTAACGGAACAAATCGTCATTTTCTGTTCAATACGGTCGACTGTAATAGATTCCGCTTCCGTTTGAACCGTAATTGGCCCAGAGAATCCGTCTCGGATTCTGTCCGAGAAAAATTCCGCCGGTTCCGCCATCCGGCTGCTCCGCCTCATTGCCGAGCGACTTCCAGCCGGCCAGCTTCAATGCGGCGGATAAAGAACGGAACAGATTCGACGGTTCGCTGCCGGCATTCCGGAACGATCCGTACACAGCCTTCCTGCCGGGAAAGCTGACGACCTGGACCGGAACCGCACCGGCCGGAAGTTCCGGCAGTTCCTCCGGCCACTCCTTCGCTTCCGGCAATTTTTCCGGAGCGACGATCAGAAACAATGTGACCGGTTTCCCGGGACCGCCGTCGACGAGCAGCCAGCGCTCCACCTGCCGCCCGACCTTGTAGGCGACTTTCACCGACCCGCCGGCGGATTGCAGATTTTCCGGCCTGAACATCTTCGCCAGCCAGGAAAGCAGCAGAGGAAAATCCGCATTGACCGCCGAAATCTTCAGTTGAAGATCGACGCCGTTGACCCGCATCTTTTCCGCATGCAGCATCCGCCCGATTCCCGGCAACTGCCCGGCCAGCGACTCGCCGGATGCCGTGCCGCCTCCCTTCCAGGGCCAAAGCATGAACACTTCCCCCCGCAAAGGGAGCAACGGACCTGCAATCAGAATCAACAACAGCAAAATCCGACTCATATCCTGCCTCCGCCGATCGGGCGGAACCGCCTCCGCCTAACAGGGGGAAAACGAATCCGCAAACCGTCAATGTTTCAGAGACTGCACGAAACGGCCCATCCGGTCGATCGCCTCGATCAGGTCCGACGCGCTCGTCGCATAGCAGCAGCGCACGAACCCTTCCCCGCAGGCGCCGAATGCGACGCCGGGAACCACCGCCACTTTTTCGGCCTTTAACAACTGCTCCGCGAATTCCGTAGAACTCAATCCGGTAGATTTGACCGACGGAAACGTGTAGAACGCCCCTTTCGGCAGCAGACAATCCAGACCGATCCGGTTCAAACCGTCCACCATCAGATTACGGCGTTCACAGTACGATTCACGCATACGGAGCATCTCCTTTTCCCCGTTGCGAAGCGCCTCAAGAGCGGCCTCCTGCGCCATGGTCGACGCACACATGATCGCATACTGATGGACCTTCATCATCGCATCGATGATCTCGCGCGGTCCGCAGGCATATCCGACCCGCCAGCCGGTCATGGCGAACGCCTTTGAAAAACCGTGCAGAAAGAGCGTGCGGTCACGCATGCCGGGCAGCGAAGCGATCGAAACATGCTCGCCCTCATACAGCAACTCGGAATAAATCTCATCGGTGATGACCACAAGATCGTGTTCCATCGCAATCGCAGCGACCTCTTTCAGGCTTTCCAGCGGCATCACAGCCCCGGTCGGATTGCATGGAAAATTCAGCAGAAGCACCTTGGTCCGCGGTGTGATCTTCCGGCGCAGCACGGCCGGATCGAGCGCAAAAGCGTCTTCGACTTTCGTCTCAATCGGAACCGGAATGCCGTGCGCCATCCGCACTTCCGCCGGGTAGGAGACGAAACAGGGTTCCGTATACAGCACCTCGTCACCGGGGTCGAGGAGCGCCCGCATGGCGATATCGAGCGCTTCACTGACGCCGATGGTGATGATGCATTCATCTTCGGGACGGTACGAAACGTGATAATTGTCGCGCACATAACGGCAGACTTCCCGGCGCAGCGCCGGCGTTCCAAGATTCGAAGTATAGCTGGTATGACCTTTTTCCAGAGAAAAAATACCGGTTTCCCGGATGGTCCACGGCGTCACGAAATCAGGCTCGCCGACACCGAGACTGATCACATCGTCCATCGTATTGACGAGATCGAAAAAGCGCCGGATTCCGCTTTTCGGAAGCGATTTGATATGGTCGGCGACAAACCCTTTACGGACACACTTTGAGTCGTTCATATTCTTCATCATTCTGCATTATCCTGCCGGATTCCTTGTATTTCTTGAGCATGAATCCCGTCGACGTCGAGATAACCCCGTCAATCGTCGAAAGTTTGGCCGAGACGAAAGAAGCCACATCCTGTAAAGAATCGCCTTCGACCATCAGCAACAGATCAAATCCCCCGGAGATCAGGTACAGGTCCGTGACCTCCGGGTACCGCGCGATACGCTGCGCCACCTGGTCGAACCCTCCCTCGCGCCGCGGAGTCACTTTGACTTCGATCAGCGCCCGCACCTTGCTTACTCCGAGATCTTTTTCGTTCAGAATGACTTTATAGCCGCGGATCACACCCTCGTTTTCGAGAGCAGCGATCGCCTCTTTCACCTGTTCGGGGGTGGCGCCGGTCCGCAGCGCGAGGTCGTTCAGGCTCATCCGCGCATCTTCGTTGAGCAGATTTAAAATTTCAGCTTTCATGAGCAGTTATCCCCTCCATCAGGTTGTTTCCAATGGATTAATGTACCACGTTTCGGCATAATTTCCAATTCCATTCCGGAAAATCAGAAGCGAAACAGACACAAAATCCAGAAAATAACACCATTATAGATAAAACTGTCGAGCACGTCGAACGCGCCGCCCATGCCCGGAATCCAATGTCCGGAGTCCTTGACGCCGCAGGTGCGCTTGAGCGCCGACTCGGTCAGATCGCCCGCAAAGCTCCCGACCGCCAGAATCACACCGGCCAGGATATACCAGGCGAGCGAAGCGCTGATCCCGTTCGAACTTTCCGCATAATACCAGTAAAACAGCAGACTGACCGCCACACTCAGCAGAACGCCGCCGATCGTTCCTTCCCAGGATTTTTTCGGGCTGATCGACGGGACGATCTTATGATTGCCGCCAGGCAGGTATTTGCCGGAGAGCATTCCGAAGATATATCCGCCGGTATCCATCGATTTGGTCACCATCATAACATAAAACAGAGCAACCGGCCCTTCCGATCCCTCGAAATAAACCATTGAAAGCGCATAAACCGGAGTTCCCGCCAGAAGGAAAATGCCGACGGAACGAAGCATCCGGTCGAAATTCTCCTTCTTCTCTTTCCCGAACAGCAGCAGCAGCCAGCCGGCATAGATGACTGCGAGCATGCAGAACATCAGCAGCAGGAAAAAGAGTATCGTCATGGCCCGGCTGCCCGTCTGACGCGCCACCGACAAAGAAAGCATCGAAAACAGAAAGAGGCCGCCGAAGAGAACCGTGCTTTTTTCGAAAACCGCCACTCCGATGTTCCGCAGCATCGCGCCGATCTCCCGGAACATCATGGCGGCGGCAAGCGAAGCCACCACCACAAACAGGTATCTCCCCCACTCCGGCCAGAAGATCATAACCGCCAGCAGCGCAATGAGAATCGGAAAACTGATCGCCCTGTATTTGAACACGTTGGACTCCTTCCGTTATTTTTCCGTCATATTTCCGTCATTTACCGGCCGCCGAACCTGCGCTCCCGTTTTCGATAGGAAGCGACCGCTTCGGCAAACTCCTCTTTTCCGAAATCGGGCCAGAGGGTGTCGGTTACATAAATTTCCGAATACGAAAGCTGCCAGAGCAGGAAATTACTGAGCCGGAGCTCCCCGCTGGTGCGGATCAGCAGATCGGGATCCGGGATATCCGGCGCATAAAGACAATCACGGAAATCCTCCTCCGTCAGTTTCGGCGGTTTCCTGCCGCTTTTCCATGCTTCATCCAGATATCGGTTCACCCCGTCGACGATCTCGGCACGGCCGCCGTAACTCAAAGCGAGATTCAATACGCCGGCGGTGTTGCCGGAAGTCGTTTCGATCGCATCGAGCAGTTTTTTTCTCACGCCGGACGGAAGATCGGCAGTACGGCCGATCGTCCGCAGCCGGACATTCTTTTCGATCAGCTCCGGCAGTTTGTCATCCAGAAACTCCTCCATCAGCTTCATCAGCGCCGTTACTTCCTGGACCGGGCGCTTCCAGTTCTCGGTACTGAACGCGTAGAGCGTCAGATAATGGATTCCGGCATCGCGGGCGGCTTCAAGAATCACCGACACCTGCCGCGCGCCCTGCCGATGCCCCTCCGTTTTCGGCAATCCCCGGCGTTCGGCCCAGCGGCCGTTGCCGTCCATGATGATCGCCACATGCTGAAGCGCCGCATTTTTCATTCTTCTCCGCCTCCGAAAAAACGGGCTTCCAGCGCCATGCAGAAAGCGTGATAAATCGGCAAATGCAGCTCCTGAATCCGATACGTCTCCTTTTCGGGAACCGCCACCACGCAATCAGCGTATTTTTCGCAGCATCCGTTCCGGTCTCCGGTCAGAAGGATCGTCCCGACTCCCTTCACGGCGGCGGCCATCAACGCTTTTCTGACATTCGACGCATTGCCGCCGGTCGAGATCGCCAGCAGCAGATCCCCCGGCCGCGCCAGCGCCCAGAGCTGCTGTGCAAAAACCAGATCCGGATCGACGTCGTTCGCAAACGCACTGGAAAAACCCGGGTGGCTCAGCAGGGAAACGGCACGAAGTCCGTTCTGCAATTTGCCGGCCGTCTCCCTGCCCTCATCGCCGAACCGGTTTCCGAAGGCTTCCTGCATGTCGGACGCAAGCGGACGCAGCTGGAGGAACCCTTTCAGAAGTTCGCCGCAGATATGATCGGCATCCGCGGCGCTGCCGCCGTTGCCGCAGGTAAACAAAGTTCCGCCGCGCGCGAAGGTGTCGCCGGCGAGATCGATCATCCGGTCAATCGCATCCGCACATCCCCGCAGTTCCGGACGGCGTTCAATCAACTGCTGTACCGTTTTCCGCATGATTTATCCTTTCCTCCCGGAAATCTCTTCTGTTCCGGCATATTCCAGATAACATAACCGGCACGGAACTTTTTTTCAAACGCTCCCTTCCAAAAATTATCAGATTAGGAGCAATCACACTCCGCAGGAGCCGGAGAAGGCGCTTTCCCCTCTTCAATCCGGCGTATGAAGCAAAACGGCGATACGCAGCTTTACAGGCATGATGACAATATTGTCAATCTTCTGTTAATAAATTGTCAGTTCAGTGTTGATCTTTTGTTTTTCACCGGTTTCAGAGGCGTTATCATCCCGGTTGTTCACAAAAAACAGACAGGTGAATTATTTTGACTACAGGCAATTGCAGAGTTATTCACAAAAAAGAGCCGCTTCTACTGCTGCCATAAATTTCTTCTTTTCTTTTCAATACACATAGAGAGAAAAAATGCACGGAGACGCGGCGGAAACGTTTTTCCGGCCGGAACAGAATATTTGAAAATCTCGATTTCGGAGTTGTTTTTTCAGATTTGCCGGTGTAAATTACCGTCATGATCATTCAAGAATATGGAAAATCATCCTGGAGACTCGAAAAATGAAATTTACCGTCAACCGCGAGAAACTGCAGAAAGCGCTGCAGCGGGTAGGGAGCATCATCGGATCCCGTTCGATGTTTCCGGTTCTCGGCAACGTTCTCATGCAGGCGGAGGATAATGTCCTCACGCTGACCACGACCGATCTTGAAATCAGAATTTCGACGAAGATCGAAGCGGCGGTCGAGGTTCCGGGGGTTTCCACGGCGCCGGCGCGCAAACTCGCTTCTCTGGTCGGCTGCTTTGTCGGCGCCGACGTCATGTTCGATATCGACGACAAGGATCACATCAAGCTGAAATGCGGAACCAGCCATTTCACGCTGCTCGGTCTGGCCGCCGCGGATTTTCCGGCAGCGGAGCAGTTCGAGGCGAAGCGGGAGATCCGGGTCAAGGAGGGAGAATTCAAGAAAATGGTCGCTTCGATCGCCTATGCGGTCAGCGCTGATGATTCCCGCAAGGTTCTGACCGGCGTGCTGCTGAGTGCCCGCGAGTCGACGATCACGCTGGTGGCGACCGACGGCAAGCGGCTGGCCATGCAGGAGAAAACGCCGGAATCGATCACCGGCGGTGACGGCGATGCGATCATTCCGCTGAAAGCGGCGCAGGAGACGCGTCGCCTGCTGGACGGCGACGATCTGATGACCATCCGGATCGGCGACAAGCAGTGCAGTTTCGTCGGCAATGACTTCGAACTTACGACGAAGCTGATCGAAGGCAACTATCCGAACTACCGCCAGGTGGTTCCGGCTTCGTTCAGCCGCTCGGTCGAAGTTCCGGCTTCGGTGTTCCTCGGCAAGATCGAAACGGTTTCGCTCGTGCTTTCGGATTCGAGTAGTTATATCATTCTGCGTTTTGAAAACAACCAGCTCCGGCTGCAGGCCTCGAGTACCGAAGTCGGCGAAGGCAGCGATATGGTTGAAGTCGCGTTCGAAGGTGAACCGTTCGAGGTTTCGTTCAATCCGGCGTTCCTGGCGGACCCGCTTCGCAACTGCGATGCGGAGAGTGTCCGCATGAAGCTGAACGATCCGCTGAATCCGGTGGCGATCGAGGCCGACGAAGGGTTCCTCTACGTCATCATGCCGATTCGCAAAAAATAAGTGCGGCGCGGCCGTGTTTCTGCTGGAACAACTGAATCTCGCCGACTTTCGGAACTGCGAAAGCGGCGAGTTTCACTTTTCCGGCGAGAGGGTCGTGTTCACCGGTCCGAACGGCACCGGTAAAACGAATCTGCTTGAGAGCATCTATTTTCTGAGTATCCTGCGTTCGTTCCGGAGTGCGTCGGGACGGGAACTGACCCGGATCGGCAGCCGCGGTTTCGAATTGTCGGCCCGGGTGCATTCGCGCGGTTATCCCGAGACGCTGAAGGTCATCCAGCACGGAAACCGGCGTGAGACGCTGATCGGCAGCAGCCGGATTCGTCGCTCAAGCGAATTCATCCGGGAATTCCGCGCCGTTGTTTTCGTGCCGGAAGACCGGAATATCGCCGGCGGAAGTTCGTCATTTCGCCGTCGTTTTTTCGATATGCTGATTTCGACGCTGGACAGCACCTACCTGACCCGGCTGGCCGATTACAGCCGGGCACTGGCACAGCGGAACCGGGCGTTGAAGCCGCCGGTCAACCGGAGCATCGTCGCGGCGTTCGAACCGGAACTTGCCGCCAATGCGCCGTCGATTGCGGCATTGCGGCGGCAATATGCCGGATCGGTCGAACAGGAGCTCAATGCGCTTCTGAAGCAGCGCGGAGGCGGAGAATTCCGCATTCTGTACCGGTTCGATTATCCGGAGTCGGAGTCGGAGTATCTGGCTCTGCTGGAAAAGAACCGGGAAAGGGAGCTGCTGCGGGCGTGTACCGGCATCGGTCCGCAGCTCGACGAATTCGAATTCTATCTGGACGGCCGCCAGCTGCGTCATTATGGGTCGACCGGACAGATCCGCATGATCTCTCTGCTGCTGAAGCTGGCCGAATTCAATCTGGTTCGGCGTTCGGCATCCGAAAAAGTGGCGGTTCTGGTCGATGATGTAACGGGCGAACTGGATGAAGCGAATAAAAACCGTTTTTTCGATGCGATATCGGGAGCGGATCAGCAGTTTTTCACATTTACCGAGTTTCCCGCTTTGCCTTATTTCAGGGATGCGGAGGAGATTCCGCTTGCCGGACGGCTCGGGAAACGTAACGATTAAGAAGAACAAATGGTGGTGAGATGATCAGAAAATATGTGTTCGGGCCGGTGGCTTCCCGCCGCCTCGGTGTCTCTCTCGGAGTGGATCTGGTTCGTCCTAAAACCTGCTCGCTCGACTGCATCTATTGCGAAGCAAAAGCGACGACGGAGCTGACGCTCGAACGCCGGGAGTATGTGCCGGTGGATGAAGTGATCGCGGAACTTGATGCGGTTCTGAGGCCGCATCCGGAGCTGGATTATATCACCTTTTCCGGTTCCGGTGAGCCGACGTTGAATTCAGGCATCGGCCGGGTTGCTGAATTTCTGAAACGTGCTTACCCGCAGTACAAGCTTTGCCTGCTGACCAACGGTTTCTGTCTGGGAAATCCGTCACTTCGCCGTGAAATTGCCGGAATTGACCGGATTGTTCCGTCACTTGACGCCTCGAACAGCGAGGAGTTCCAGATCATCAACCGGCCGGCACCGGGATTGGAGTTCGATCGGTTTATTTATGATCTTACGGATTTCTGCCGCTGCTCAAAGCAGGAGATTTTTCTGGAACTCTTCATTGTTCCCGGCGTGAATGATTCCGACGAATCGATTTCCCGCTTCGTGGAAATCATCCGCCCGATGCAGGTTGATCTGGTCCAGCTCAACACGCTTGACCGCCCCGGAGTTGTCGATTGGATTCGTCCGTCCGAACCGTCAAATACCCGTCGTTTTATCGCTGCTCTGGAGCCGTTTGTCGCGGTCGAGGCGGTCGGTCCGTTCCGTTACCGCTCAAAAAGTGCCGGACAGAATCCGTCACTTTTCACGGAGATGGAAAAAAGGATTATGGATCTGGTCAGCCGTCGTCCGGCGACTGTTGACGATCTGGAAGTGGCGCTCGGCTGCCGGGCTGTCGAATTCCATCCGATCCTGGACCGGCTGTTCAAGGCCGGATTCCTGGAAATTGAGAAGCGGGAGAGAGGAACCTTCTATTCCGCTCCGGCTCAACGGTAACTGCCGACTGATTTCTTTTCGATTTTCCGGATGCTGTTATATTGCGGCATTCGGATTTTTTTATTTCGTCACTTTTCTGTACTTCATTCTTTTTTACTTTTTTGCTTGATAAAATAGATTTTGTCAATAAATAATAGTTTTTATCATTGGAGATCGATTACTTATCTAGTAAAATATATAACAGAAACCGAATGATGCCGCAATTTCCCGCTGTGAGTGAAACAAAAAGGAACGGATGAAATGAAAAAACGCATTGTCTCGAACAGCCTCCGGAATTTCACCTTGATTGAATTGCTGGTTGTTATTGCCATCATCGCGATTCTGGCCGCAATGCTGCTGCCGGCGTTGAACAAGTCCCGGGAAAAGGCGAAGGAAAGCCAGTGTATGAATAACTTGAAGCAGCTGGGAACTTATACCGTCCTCTATCTGGATGCGTTCAATGACGCCATCTGTACGGCGGCCACTGGTTACGGTGAGGGAACATCCGGCACTTACAGCCTCATGCTTTATCTGGCGGGATATCTCAATTCCGGACAGACCAAGCTCACGCAATGTCCCAATGTGACGGATATTCCGGAAGGTATATCGGAACTTGAACTGCTTACCGTTCACTGTTATCCGGCAAATTACAATGGTGCGCAAACCTCGAGGAACGAATGGGAAGCGCAGGATGTTGCCGGATGGGACGGTGCATTGCGGTTCCGTAAGATCAGCGTTCCGTCCCGGTTTGTGTTTCTTGCGGACGGGAGGTTGAAAAGTCGCAGGCTTCACAGAAACAAGCTGACTTCAAGTCTGGACAACAGTGAAACCTGGGGCGCGTCACCGTGGCTCTCGCATCGGGACGCAGTCAATGTGTTGTGGGGAGACGGGCATGCGGCAGCGGCGGATCGGGGGGAGTTTATCAGCAATTACAATAAATGGGGCGTCACGTTTCTTCCCCGCTGAATTTCAATGCATCAATACCGGGACGGTTATGAAAAGAATTGGTTGGTTCATCGGATGTCTGTCACTCCTTTTCTGCAGTAGTGCTTCGGCGGAAAATCTTTTGCTGGATTCGGGTTCCGAAGGCGATGCAGCCGGATGGCCTGCTGTAAAGGGAGTTTCGTACCGGGTCGAACACGGGCTCCTCAATGTTACCGTGAACGGCGGAAGTACAGGAACGGAAAAGCGGATTCTCCTGAAGCCGGAATGGAAGTATGTCCTGCTCTCCATGAAAATGAAATTGACAGGGGTTGTTTCAGGGAAACAGGGATGGCGGAACGGGCGTCTCGCCATGCGGTTTTTCGATAAAAAACGTGAAGGAACCGGACCGTGGCCCGATGTCTTCGGCGGTTCCGGCACATCGGAACTCCGGGAATGTACCCGGCTTTATGAGATTCCTCCCGGCGCAGTTTACCTTGAGATTGCGCCGACGAACCTCGGGAAATCCGGAACGGTCGAATTTCGGGAAATGAAGTTGGAACCGCTGAACTCTTTGAAAGAGATGAATCTCGATGCCCCGATTCCCGGGAGGTTGTCCAGAGAACGCCAATGGGACATTTCCGACGCTTTCCGTATCGCCACTTCGACACGGGAAACAGTGTGTATGAACGGATTATGGAATTTTTTCCCGGTTCGTACAGAAACAGACGCAAAAGATATTCCGGATGAGGGAACCGGCTGGGGCTGGTTCAAAGTTCCCGGCGTCTGGCCCGGCATGGGATGGGGAACTGAGCAGCCGGGAGACAACAACCTCATTGTCCTGTCTCCCATGGCGGCGGCGGGATTCGACCCGGCCGGACTCAATACTGCATGGTACAGGAGAACCGTTGCAATCCCCGCGGAGTGGAGCGGAAAAAGAATCAGTCTGGAAATCACCATGCTGCAAACCTGCGCCCGGATTTTCATCGATGGAAAAAAGTCCGGGGAACTCTACTATCCGGGAGGAAAAATCGATTTGACCGAACGAATCCGGCCGGGGAAAACACAGGAGATCGTTCTGTTGGTTTCCGCGAAGAACGACGGACTTACGGGCAGTGTTTTCATGGCGCCGGGAAGACTGGTCAAATCGGATGCCGGAGTTTCGAACCGGGGCATCACCGGTGACATGTTCCTGACCGCAGAACCTTCGGAAGCAGCGGTTTCGGATGTGCATGTCATTACCAGCTGGCGAAAAAAACGGATCACCTGCGATGTCGGCATTGCATCCGCCGTTCCCGGCGATTATTATCTGGAAGCTGAAATCAAAGAAGGGAAAGAGACACTCCTGAATTTCCGGTCCGGTATATTCCACGTAAAAGAAGGGAAGAAGTTCCGCCGGAGTTTTTCCGCAGACTGGCTTGCGCCGAAGCTCTGGGACACGGATACGCCGGAAAATATCTATGTCGCTGAAATTCGCCTCCGGCGGGCGGACGGTAAAACAGTCGATGAATTTTTTCCGCAGGAGTTCGGTTTTCGGGAATTCTGGTGTGAGGGGAAGAATTTCATGCTGAACGGTTCCGTGATTCATCTGCGTTCGATGGCTTCTTCCTCCATGCGGGAGGGGGCGGCGCGCTCCAGCAGAGAGGTTGCCCGGCAGATCGCGGAACGAGCCGGGAAGGCAGGTTTCAATCACCTGATCGCTTACAACTACTCTTTTGCTCCGGGAATTGTCGGGTATCAGGATCACTTTTATCGGGAAGCCTCCAAAGCAGGCGTTCTGACTTCGCTGACCATGCCGCATGCGTCGCATTTCAACTGGGCGCTCGAAACGCCGGAAGAACGGAATCGGTATCTTGCGCAGGCGGAATTCCTGATCCGCCGTTTTCAGAACGTTCCGGGAATCGTTCTTTACGCGGCTACACACAATGCGGCCGGATATATCGCGGATCAGAATCCATTGAAACTGGATGGAATTCACACACCGGACAAATATACGCAATCCCGTCCCCGCCGTCAGGCCCTGGCTGCCGGAAAGCTGATCGCTTCCATTGATGCGACCAGGCCGGTGTATCACCATGAATCCGGGAATCTCGGGGAACTTATTACGCTCAACTGCTATCTGAATTGGGTTCCTGCCCAGGAGAGGAGCGACTGGCTGGAACATTGGGAAAAAGCCGGATCAAAGCCGCTGATTTTTGTCGAATGGGGAATGCCTCATACAGCCTCGTGGACAAGCTATCGCGGACCCGGATTCGTCTACAGCAGTGCAAAAGGAGTTCAGTGCATCTGGCTGAACGAATACAATGCGGCGATTTTCGGAGAACGGACTTATCAAACTTCATCCGGCAAGGAGGCTTCCTACCGGAATCAGGAAAAAGTTTCCGCCGGCAACAGGCCGGTACGTTATATCGAGGTTTTCCCTTATCGGAAAGCGACGCTTCCCGTCTGCGCCGAAATGGTGAAGGATAATTTCAGGGAACTGCGCGGCCGCGGCGTTTCCGGCCTCCTTCCCTGGGATTTCGAGTTGTTATGGGAAAGAACCGGAGAAACCTTCAATGGGCCGTGGCCGAAACGTTTTGAGAACCTGAAAAGGCCCGGTATCGTTCCGGATACCGCACGGGGCGGAGGCAATTTCCTGACGGATTTCAATACGGAATACAAACCGTCCGTCGTCGGTGCGGCCGGGTTGCCCTGGATGCGCGAAAAGATTGCATGGATTGCGGGTAAAATCGGGGATTTTACAGAAAAAGGTCATAATTTTCGCCGCGGAGAAACCGTCCGGAAGCAGGTCCTTGTCCTCAACGACAGTCGCCGCAAGGAGAAAATCCGTGTGGAATGGAGCATTCCGGAATTGGATATCAGAGAAAAAAGAGAATTTTTCGCGGAGCCCGGAACACGAACCGGCGTTCCGGTGGTCTTCACTGTGCCTGCTGCATATTCCGGAACCATATTGAACATTCGTGCGCAAATCAATTTCGGCGAAGGACAGGAGAGCTCCGACAGTTTTCGAATTGACGTCATTCCCGATACTTCCGTAACGGTTTCTTCGAAAATCGGAGTTTTTGATCCGGAGGGAAAAACGACTGCCGTTTTGCGCAAATGGAAGATTCCGTTCCGTGAACTGGACGATTGTACCGATTTGAAAGCCGTCGAATTGCTGGTGATCGGGAGGAATGCCCTGAAAAACACAATGCCGCAGTTGGCCGGATGGATGGAGAAGGGGGGAAAGCTGCTGGTTCTGGAGCAGGAACTCTCCGTACTGAACCGGCTCGGATTCCGGGGAACGGAATATGGATTGCGCAAACTGTTTCCGCTGGTCCGGAATTTTCACGGCGGCGAGATTGCAAACTGGCGCGGCAGTTCCACTTTGACGGAGCCGTATTTCAAAATTCCGGACCCGGAAAACAGTTATCCGCAGTGGAATTGGCAGGGATTCACCAATTCAAGGGCGTGGCGGGCCGGAAACCGGGGCAACATCTGCAGCGTGCCGCTGGAAAAGCCGTCCGCCGGAAATTTCCTCCCGCTGATGCAGGGCGGATTCGATCTTCAGTATACTCCGGCGCTCGAATTGAAGGCGGGACGGGGAATTGCCGTATTTTCACAATTCGACCTCTCCGGACGGACGGAGAGTGATCCGGAAGCGGAGGAAATGCTGAAAAAATTGATTCTCCGTCTCGACCGTGCGGAGATTGCCGTACGGCGTCCGACCTGGTATGCGGGGAATCAGGAAGGGCGGCAGTTGCTGGAAAATCTTCTGGTTTCCGCCCGGGAAACGGATACGGTTCCGGAGAACGGACTTCTGATCGTTGCTCCCGGCGCGGAACTTCCGGATTTGACTGAAGCGGTGGAGAATGGTCTGAATGTTCTGATGCTCGGGCTCTCCGGTCAGGAATTGAATGCTCTCCTTCCCGGCAGATTCGGGACGCATCCCGGCAGATATTACTCCGATTATGCGGAAGGGATTGCGGAAATACCGGAATTTCTCGGTGTTTCCAATGCGGATCTCCATTGGCGCAGAGAGCTTTCTATGGATGCGTTCGATTCCTCCGGACCCGGCGGACGTGCGCTTCGCGTCAGGAAAATCGGCAGGGGAACGGCGGTTGCCTTCCAGGTTGCTCCCTGGATGTTCGATCCGCAGGAGTTTCAGTTCAGGACCAGCCGCAGAAGAAATACGGGAGCAGTCGCACGCCTTCTTTTCAATCTCGGGGCGGAATCCCGGCCCGGAATTTGGAAACGGCTGTTTCCGGAAGAAGAAAAAATTCACCCGGCTTTCGACCTTTCCGGGAAATGGATCGGTAAAGCCGATCCGCAGGCAAAGGGACGGTCGGAAAAATGGTTCGCCGCGGATTTTCAGACGGACCGTTCCTGGGTGCCGGTTGCGGTTCCCGGCGCATTCGATACGCAGATCGGAGAGCTTGAAAATTACGATGGTTTCTTCTGGTACAGGACAACGTTTCACCTGCCTTCCGGCATCGGGCCGGAAAGAGAATGCGTTTTGTCCCTCGGCCCGGTGGATGACGAGTCGTGGGTCTGGCTGAACGGTCATTTTCTCGGTGAGCTGACGCAGAAAACGAATCCGGACGATTATTGGGCGGCGCAGCGGGTCCATCGTTTTTCATCGAAACTCCTGCGTACCGGCGTGAATCATCTTGCGGTTCTCTGTAACGATCTTCGCGGGAATGGGGGAATTCTCGGAACTCCGGCAATCCGTGTTCTTCCGCCGATCCGCTTCTATGTGGACGAACCGGTCAGCTCGGATGATCCGTTCCGATATTTCCGGTGGTGAGGAAAGGTTCGGGTATTCTGCGTTCGAAAACCTGAAAGAGTGAATACTGGATTTTTCCGGGAATGGAAGTATGTTATACCATCCGGTCAAACCGAACAAATATAATATGGAAGTTGCGGGGATTATGTCGTCGAAATTCAAAACCGTCCTGCCGGAATTTTCTTCTGTTCCGGGGCGGGAGGAGGACCGTTTTGTCTACGAGCGGGTCGTCAATTCGATCATCAGTCTGATCCGGGATGAGAAATATGAAATCGGCCGGAAACTGCCGCCGATCCGGGATCTGGCCGAACAGTTCGACTGCAATTTTCATACCGTGCGCAAGGCGGTGCAGCTGCTTTGCAATGACGGAATTCTGGAGAAACGTTCCCGCCTCGGCAATTTCGTCCGGCGGAATACCAGCCATCTGGTCGGAAAGCCGCAGGCGAAAGTACAAATCGTTTCGATGCGGAAAATCGGAATTCTGCTCTGTCCGGGACCGACCGAGTTTTCCACACCGCTCCTGATGGAGCTCGAACGTGCCGCCACTGCGATGGAAATCCAGCTCGAACTTCAGAGTGCGGCCAACTGGGACAAGGCGGTCGAGGTTGTGGAGGATATGAAGAAAACCGGCTGCCGGGCCGCCGTTCTGACTGCGGACCGGAACAACCTCAATGTGAAGGAGGTTCACCGGTTGTTCGACAGGAGTCCGATTCCGCTCGTCGTCGGCGACCTGATTGCCGGATATGAGCGGTTCTGCTATGAACCGCCGGAGATTTACGGCCGCTGGTACAGCCGGAATTCGATGCTGTTCCAATGCGGTTACTTTTATGAACTCGGCTATAAGGCGATCGCGTACCTCAGGCGCAGCGCATTCAGCGGGTCGAGCAAGGATAAATACGGTTATTACCGGGAGTTTATGGAAGCGACGGACCATCTGCCGATTCTGGATCAGTTCGTCGACGACGATTCCGGCCGGTTCAGCCGCATTCTGAAGGAATGGGAACCTTTCCGCGGCAACCTGGCGGTGATCTGCGAAGACGACGTGGAGGCGATGCGTCTGGTCATCGCCGCTTCGAAAAACGGCTGGACCCTCCCGGAAGAGATGGCGGTTATGGGCTTTAATAATTTTGCGTTCGGCCGTTATGTCGACCCGCCGCTGACCACCATTCAATTTCCGTATGACTATCTGGCGAAACGGCTGCTGGTCCGTGCTTTGGAGCTCTCCTCCGGGCAGACGGAATGGAGCGCGGCCGAATTGCCCGCTCCTGAAGTTGTTCTGCGCGAAAGCTGCGGAGGCCGGCGGCGACTGCCGGAGGACAGACTGCGGAACCTCGTGACGGAACGGTTGAAAGCGAAGATTTTTCCCGGAGAGTGACACGCTTCAGGCTTTCCGGCAGGAAAGATGAAGGATGAAAGAGGTACTTTTAAAACTTGATGAATATAAGGATTTGATTGTCCGGACCGAATTTTTTGGCGGGAAAGCGCGATTTCTGATTTGCCGATCGGAAAAAATGGTGGTATAGTAATGAGTTAACGCTATTTGCAGTCAGCTTCCGGGGATGGGATTTCCGGAGGTGTTTTTGTTTTCCGCAAAAGGGGAAGGGAACCGTCATGGCAATCGAAGTATCGTACATCATCATTACACCCTACAGTCTGCTGAAATCCCGTACCGGCGGTATCATCGCGCGGCTTATGTCGCGGACCGATCTGGAATTCATCGGCGCGCAGATGCTTGCCTTCACACCGGAAATGGCGGAACGTTACGCCCGGAGTCTCGAGGCGATGGAAGCGAAAGATACGGGAAAGATGCTGGCCGATTATGTGCGGGAGAATTTTCCGCCGCGCGAAGACGGCCGCAAGGAACGCGCCCTGATGCTCCTGTTCCGCGGGGAGGACGCCTGCCGGAAGCTGACCAGTATCACCGGGCGGCTCTCGCCGTATTCGCCGAAATGCATCAGCGCCGGCGAAACGCTGCGCGATACGTATGCCGATGTGGTGGAGGATAAGGACAATCCCGGAATCGTCCGTTATTTCGAGCCGGCCGTTCTGACGCCGCCGGATCTGCGCGAAGCGATCAATAAACTCAGTATTTTTGCGGATTTCGCGGAGAATACGCCGAATCTGGTCGATAATTCGCTCGGCTCCGCTCCGGAGGATGAACGCACGCTCGTCATCATCAAGCCGGACAACTGGCGCTGCCCGTCCAGCCGTCCCGGCAACATCATCGATATGCTGAGCCGCACCGGGCTCCGGATCGTCGGCTGCAAGGTCCATCGGATGAGTGTGAACGACGCGCTTGAATTTTACGGTTCCGTGCAGAATGCGCTTCGCAGCAAGCTTGCTCCGAAAATCGGCGAGCAGGCCAAGCAGCTTTTCGAGGATAAATTCAAAGTGTCCCTGCCGGAAAACGCCGTTGCCTCGCTGACCGAATCGGTCGGAATTCCGTATGCGGACGATCAGTTCTCGCAACTGATCGAATTCATGTCCGGCAAGCGTCCGGAGGAATGTACCGAGGAGGAAAAGAAGCTTCAGAACTCGCAGGCCAAATGCCTGGTCCTGATCTATGAGGGACCGAATGCGATCGCCAAGATCCGTTCCGTGCTCGGGCCGACCGATCCGTCGAAAGCGCCGGGCGGCACCGTCCGCCGCGATTTCGGCAGCAATGTCATGGTCAATACCGCCCACGCCTCCGACTCGCCCGCCAGTGTCGAGCGTGAGATGAAGATCATCCGCATTCATCAGAATTCGATGGCGGCCAGAATTCGTGAATTTCTGGAAGAGTGCAAATAACGGATTGATCCGCTATTAGTGACGGATTGATCCGTCACTTTATAAATAATTGATTTGTAAGGAATTGTTTAATTTTTCCAGGAGCGGTAGCGGCCGGGAGCGATTCCGGTTTTGCGCTTGAATACGGAAGCAAAGTAATATTCGTCCGAAAAATGGAGCTTGTCCGCAATCTCCTTTATGGCGACCGGCGAACCGCGCAGAAGCTCCCGCGCCGCTTCGATTTTGCGTCCGATCAGGTATTGGACCGGAGTTTCTCCGTATTCGCTTTTGAAGATGCGGATTGTCTGTCCGCGAGACCGCGATATCTTTGTCGCCATTTCATCGAGGGAGGGAGTCGGGGCGAAGATCTGGGTGTCGAGCCAGTTGCGCAGTTCCTGCGCTTCGGGGTTTTTCCGGTGACGGTGATCGGCGGCGCGCAGGTCGGCGGCCATGGTGGAAACGACCGCCATCAGGAACTCGGGTCCGATACGGCTGTGCGCCTCCTGCGGATGGAGCCGGAGCTGGTGCAATGCCTGCTTGAAAAGCTCCGGTCGGGAAAAGCCCGGGACATGGATGATTCCCTCGAGCTTGAAGAGCCGGAGGAGCTCCGGCATCAGCGGACCGGAGAAGTTGATCCAATGTTTGATCCATGGCGACTCCGCGCTTGAGTAATAACGATGACAGGCTCCGAATGGGGCAAGGTAAAGGTCTCCGGCGGATGGATGACAGGTCCGGCCGTCCACCTCCAGCGTTCCGGTTCCGGCTTCGACGAATTCAATCACCCATAAGTCGCTGCTGCTGCGTTCGATCAGATAACTGCCGTCGCACCAGCTGCTTCCCGCAAGATGGATTACGACCGGAGAATCGACCGGCGAGGCGCCGGAGAAAATAAATTCTTCCCGCATGAGTCCGGCCTTCAGTTGATCTCCCAGATGACGACCGCAGTCGCATAGGTCGCTTCGTGGCTGAGAGAGACGTGAAAGAGTCCGCCGCCGCGCCTCGCCGCATATTCCGCCGCTTTTCCGCTCAATTTCAGGAACGGCGCTCCGGCCGGGCCGTTTCCGAGCTCCACATCCGTGAAGCTGCAATGTTCGCCGATGCCGCAGCCGAGCGCTTTTGCCGCGGCCTCCTTGACCGCCCAGCGCCCGGCATAATAAGTTGAAGCATGGCGCCGCCGGCTGCCTTCGGCCAGTTCCGCCGGCGTGCAGATCCGCTCGCGGAAGGCGTCGCCGAATTTGTCGAGCATCCGGACGATCCGCCCGATTTCGACGATATCCGTGCCGAGCCCGGCTATCACTTCACAGTCTCCGGTTTCTGCGTACTGGCCGGAGCCTGAACCGGAGCCGGTTTCTGCTGTTCCTGTTTCGGAACCTCCTTCGACGGAGCCGGTTTCTGCTCCTGTTTCTGGGTTTCCTTCGGCTGGTTCAATCTGGCTTCGGCCTCCTTTTTGGCAGCGGCGGCCTTTTCGGCTTCGAGCCGGGCGGCTTCCTGTCTGCGCATCTCTTCCTTTACCGCGTCGAGCTGGGATTTGGCGGTTTCGCGCACGGTCTGCTGAAGTCCTTCCAGCCGTTTGAGTTCTTCCTGCTGGCGGCGGGCGAACTCCTCCTTGAATTTGATGATCTGCGCTTCTGCTCGGGTGGCGGAGTTCGCTTCAAGCTCCTTCAGTTTTTCTTCGAAGCTTCTGCGCTGGGCGGCCATTTCCTCCTTCAGCTTTGCGATATTCTCGTTGAAATCTTGGCGGGAGCTGTCCAGCACGACGCCGAGCTCGCCGAGCTTTTCGCCGGATTCCCGGCTCAGGGTTTCGGCGGTTTCACGGTTTTTCTTCTCGATCCGCCCGAACACCTGATACATGATGAGCGCAAGAACGAGTACCAGCACCGCGAGCGCGACAATGAGACCGGCGGTCACCGCCCACATCCGCTGCACAAGCCGTTTCCGGTAACGCTCCGCTTCTTCGAGCCGGTTGGCAAGCTTCAGGAATTCGGTGTTGATCTGAACCGTCATCTGTTCGAATGCCGGCCGAAGCGCCGGGAGACCGCCTTCCTGGGGTGCGGGCAGCGTCTCGCCGGAGGCGCCCGGCTGCTGCTCCGGTCCCTGGGGCGCGGGAGGCGCCACTTCGGGACGGATGCCGTAGCGGGAGGCGAGCAGCTGTTCGATTTCGAACGAACTTTTTCCCTCGTTGCGCATCTCCGAGATTTCCTTCAGAATCCGCAGGGACTTGGCCGAATAGACCTTCCGCTTGCCGCGGGTGTCGACTTCGAGATAATCCGCATAACGCACCAGCCAGTCGTTGATGGTGCTGCGCGGCAGCCCGAGTTCGCCGGCAAGGTCGCTGGCCAGATAGGTTCTGCCTTCCATCATATTTTCACCTCATCGATTGATTCGTTGTTTTCGTAGTCAATGCCGGAACTATTTTTGAAATCGGCTCTTCGCAAAAAAATCCCGGATCTGTAAAATATCGCCGTCGATCTGCCGTTTGAGCGCCTCCGGATCGGAGAAGGTGCGTTCCTCCCGCAGGTAATGCAGGAATTCGACGCCGAGCTCGCTGCCGTAGAGATTCCCGTGGAAATCGAGCAGATGGACTTCGACCCGGCGCTTCGCCTGCTCCCAGCCGAAGGTCGGGGCGAAACCGATGTTAACAACCGCCGCATACGGTACGCCGTTGCGGTATGCCGCCGCCGCATACACGCCGTCGGGAGGCAGCACGCCGGCGGAAAGCGCCAGATTCGCGGTCGGACAGTCGAGCCGGTCGCTGGCCGCATGGTAACCGCGTTCGACCGTGCCGATCAGATGGTACGGCCTGCCGAGCATCGCGGCGGCCTGTTCAAGCTTTCCGGCCGAAATTGCCCGCCGGATCGCACTCGAGCTGACGGTTTCGTTATTCAGTTCAAGTTCGGGACAGGCCCGGAATTCAAGCCGGTGCGACTCCGCATAGGCGGCGAGCGTCTCGCGCCCGCCGCGCCCGCCGCGCCCGAAACGCCACTTTTCGCCGACACAGATGCCGGCAAGCTCGATATCGGGACACGCAAAGAGCCGTTCGAGGAACTGTTCCGGTTCGAGGTGGGCGAATTCCGGGGTGAACGGCTGGACCCAGACCAGCTCGGCGCCGGCTTCGCGCAGGAGCCGGACCCGTTCCTTCAGCGGAACCAGCAGGACCGGCGGTTCGTCCGGGCACAGCACGGCGCGCGGATGCGGGTCGAACGTCATCGCGGCAGGAACCGATCCGTTTGCCCGCGCAAGGCCGGTCACCTCGGCAATGATGCGGCGGTGACCGAGGTGAACTCCGTCGAACACGCCGATCCCGAGCGTCAGCTTCCGCCTGGTTCTGCTTTCGCCGGACAGCCCCAGGTGGCCGGTTTCGGTAAATTTCAACAATTCGTCCGTCATATGTTTTCCGGTTCCGGAGGTAAAATTCCGGCTTCCCCTTGCATTAAAATCAATTTCAGCGTATATTAAGATACACTGACTATAACCGCTCGTCAACAACTCTACGACAGGAAATTCCGATGAAAACCGTACTCTATCCCGGCTCTTTCGATCCGTTCACCAACGGGCACCTCGATCTGGTGGTCCGGGCCGGTCTGTTGTTCGATCAGGTGATCGTCGCAATCGCCGTCAATTCCCAGAAATCCCCGATGTTCACCATGGAGGAGCGCAAGGAACTGATCGAACGCTGCTGCAAAGACATTCCCCATGTGAAGGTCGTGATGTTTCACGGGCTGCTCGTCGATGCGATCGAACAGTTCAGGGCGCATGCGGTGCTTCGCGGACTGCGCGCTTTCTCCGATTTCGAATACGAGCTTCAGATGGCATTGATGAACCGCAGTCTGCGCCATTCGTGCGAGACGATCTTCATGACTCCGACGCAGGAGAACTCGTTTGTGAGTTCCCACATGGTCAAGGAGGTCGCAATGCTCGGCGCCGATTTCCGCGGCTATGTTCCGCCGGCGATGGTTCCGGCGATCGAGGCGAAAATCAAAGCGATGAGGGGGGCGGGAAAATGATCAAATTCTCCGTTGCACGTCTGGAAAAGGAGCCGATCGAACTGGTCGGCGACGAGCCGGCGGAATGGCTCGAAATCGAACCCTCCGAGCTGTTGTCCGTCACGGCGCCGGTTCACTATGACCTGCTGGCCAAAGCTGTCTCCGGCGGGGCGTTGGTGGAGGGAAAGGTCAGGACTTCGCTTTCAGGCACCTGCGGCCGCTGTCTGGAGCCGGTCAGCTGCGACGTTGAAAATTCCGGCGTCTGTCTGTTCTACGAGCTGCCGGAGGAGGATGAACTGGATATTACGGAGGATGTGCGGGCGGAAATGCTGCTTGAGCTGCCGATGAACCTGCTCTGCTCCGAGGAGTGCAGGGGACTCTGCCCGCATTGCGGGAAGAACCTGAATCGAGAGAAATGCGCCTGCCGGGACGAAGAGGAACCCGACGCCCGCTGGGGCGCCCTCGACAATCTGAAGCTGTGAACGGAAGAAAAAGCGGCGGGAACCGGTGTCGGCGTCCCATCGGCCTGCGGTCCGGATAAGGAATGCACGCTGAAGAATCCCGCCGGGGCCGGATGGCCCTGTCCTCTTACGCGTTCTGTGTCCACAACCCGAGCTGGAGCCCGAATCCGATGATGACCGGAATCGAAAAGTTGTCGTCGATATGCAGCTGTTTTTCGAAAAGTTCGGCAGCGCAGGCCGGAATGATCGCCGCCGCTCCGGCAAGGAACAATCGCGGCGGCGCTCCGACAGACGCAAGGTAAAGCGCCAGCACGCCGCCGCCGACCAGCAGGAACGCCGCCACTCCCTCCCAGCTTTTGTTGTTCGGCGCCCGGTGGCGTCCGAACCGGCGCCCGATCAGTGCCGCCGCCGCATCCCCGGTCAGCATGACCGCCAGCGCTCCGCCGGCAGCAAGCGGCGCATAGAGCACCGTCACCAGCAGCGCCGCCATAAGCACGTAGCTGCCGCCCGAGACGATCCAGGCTCCGGGTTCCGGCTCCTTCCGCAGCATCCTTCCGAAGAAAAAGCCGTAGAGCGGAGTCAGTACCGGCCGCCGGCAGGCGTAGGCGTGTTCCCACAACAGCGTTCCCGCCAGCAGAAACGCGAAAAGCCCCGCCGTGATCCAGCGGTTCGGAATCAGCACGACTGCGAAAACCATCCAGAGCGAAGAGAGATGGATGAGTTTGCGCTTGAGTTCTTCGAAGTAGGTGATCTGGATGTCGGACACGGATGCCTCCCCGTATGTTGTTTCTGTTGACAAAACATAGCACGCGCGCGTAAATATGCAATCTTTTTTCTTGAAATTGCACCGCGGAGGCTGTATATTGTCCAACTGTTGAAATAATCCTGGAAAGAGAGTGGGAGACATGAGCGAAAATACCGTTGACATAAACAGTTCCGCATCCGAATACAGTGCCAGCAAGATCACCGTTCTCGAGGGTCTCGAAGCGGTTCGCGTCCGCCCCTCGATGTATATCGGCGACACCGGGCAGCGCGGACTGCACCATCTGGTCTACGAAGTCGTCGACAACTCGATCGACGAAGCGCTCGCCGGGTATGCGAGCCATGTCGCGGTCACCATTCATCCGGATAATTCGATCACGGTCGAGGACGACGGGCGCGGCATTCCGGTCGATATCCACGAAGGCGAGGGCAAACCGGCCGTCGAAGTTGTGCTGACCATCCTGCATGCGGGCGGCAAATTCGACCATAACTCCTATAAGGTTTCGGGCGGCCTGCACGGCGTCGGCGTCTCCTGCGTGAATGCGCTGTCCGACTGGATGGAGGTCGAAGTCTACCGCGGCGGCAAGGCGTACCGGATTCGTTTCGAGCGCGGCATCACGACGATGCAGCTCAAGGAACTCGGGCCGACCGCGAAGCGCGGCACGAAGGTCTCCTTCAAGCCGGATGCGACGATTTTTTCCGATGTGGTCTATGTGCGGGATATCCTCGCCAAGCGTCTGCGCGAACTCGCGTTCCTGAACAGCGGCATCCGCATCGTCTTCACCGACGAACGGCTCGAAGCCGACAACCCGCAGCGTTCCGAAGTTTTCCACTATGAGGGCGGCATCCGCGAATTCGTCGCGATGCTGAATGCCAACAAAACGCTGATCAATCCGGAAGTGATCTACTTCCACCGCGAGCGCAACGGCATCGACGTCGAAGTCGCCATGCAGTACAACGACGGCAATACCGAAAACGTTTACAGCTATGCGAACAACATCAACACCATCGAGGGAGGCACCCACCTGACCGGCTTCCAGATGGCGCTGACCCGCACGATCAACAATTACACCAAAGAGCGCATGAAGAACGACACGACGCTCTCGGGCACCGACGTGCGCGAGGGGCTGTCGGCCGTGGTCAGCGTGAAGGTGCCGGATCCGCAGTTCGAGGGGCAGACCAAGACCAAACTCGGCAATTCCGAAGTGCAGGGCATCGTGACCTCGGTCATCAACGAGGAGCTCGGCGATTATCTCGAGGAGAATCCGCAGATCGCCCAGAACATCGGCAACAGCGCGATGCTGGCGGCGCGGGCGCGTGAGGCGGCCAAGAAGGCGCGCGAAAGCGTCCGCCGCAAGGGAGCCCTCGAAGGGCTCGGGCTGCCCGGAAAACTGGCCGACTGCTCGAACCGCGACCCCTCCAAATGCGAACTTTACATCGTCGAGGGCGACTCGGCCGGCGGCTCGGCGAAATCCGGGCGCGACAGCAAGATCCAGGCGATCCTGCCGATTCGCGGTAAACTGCTGAACGTCGAAAAGGTGCGGATCGACAAGGTGTTCGCAAACAAGGAAATCCAGTCGCTGATCTATGCAATCGGCTGCGGAATCGGGCAGGAGTTCGACGTTTCGAAGGCGCGGTATCACCGTGTGGTCATCATGACCGATGCCGACGTCGACGGTTCGCACATCCGCACTTTGCTGCTGACCTTCTTCTTCCGCCAGATGAAGCCGCTGATCGAGGCCGGCTACGTCTACATCGCGAAACCGCCGCTCTTCAAGGTCACCCGCAAGAAGAAAGAGCAGTACATCGATACGGAGGAACAGCTCGACCGCTACCTGGTCCAGCTCGGCGGAGAGGACCTGGCGGTCAGGGCGGCGGACGGTTCGCAGCTGACGCCGGAGCAGCTCTCTTCGCTCATCGAGCTCTATTCCCGCGCCGCACAGGTTTCGCAGGGACTCCGCCGCTGCGGCATCGATCCGCAGGAGTATTTCGACGCGATCCGCGAGGACGGCAGGTGTCCGATCAGCCACATTACCGTGCGCGAGGCCGACGGCACGAATACGCTGAAGTATCTGTATTCGGCCGAAGAGCAGCACGCGTTCCTGCATGAGGCGGAGACCCGGCTGGCCGGCGCGGCCCCCGAAGTCATTCCGGGCGATCCCGCTTCGGAGGCTGCCGCTGCCGAACGCGCGGCGGAACTTGCCCGTCATTTCGATGTCATCGACATTTTCGAGGCGGCGAACTGCGAGGCGCTGGTCGCCGAGCTGGCCGCGCACAACCTGACTCCGCGCAATGTGTTCGACCAGGATGCGGAGCTCTTCACGGTTACCACCCCGGATAACGTCGGCACGCCGGCCAATTCGCTTGAGGAGCTGTTCCGGCTGGTCCGTTCGAACGGGCAGACCGGGCTGCGCATCCAGCGGTACAAGGGTCTCGGCGAAATGAACGCCGAACAGCTGTGGGAGACGACCATGGACCCCGAAACCCGCAAGATGATCCGGGTCACCATGGAGGATGCGATCATCGCCGACCAGATGTTCACGCTTCTGATGGGCGACGTGGTCGAACCGCGGCGCGACTACATCGAAAAACATGCGGCGGGCGTCAAGGACCTCGATATTTGATTGCGGCGCGATTGCCGCAGTGCGTGAAACACTCATCCATCATATTACAGGAGTACGGAAATGGCGGAAAAAGAGAACAAAGCCTCCGATAAGAATAGCAGCCGCGACAAGAACCTTCAGATTGCGATCGGCCAGATCGAGAAGAGTTTCGGCAAAGGGTCGATCATGCGCCTCGGCGATACGGGCGCGGCCCAGCAGGATGTTCCGGTCATCAGCACGGGTTCGCTCGCGCTCGACCTTGCGCTCGGCATCGGAGGTGTTCCGGCCGGCCGCATCATCGAGATTTTCGGACCCGAATCGAGCGGAAAAACCACGCTCTGTCTGCATATCATCGCCAATGCGCAGGCGAAGGGCGGCCGGTGCGCGATCATCGACGCCGAGCATGCGATCGACCCCGGTTACGCGAAGAAGATCGGCGTCGACATTGAAAATCTGCTGATTTCCCAGCCGGACTGCGGCGAGGATGCGTTGAATATCGCCGATATGCTCGTGCGCAGCGAGGCGATCGACGTTCTCGTGGTCGACTCGGTCGCGGCGCTGGTGCCGAAGGCGGAGATCGAGGGGCAGATGGGCGATTCGCACGTGGGCCTTCAGGCGCGGCTCATGTCGCAGGCGCTGCGGAAGCTGACCGGCGTCGTCTCCCGCACCGGGAGCTGCATCGTCTTCACGAACCAGATCCGCGAGAAGATCGGCGTCATGTTCGGCAATCCCGAAACCACCACGGGCGGCAACGCGCTGAAGTTCTACGCTTCGATCCGCATGGATATCCGCAAGACCACGGTGATCAAGGATCCGGCCGGCAATATCATCGGCAACCGGGCGCGGGTCAAGGTCATCAAGAATAAAATGGCGCCCCCGTTCCGCCAGGCCGAGTTCGATATCATGTACAATGAAGGCATTTCGAAGGCCGGTTCGATTCTCGACGTCGCGACGGATATGGGCATTCTCGAGAAGCGCGGCAGCTGGTTCAGTCTCGACGGCGAACAGCTCGGGCAGGGACGGGACCAGACCAAGGCGCTGATCGCCGGGTCGCCGGAGCTGCAGCAGAAGCTCACCGACCGGATCAACGCGAAGATCCGGGGCGGCGAGGTCGTCTTTCAGGAGGGAGACGAAGCCGATGTTCCGGCCGCTGCTCCCGAGGCCGGGGAATAACCCGGGGCGGTGATGCCTTGAAAAAAGGACTTTTCATCACGGCGGCGGCGGGAGCGTTGTTTTTCGCGTTCCTTTCGCCGCTTTTTGCCGACGAAGCCTCCGAACGGCGTCTCGGGGAAGAAGCGCTGTCGGCCGGCGATTACAAAAGCGCCGCGAAATTTTTCGACAACGCCCGGCTGATCGCCGGCGATGACGCTGAACGATGGGGTGTGAACACGCTCTCCATGGCCGAAGCGAAGTTGCGGGACGGCGATGTCGAGGAGGCCAAGCAGCTGCTTGCCGAGTACCGTTCGCGTTTTCCGGCCCGTTCCGCCGGAATGCTGCCGGGACTGATCCTGATGGCTGAAAAGCGATACGGCGAGGCGGAGACTTTTTTTGCGTCGCTCGCCTCGGGAGCCTCCGACCCGGGCGTCGCCTGTGCGGCCGAGCTCGGTATCGGCGAAGCGCGGCTCCGGCAGAAAAACTATAAGGGCGCTCTCGAAAAATTCGAGCAGATCGAAAACGAAAACGCGGATTTGCCGCAGTGGGTCAGACGCGCTCACGAGGCGCGTATTTTCACATTGCTCGAATCCGGCAACCTGACGGCGGCGGCCGTTTTGCTCAGCTCCGGCAAGTTCCGGGCGGACGATGCGGAACATTGGCTCTGTCTCGATCTTCTTTATCTCCTTCGCAGCAGGAAGTTCGACCAATTCTACACGGGCTGGGGCGAGTTGCGGAAAAAGGGCTGGAAAAATCCGGCTCCGGTTCTCTACCTGCTCGCCGCGGACGGCGCCCGTCTCGCGCTTGAAATGAAACAGCCGGAGGCCGCCGCCCGGCTGTGGGCGGACGCGTTCGATCTGGCGGATACGGACCCGGAGCGGCAGAACGCGCTGCGCGAGCTGATCAACCTGCAATCCGGCAGCGACCCGGTGCAGGCGGCGGAGACGGTCCGGCGTTATCTGAAATTTTTCCCGGACGCTCCGGACCGGACCGGCCTTCTGATGCGCGGCGCGCGGCTTCTCGCCCGGGCCGGGAAACCCGGAGACGCGGTCGAACTCTATTCGCGGATTACCGGGGACAACCGGATTCCGGCAGCCAGCCGGCTGGTTGCCGCCCGTGAAGCCGCCGTCGCCGCTTCGAATGCCGGCATGTTTTCCGTTGCCGAAAAGATGTTCCGATATCTGGTCGATCAGGCGGAGGCGCCGGCTCAGAAGCTCGAAGGAGAACTGCTGCTCGGCGAGCACTATTTCCGTCGCGGCGACTTTGTCCGGGCCGCGGAGCTCATGAAGACGGTTGCGGATGCCAACGGGCCGAATGCCGACACCGCCCGTTACTGGCTGCTGCAGTCGCTGATTCCGCTGGGGCGCTACGCCGAAGCGGCGCCGATCGCGGAAAAGCTGCGCGATGCGCGTGAAGCGAAATACCGGGTCGCCGCTGAATATTTCCGGGCGTTTCTGCTTGAAAAACGCGGCCAGGCGGCAGCGGCGCGCAGCGAATACGAGAGATTTCTGATTCTGCATCCCGATTCCGATTTTGTTTCGGCGGCGATGCTTTCGGCTGCGGAGCTTGCGCTTGCGCTGCGGGATTTTCCGGCGGCTGCGGACGGATTCTTCCGCTACGCCGAGCGAAAGCCGGCTCCGGCGGATGCGCCGCGCGCGCTCTATCTGGCCATGCAGTCCGGCTGCTTCGGCGGGGACAGAGAGGTGGTGGACAAGGCGCTGAAGCTGCTGGACAGCCGTTTCCCGGACTCCGCGGCCGGTATTGAATCGCGGCTGCAGCTGGCCGATTACCTTGAGACCGAAGGCGATGGCGCGGCGGCGGAAACGCAGCTTGCCGAGCTTGAGAAGCGCGGCGCGGCGAAAAATCCGGAGGTCGCCGCCGAAATTCTCTATCGCCGGGCGAAAATCAGTGCATCGTCAGGGAAGACGGCGGAGGCCATGGCGCAGCTCGAAACCCTGCTTGAAAAGTTTCCCGCCGGTCCGTTCGCGGCGGATGCCGCAATGATGGCGGGCAACCTCGAGGCGGATGCCGGGCATTACGCCGCGGCGCTCGCGTTTTACACGAAAGCGCGGGAGCTGCGTCCGGAAGGTCTGTTCGGGCGGGTCGCCGCCGGGAGAATCGCGGATATGCGTTACAGCATTTATGCCGAGACGCTTGATCCGGCCGATCTCAAAGCCGCTGCGGAGCTGTATGAGATGCTGTCGCAGGAGAGCTCGAATCCGCGGCTGCAGCTGCAGAGCCTCTACAAGCTCGGCAAATGCCGCGAGCTTTCGGATGAGCTTGAAAAGGCGCTCGAGGTCTACAACCGGGTACTTTATCTGGCGCTCGACCAGAAACGGAACGGCCTGGTGCCGGACGCGGTATGGACCGGCAAGGCCGGATATGCCGCGGCGCTCGCTTATCTGAAGCCCGGGACGCCTGCCGGCGCGCGCAATGCGCTGCGGGTGACCTGGATTCTCGAAGAGCTGCAGCTGCCGACCGGCGAGGATTTCGACCGGGTCCGTCAGGAAATTCAGCGGAAATACAATTTGCAAAGGAAGCCATAAGATGTCATTGTTCCTGGAGTTGATGAGGGACGGCGGTCCGATCATGTGGGTGATCTTGTTCTGCAGCGTGGTGGCGCTGTTCATCTTTCTGAAGAAGGTGTTTCAGTTTCACCGCGAGGAGATCAACGTCGGCGAGCTGCTGCGCGGCCTGTTCAATGTGCTGCGGCGCGACGGTTTCGTCGAGGCGCTGACGCTTTGCGACCATACGCCCGGCCCGGCGGCCCGGCTGCTGGCCGCCGCGATCCGCGCCTATGAACGCGGCGACGACGACATCCGCAAGGCGGTGGACGATGCGGCGCTGGAAGAGATCCCGAAGCTTGAACGTCATATCAATCTGCTCTCCACCCTCGGCTTCGTGCTGCCGCTGATCGGTTTTCTCGGCACCGTGCTCGGGATGATGAAGGTGTTTCAGGTCGCCCAGACCAACGAGGCGTTTTCTGCGACGGATATCGCGGGGGCCGTGAATATGGCGCTGATTTCGACGGCGGCGGCGCTGGCTGTGGCGATTCCGTGTTATCTGGCTTACAACTATCTGATCGCCCGGGTCAATCTGATCACGCTGGATATGGAGAAGGCATCGCTGGAAATGCTCGGTTTTATCGAGCGGCGGCGCAGAGAGGGCGGAGCGGCGGAGGCGAAGCATGAATAATCCTTCGATCGGCGATCGGCGTTACAAACCGCGCCTCAGGCCGAAAAGCGGCTGGCCGGAACTGACTGCGCTGATCGACGTGATGTTTCTGGTCATGCTGTTTCTCTTCCTGTCGAGCTCGTTTGTGCGGGTCTCCGGAATCCGGGTCAATCCGCCGCGGGTGAGGCCGTCGAGCGTGGCGGATCTCGAAAAGTTCGTGGTGACGATCGCGCGGAATTCCGAAGGCGGCCGGCTGCTCTACTTCAACGACCGCCCGGTTACGCTCGAATCGCTGAAGCAGCAGTTCAACGAAGTGCACGGCCGCAGCCGGAATGCAACGATCATCATTCTGGCCGACCAGGGAGTCACGCTCGAACAGAGCGCCGAGGTCATGGCGCTGGCCGAAGCCGCCGAACTGGCGAGTTTTCTGGTGACGTCCGCGCCTGATACGCGGCCGGAAACCGTCTTCGGACAATATTGACGGAGCGAAGCTGACGGGAACGGGATATGGCGAAGATTCGAACAAACATGCCGGCCCGGACGATCATGCCGGACTGGGTGATTGCGGTCGAAGCGCTGGTTGTGGCGCTGCTCGTCCATGCCGTGCTTTTCGTGCTGGCCGGGCACCAGCCGGAAGCGCGGGGGTCTGCCGTTCCCCGGAGCCCGGGCGTGACGCTGTGGACCCGTTCGGGACTGCCCGCCGAAGAGTGGCGGAAACTGGTGCGCTGGACGGAGGTCCACAATCCGGCGCTGATTGCTCGGGCTGATACCGCTTCGGGTTATGCCGCGCTTCTGGAGAAGCACCGGGAGCGGGCCGTAGCTGCTTTGCGGGCCGAGGTTCCGCTGTCGGAACCGCAGCTGCCGCAATTGCCCGGTTACGTGCCGCTGCGTGAAGTGGAGTTGCCCGACATGGTTCCGTATCGCGGCGGAGCGTTCGAAGAGCGCGCATTCCGTTCGCCCGGGCCGGTTGCGTCTCCTGTGATCCGGGACGCCGGCGGCGCTCCGCTGCGGCTGGAACGCCTCACGGTTCCGGCGACTGCCCGCCGGGCGCTGCGGCCGACCGTCGTATCGGTCTGGGGCACGCCCGGCATCATGCGTCAGCACCTGGTCGAATCGAGCGGCGTTCCGGAACTGGACCGTGCGGCGCTTCAGGCCGTGGCCTGTGAGGATTTCAAGGAGCGCAGAACCATCGTCATTTACTGGCCGGAACCGGCGGCGGAAGAGGAAGAGGAGACCGCACCATGATCGGAATGTCTTACGCCGACGCGCTGTTCGCGTTTTTCGTGCTGTGGCTGATTTTCATCGGGATTCTCTGGTGGCGCGAGCTCTACCGGGCGAAACGCTTCAGCTGGAAGCTCAGCAACAGCACGCTGTTCCATTGCGACAGCTGTCATCATTCGTTCATCATCAAGGAGTCCGTCAACCTGACGCGCTGCCCGCGGTGCAATTCGATCTGCATCTGCCGCAAGCGGCGCGATCTGGAGTAGGAGGAAAAGAGCTGATGGGTTATTGCCGCTTCGCCGCGATTCTGCCGCTTCTGTGGTGCGCCGGCTGCTGCTGGATGCTGCCGCCCGGCGACCCGCCGGAGAACGAGATCGTCGATATCCACCCCCCGGCGGAACGCGACCGGCGCGGCGCGGAGAACGACGCGGTCACCTCGCTGGCCGGTTACACGCTGCAGAACTGCCCCGGCGCCGCGATATCGATTCAGGCGCCCGCGGCTCTGGCGCCGGTCGCCGGGCGGGTCGTCGCCCGGACCGGAGAGATCAGCGGAATCCGTTACGATGCGAAGGCCGCCCTGGTCCTGCGCGTCTCTGAATCGGCGGGCCGCTGGAGCTTCCAGCTCTATGATCCGGCCCGCAAATCGATCGTCTGGCAGGAGATTTTCGTCCTTAAGCCGTGACCGGCGGCCCGGATTCGGCATCAGTCCCGTTCGGACTCCAGGGTCCAGACGGTCAGCCCCGTCAGACGTTCCGTGACCGGAGCCGGACGGAACAGGGAGTAGCCGAGGGACGCAATCAGCATCACAAGGTTGCAGACCACGCCGGCCATGTAGATGTGGATGTTCCAGCGCAGCTCCACCGGAAGGCAGCCGAAATAGTTCAGGATGTTGTAGATGCTGAACAGGAGCGCGGTCCACATGCCGAAGAGAATCGCCTTGTTTCCGACCCGGGTCGTGAAGAATCCGAGCATGAAGGGAGTCAGTCCGGCCGAACAGAACAGCGCGGCCAGAATGGTGCCGAGGTCGTAGACGCTTTCGCGGGGAATCAGCGAGATGGCCCAGGCTCCCGCGATCATGAACAGCCCGGCGAAGCCGGAGGCGAGCTTGGCGTTCACGAGTTCGAAACGATCCTCGGACTTGTGCCGGATCAGCCGCAGAAAGTCGATGGTCCAGATCGTCGAAACCGCATTGATCGAACTCGACAGCGAGCTCATCGCCGCCGCGAGGCAGGCCGCGATGATCACGCCGCCGACGCCGGGCCATATTTCGGTCAGAATGAAATGGGGCAACACGTCATCCGGCTTCATCGCGGCGACCTCCGCGGACGGGTGCACCTTGTAGAAGACGAAGAGGCACGTACCGATGAAAAAGAAGAAAATCCAGGTCGGCACGCTCATCACGATGCAGATCAGTGTCGCCTTGCGCGCCTCGCGCAGCGTCGGCGCGGCGATATAGCGCTGCACGACGTTCTGGTTGCTCGAAAACTCCGTGACGAAACCGAGGAACCCGATGAGGCTCATGACCCAGAAGGTGCGTTCGCTGAAACTGAAATCCAGCGGCCCGAGGCTGAATTTGCCGTACTGCATGCCGATCTCGAACACCTGCGGAGCGCCGCCCGGCAGCTGGACGACGACGGCGGCCACGCAGAGCAGCCCGCCGCCGAGCAGGATGATCGTCTGCACCACATCGGTCCAGACCACCGCTTCGATGCCGCCGAAAACTGTGTAGAAGCAGGTGATGACGCCGAAGGCGATGATCGCGGTTCCCTCGCTGATATGCAGCATCGCCGACAGCGGCAGCACCACCAGATAGAGGATGAGGCCGAGCCGCAGCAGCTGCCCGAGCATGGCGTAGAGCGCGGAGTAGATCCGGATTCCGGTTCCGTAGCGCGATTCGAGGTACTCGTAAGCGGTCGTCTTGCGGCCGCGCCGGAAAAACGGGATGAAGAGCCAGCAGGCGACCAGCGCCGCGACCGGCATGAAAAGGTTCGGCGTAAGCTGCCGGTAATCAAGCACGTATGCCGCCGCCGGCAGCGCGAGGAATGTAATCGAGCTGATCGAAGTGCCGACCATCGAAAGCCCGAGCGCCCAGCCCGGAATTTTACGGCCGCCGAGAAAATACTCCTCGGTGCTGTTGTTGCGTTTCAGGAAATAGATTCCCATGCCGGCCATGCCGAGCAGGAACACGATGACGACTGAAAGGTTGATGAAATTGGCCATGGACTGTATCCTTCCGTGCCGTTCAGAGTGAATCCAGATCGATGGTGGTCAGCCCGATCTCCTGCTTGGAGATGCTGTAAACGATCCAGAGCTTCTTGCCGACGATCATGGAGCGGAAGTAGTTCGGCCCGGAGGGGCGGTTCAGCTTGCCGATCCCTTTTTTCGCCCGGAGCCGCGCTCCGCGGACGAACCGGGCGACGTCGAAGTTCCGCCCATCCTTCGACAGCAGAATGTACATATTCCGGCGGTAGTCGTAGTTTGCGATCAGGTACGCGCGGCCGTCCGGCAGGTTTCCGGCGGAGGGCATCGCTTCGCCGGGGATGTTGGTCTCTTCGGCGGGCGGATAGTAATCCTCCGCTTTCTCTTTCTCCGCCGCATAATAGAAACCGCGCTTCTTCAGATTGTCGCGGATCGCCACGGTGGAGCCGTCGGGACGCCGGAATTCGGCGTAGTGCGCAAGTCCGTTGTTTCCGTCGGCGGCGATGTGAAGCTTCCCGGGCGGACAGCGCGGCGGAAGCGTCCGCGTCGCAATCTCCGGGCGGATTTCGGCCGGAGCCTTCAACCCGGAGAGAAAATCCGCCGGGGCATCCGCGAGCAGCGGCAGATGCTGCCATCCGGGCAGCGGGGCGAGCTGTTTGAAGCGGCCCTTCGTCACCTCCTGCGTCTCCGGCAGGCGCTTGTCCACATATCCGGGCGAATCCGGAATCAGGCGGTTTCCCTCGACTTTCCAGCGCTGGCGGAAATTCAGGAACGTCCAGACGATCTCGTTCGTGAAACCGCTCTTCTGATCGAATTCATCGCGCCAGTGCTCCGCGGGAACCGACGGCGGAATGCCGTGGTGGCTGTTCAAACTGATGGAGAGATCGTCGGTCACGCCGTGAATCGCCAGCAGCCGCCCGGAGAAATAGAGCGTTCCGTCGCGGAGTTCAAGCCCGCCGTGGCTGAAATATTCGTCGATTCTCTCCGGATCGAACTTCCAGGAGCGGCGGCGCACCGGCAGCGGCGCGGGCGTCAGGCTCGTGTATTGCAGACGCTCCGTATTCAGCGGCGCGCCTGTCTCCGGGTCGAATTCGACGACCGTTCCGACGATGGTCTGCCCGGGGCCGTTTTCGTCGCCGAGGTGGCAGGTCCATTCGACCACGATCCGGTCGCCGATGCGGGTCATCTTGGGGTCATGGTTCGCCCAGCCGATCACGGGGTCCATTCCCGGTGCGGCGAGCTTGTAGTGCCGCGCGCCCGGCTGCTGCGGCAGCCCGATGTCCGGGGCGGACGCGTCGATTTTCTGCGGAATCTTCAATTCGACCGGTGCGGCGGCGGAACCGGCGGCCAGCAGCAGGGCGCCGGCGGAGAGCATCAGGTGTCTGTACATTCTTTCCCTCATCGATCTTCTGCGGTTTTACGGGAACGAAGGCGTCATGGTCTGCGGCGCTCCCGAGGCGGTGATGCATTTCTCGAACCCGTTCGGCATCTCCGCAAGACCTTCTTTCGTGTAATCCGACACATGTCCGTCGTAATGGGCGGCGTTCGCCCGTCCGGCATGCCACAGCTTCGCGGCGCCGTCCGCACCGCCCGAACTCGCGTAGATGTAGGCGGAGCCGAGCCGTTCGCCGTTCGACACGGAGAAGTCGTAGCCGGAATCGATCAGTTCGACGGTGGCGCCCGGCCGCCTGAGCTTGTTGAAAATGACGTAGGCGTATTTGGTTTTCGAACCGTGGGAACCGCCCGTCATGCCGGGGCCGAGCAGGTCGATCCGCTTCTGAAGGTTGCCGGATGCGTTCAGGAGATCCCAGTAGACGAAGTAGCCGTACCCCGTGAACGCCGAGCCGGTCTGGGTCAGGTCCGTCACCGGGCAGGCGAGGACCTTGCTGTCGGCGTACTGCGTCCCGACGAGGCGGTCCTCGTATTTTCCGCTCAGGGAGTGCGCCCATAGCCGCTTGCCGCTCGCGGCTTTGGCGGCGTAGTAGATGGCGGGCAGGATTTCCCGGTTGTCGTTCCGGTACATGCCGGCCGCCATGGCGCACTGCTTCAGATTGTTTTTGCACACCGCCGCGCGGGAGCGTTCCCGCGCCTGGTTCAGCGCGGGCAGCAGCATTGAGGCCAGGATCGCGATGATCGCAATAACAACCAGCAATTCGATCAGGGTGAATGCACGTTTCATCTCAAAGCTCCTTGTTCGGGTGAAAATCGTAACCGGATTGTTTCCAAAGTTCGAGAAAGCGGCCGAAATCGCGGCTCTGCTCAACCTCTTCGGCGGAGAGGCCGGGACGGAGCGTGCGGCAGAAATCGGTGACCGGGAGCCCCTGCTGACGCAGGAATACTTTGGCGCCGCGCGGATAACGGTGTTCCACATTGCGTTCAAGCGTGTTGAAGACGATCTGCATCCGGTCCGCCTTCCCGGGATTGCCGGTGACGGCGCAGCCGAGTTCGGCCAGCGCGTCGGGGAAGAAATTCGCGGCGATGCCGCTGAAACCGGCGCAACCGTTCCGCAGCGAGTCGGTCAGGGTGGTCAGATTCGCATTGTAGACGGCGAGCCCCGACCCCGCGGCGGCCGCGCATCGGGCGTGCAGCTGAATGCGGTCGCAGCAGGTGTCCTTCAAAAAGCGGTAGCGGTTCCCGCAGTCGCGGGCGAGTTTGCCGAGCAGTTCCGGGGAGATCGACCGTTTGTACGGCACCGGGCATTCATAAAGTCCGAGCGTGATGCCGGGAAGCCGTTCCGGGAGCCGGAGCAGTGTCTCGGCGACCAGTTCCCCGGAGGTTTCCTCCGGGAACAGCACCGAGAGCGGCAGGACCACGGCGTCGACGCCGGTATCGGCCATCTCCCGGATCGACCGGAGCCGCTGTTCCGCCGTGTCGCCGAAACCGGCGCAGGCGACCACCGGAACCCGGCCGCTGACGCGCCGCACGGTCAGTTCCGCGAGCTCCAGCCGCTCCGCCGGAGTCAGGTCGAACATTTCGCTGCTGAGACAGACCGTGAAAATTCCCGTGACCCGGCCGGCCAGATACCAGTCGACCAGTGCTTCGCAGCCGGGCCGGTCAAGCGCTCCCGTTTCCGTGAAAGGCGTCAGCATCACCGGCCAGACGCCGAATGGATTCATCGAATCGGTCATATTGCATCCCTTATGTGATTTTCTGTATATATTATGAATCAGGCACCGCCGGAATGCAAGAGCCGGTGTTAGACAAAATATATTTCCGATTTTGCAATTTGTCTTTAAGATTACGGAAAAATACGATGAAAATGAATAAATTCAGAAATTTATCGTAAAATAAGTTGCATTTCATCGGAATGGAATTCTGTTATACGGCATGGAAAAAGCATTGGAAAACAGGATTCGGGAACTGGCTTTGCGGCTGGAGTCCCGCCCGCCTGTACAGTTCCCGCCTTCGGACGGCCTGCCGGGCGAGCCCGGCGGCGTGCTGATCCAGCGCCGCTGCGCCGATGTGAAAATCAATCCCGGCGGCAGCGAACGGCTGAAGCTGTTTCACAAGCGATTCGTCCTGACGGCGGCGCTGAAACAGGAGGGCCTGGTCTGCGTGAACGATCTGGCCTTTCCGATCGCGCCGGGTTACGCCTCGCTGGTATACCCGTTCCAGTATCACCACTACGTCGTGGACCAGAGCGATTTTTTCTGGCTGGTGATCAGCTTTGAACTGGAACGGATGTTTTACCCGGAAACCCTTTACCATTGCAGTGTGCAGCTGACCGAAACTTCCTGGAGATTGCTGGCCCGGATGCTTGAAATCTACCTCGGGCACGGCGGCGGGGAGCCGCGCGTGCGCCGCTATCTGAACTGCCTGCTGGCGGAACTTGACGCCGAGCCGCGCCGGATCGACGCGGGGACTCATGCGCTCGCTTCCGACCGCCGGGTGCGTCTTTTCGAGGAGATCAACGGCTACATCTGTCTGCATCTGGCCGATTCCGGGCTGTCGGTGGAGGAGATCGCCCGGAGGCACGGCGTATCCAGATCCTATCTCTACACCGTTTTCGAAACGATGCTCGGCTGCCATCCGGCGGAGTATATCCGCCAGCTGCGCCTGCGGCAGGCGTGCCGGCTGCTGAAATCCGGCCGCTGGCTGCTGTCGGAGGTGGCGGCGGAGAGCGGGTTTTCGTCTCTTTCGGTGTTCAGCCGCAGCTTCCGGCGCATGACCGGCGTCTCTCCGAGCGAATACATGCGGAGTGCCGCCGCCGGGCAGGCGGAGGAAACGGCTTCCTTCTGACCGGAGCAGGTTGTTCCGTGCGGAAATTTTTCGTTTCGAAACATTTGAAACAGCAGCGGTTTGCTTGAAATTTCAGGAAAGAATGTTATATTATTTTCCTTACAGGTTTCAGGAAAAGAGAGGGGAGACGCCAGATGGCCGAAGCGGCAAACGGATATGACAGCAGTTCGATCAAAACGCTGTCTCCCCTCATGCATATCCGTCACCGGCCCGGCATGTATATCGGCCGGCTCGGCGACGGCTCCCATCCGGACGACGGCATTTACGTGCTGGTCAAGGAGATCATCGACAACTGCATCGACGAATTCACCATGGGAGTCGGCAAGCGCATCGACATCACGCTCGACGCCGGCAGCGTGACCGTGCGCGATTACGGCCGCGGCATTCCGCTCGACAAGGTTGTGGCCTGCGTCTCCGAAATGAACACCGGCGGCAAGTACGAGGGCGATGCGTTCGCCTATTCGATCGGCCTCAACGGCGTCGGCACCAAAGCCGTCAACGCGCTGTCGGAGAAATTCACGGTCCGCTCCACCCGCGACGGCAGATTCCACGAGGCCCGCTTCGAGCGCGGCGTGCTGCAGGGCGAGGAGGAGGGAGAGACCGCCGAACGGAACGGCACGTACGTCGCCTTCACGCCGGACGGTGAGCTTTTTCCGGGGTACGCGTTCAAGTCGGAATATCTGGAGAAGCGGCTCTGGATGTATGCGTATCTGAACAGCGGGCTCTCGATCTACCTGAACGGCCAGCTCTACCTGTCGCGCCGCGGGCTCGAAGACCTGCTCGAAACCGAAACCGGCGAGGACAAGATTTACCCGATCATCGCGCGCAAGACGCCGACCGTCGAGTTTGCGCTGACCCACAGCGACAACTACGGCGAAACCACCTACAGCTTTGTGAACGGCCAGTATACGAACGACGGCGGCACCCATCTTTCGGCTTTCAAGGAGGGAGTGCTGAAGGCGATCAACGAATTCTCCGGCAAAAGCTTCAAGGCCGATGACGTGCGCGACGGCATGGCCGGCGCGATCGCGATCAAGCTGCGTGACCCGATTTTCGAATCACAGACCAAGAACAAGCTCGGCAATACCGACGTGCGCGGCCCGGTGGTGGCCGCCGTGCGCGATGCGATCGTCGATTTCCTGCACAAAAACAAGGAGGTTGCCGAGGTCGTCATGGACAAGGTGACCCGGAACGAGCAGATGCACCGCCAGATCCAGGCGATGAAGAAAAAAGGACAGGCCGCGGCGGTCAAGAGCAAGCTGCGGATTCCGAAGCTCAAGGACTGCAAGTTCCACCCCGGCGAAAAGTGGCCGCGCGGCCTGACGCCCTCCGACACGATGATTTTTCTGACCGAGGGTGATTCGGCCGCCGGTTCGCTCGAAGTCTGCCGCGACGTGAACTGCCAGGCGATTTTCGCGCTGCGCGGCAAGCCGATGAACTGTTACGGCGAAAAGTTCGAGAAGATCTATACGAACGAGGAGCTGACCTTTCTCATGCAGGCGCTCGGCATCGAGGATTCGACCGATTTCCTGCGTTACGACAAGGTCGTCATCGCGACCGACGCCGACGTGGACGGGCTGCATATCCGGAATCTGCTGATCACGTTTTTCCTGATGTTCTTCGAGCAGATCGTGCTTTCGGGGCATCTGTATGTGCTTGAGACGCCGCTGTTCCGCGTGCAGGTGCCGAAGCAGACGCCGATCTACTGTTACAATGAGGCGGAGCGGGACGCGGCGGCGCGCAAGCTCGGAAAGAAGGCCGAGATCACCCGGTTCAAAGGGCTCGGCGAAATTTCCCCGAAGGAGTTCGGCAAATTCATCGGCGAGGAGATGCGCATCCAGCCGGTCACGCTCGACAATACGAAGAACATCCCGGAGCTGCTCGGCTTCTTCATGGGCAACAACACGCCGAAGCGGCGCGAATATATCATGACCAATCTGGAAGTGCCGAAATATGAGTGACGAACCGGAAAAGCCCGAGATCGAAGAGATCGAACCGGAAGCGCCGGACGAGTCGGCGGTCGCGGCCGTCCGCCACCGCGGCAGCAACGAGTACTTCCGCAAAATGATGGACCAGAACTTCCTCGAGTACGCGAGCTACGTCGTCAAGGACCGCGCGATTCCGGATGTGGACGACGGCCTGAAGCCGGTGCAGCGCCGCATTCTCTGGTCGCTCTACAAGATCGACGACGGGCGCACCCACAAGGCGGCGAACGTGATCGGCAACACGATGCACTTTCATCCGCACGGCGATGCGTCGATCGGGGATGCGCTCGTGGTGCTTGCGAACAAGGAGTACTTCATTGCGAAGCAGGGGAATTTCGGCAATATCCTGACCGGAAGTCCCGCCGCCGCACCGCGTTACATCGAATGCAGCCTGTCTCCGATGGGGCGCGAGGTGCTGTTCAACAACGACATCACGGAGTTCGTCGACTCCTACGACGGCCGCAGCCAGGAGCCGGTCGTGCTGCCGGTGAAGATTCCTTCGCTGCTGATGCTCGGCAGCGACGGCATTGCGGTCGGCATGGCGACGAAGATCATGCCGCACAATTTCAACGAGCTCCTGAATGCCCAGATCAGCGAGCTGCGCGGCGAGCCGTTCGAGCTGTTTCCGGATTTCCAGCAGGGCGGCCTGATGGATGTCAGCGACTATCAGGACGGCAACGGCAAGATCACGCTGCGCGCGAAGATCGACATCGACGGCCGCAAGCTGATCATCCGGGAGATTCCGGCCACGACCACGACCGAAAGCCTGATCGCTTCGATCGAGAAGGCGGCCGAAAAGAACAAAATCAAAATCGCCAGCGTCAACGATTACACGACGCAGCATGCCGAGATCGAGATCGTGCCGACCCGCGGCTACGATCCGGAGAAAACGCGGCAGGCGCTCTACATGTACACGGACTGTTCGGTGTCGATCTCGGTCAACCTGACCGTCATCTGCGAAAGCCGCCCGGCGGTCATGAGCGTGACCGATGTGATCCGGCGCAATACGCGCAAACTGCTCGAATACCTGAAACGCGAGCTGGAGATCGAGCTTGCGAAGCAGGAGGACCTGTTTCACGCCAAGACGCTCGCTCAGATTTTCTTCGAGAACCGCATCTACAAGCGGATCGAGGAGTGCGGCAGTGTGGAGGAGGAGTATGCGGAGGTCCATGCCGGGCTCGCTCCGTTCCGGCATCTGCTGCGGCGCGATGTGACGGACGGGGACATCGACAAGCTGCTCGCGCTGCCGGTGCGGCGCATTTCGCGTTTCGACATCGAGAAAAACCAGCGGGAGATCGCCGAAGTGCTTGCGAAGATGGAGGAGATCAATAAGAATCTCGGCAGTCTCAAGCAGTACGCGATCCGGTACCTGAAGAGCCTGCTCGACAAATACGGGGAACAGTATCCGCGCCGGACCGAGATCGAGCATCTGGAAAAGATCGACCGGACGGCGGCCGCCCTGAACAACATCAAGGTCGGCTGGGACCGCCGGAACGGCTATGTCGGGACCGCGATCAAGAGCGACGACACGATCGCCTGCAACGAATTCGACCGTTTCGTCTGCGTGAGCAAGGACGGCAGTTACAAAGTCATCGCGCTGCCGCCGGAGAAGCTTTTTATCGGCAAACTGTACGATTTCCGCAAATATGACGCATCGACCGAATTCGGTGTGATTTACCGCGAAACCGTCTCCGGCAAATATTACGGCAAGCGGACCTCGATCGGCGGATTCATCCTCGACAAGGAGTATATGATCTGCCCGGAGAAGTGCAAGCTCGAACTGCTGACTCCGCGTTCGGATGCGGTCTATACGCTGCTGGAAACGAATGCGCGCGGAAAAATGACGGAAAAAGAACAGAATCTGATGGAACTGCCGGTTCGTACGCCGAAAGCGCGCGGCGTGCTGATTTCGAGCAAACAGCTGGCGAAGATCACTCATAAGCGCTACCTGATGCCGGAAGAGCTCGAGGTGTTCCGTTCGAATGTTCAACCTGCTGAAAAAGAAGAACATCCGGAAAGTGACGGAGAAGTGGCGGAAGAAATGACGGATCGTTCCGCCGCGCAGGTTCCGGAGAAAACGGCGGAAAAACCGGTGTCGCCGGAAAAAACGGTTTTGGCGGCGGCGGCGGAAAAACCGGCGGATTTGCCGGACGAAGCGGCGGAGGTCCCCGCTGCTGTCCCGGAGAAGAAAATGCCGGCTCCGGAACCGGCGGAGATGGCGCCTCCGGCGGAAGAACCCGCACCCGGCGATGTACCGGAGCCGCTTGTCCTGGATGCCGATGCGGAGCCGGTCCGCCCGAAGCGGACGCGCATCCGGAGCGAGAAGCCGGAAAAACCGGCGGAGCCGAAGCCGGAGAAATCCGTCGATGACGACGGGGATGAATTCGGCATGATCCAGTCCGAATTCGGATTCTGACGGTCTGTTCCGCCGTTCATGCGAACAGGGTAACGTTACAATAGTGCGAGGGAATCTATGGCTTTTCTTCAATGTGAATTTCATTCGGACGTGCTTGGCCGCGCCTGCAGCATGAATGTACTGATTCCGCAGAAGGCGGCGACCCAGATCGGGATGGACTCCGCCGGCGCGAGCGGACGGGCGGAGTACCCGGTGCTCTATCTGCTGCACGGGCTCTCCGACAACCACTCGATCTGGATGCGCCGGACTTCGATCGAGCGGTATGCGGCGGCCTACGGGCTCGTGGTGGTCATGCCGAGCGGCGAACGCGGCTTCTACACCGACATGGCGGCGGGCTACCGTTACTGGACCATGCTTTCGGAGGAGCTGCCGCAGATTGTCCGGAATTTGTTTCCGGTCAGCGCGAAGCGGGAGGAGACCTTTGCTGCCGGGCTGTCGATGGGCGGCTACGGCGCGCTGAAGCTTGCGCTGCGCTGTCCGGAGCGGTTCGCGGGTGCGGTGGCGCTGTCGCCGGTGACCGATCCGCGCGGCTGGTTCGAAGGGCACGAACGGGACGGCATGCGCGAGGAACTCGAGCGGATTTTCGGTTCGGCGGAACGGATCGTCTCGAACGGCGACGACCTGTTCACCCTGTCGGACCGGCTGATGAAATCCGATGCTCCGAAGCCGCGGCTGATGCAGGTCTGCGGCAGCGAGGACGGGCTGCTGCCTGAAAATCACCGGTTCCGCGACCATATGCGCAGAATCGGCTATCCGGACTACCGGTATGTCGAGGATGCCGGCACCCACAACTGGGAGTTCTGGGATCACTACATTCAGGACGGGCTGCGCTTCCTGCTCGGGGAGCGTGAAAAGTGAGCTCCGGCACACGTCCGCTCTCCGAAGTCGGCGCCTGGGAGATGAACTGGGTGCTGTTCTGGTCGTATATCAAGATTACGAGCCTGGTTATCGGCGGCGGGTATGCGATCATTGCGGCGGCGCAGGAGGAGTTCGTGCGCCGCCGCGGCTGGCTCACCGATGACGATGTGCTTGAGATGATCACCGTCACTCAGACCGTGCCGGGGATTCTCGCCTGCAACTCCGCCATTTATATCGGCTGGCGGCTGGGCGGATACCGCGGTGCATTGTCCGCGCTGGCCGGATCGATCCTGCCGTCGCTGATCATCATCGTCTGCATCGCGGCGGCAATCTCGTCGGTGGCGGGCGTGGTTGAGAAGCCCTGGGTGCAGGGAGCGTTCCGCGGCGTCATCGCCTGCATCGTCGGAATGGTCGTGGTTACGGCGCTCAAGATGCGGAAAAAGGCGGTGAAAGGTGCCGTAGGCTGGCTGATCGCGGCTGCCTGCCTGGTCGGGATGAGCGTTTTCGGGGTGAATCCGGCCTGGCTGATCGTCGGGGCGATCGCGCTCGGGCTGCTGCAGGTCACCTGTGAACGGCTGCGGCACCCGGTGAAAAAGGCGGAGGGCGGAGAATGACGCTGCTCGAAATCTACTGGGCATTTTTCAAGTTCGGCCTGCTCTGCTTCGGCGGCGGATACATGCTCGTACCGCTGCTTTCGGCCGAGCTGGTCGGGACGGGGCCGAGCGACCCGCTGACGCCGGAAGCGTTTGCGAACCTCGTTTCGATCGCGCAGGTCACGCCGGGGCCGATCGGGATCAATACGGCGACCTATGTCGGCTTCACGCAGCAGGGGATCCTGGGGGCCTGCCTCGGCACGCTCGGGATTGTGACCCCGGCGGTGTTCCTGGTGATTCTTGCGGTCAAGCTTCTGAAGCGTTATGAGACGAGCATTCCGGTGCAGGGATTTCTGGCCGGGATGCGTCCGGCTTCGTTCGGGCTGGTGCTTTCGGCGGCGGTGATTTTCGCGGAACTTTCGGTGTTCCGGACGGCAATTCCGTGGGGGGAGTTCTGGAAACTGCTGACCGGAGCAGGAGGAACATTCGGGAATTTCGGCGTCAACTGGGGATGCGTGATTGTGACGGCGGCGACGGTGCCGATTCTGATGAAGACGAAATTTTCATTCATCCGGCTGCTGCTGATTTCTGCGCTTTTCGGCGCACTGTTCTGCCGCTGAACGGACAACTTCCGGCCGCAGTTCGGCAAATCAGGCCCGGATAACGTTAAGTCCGTTTGCAGCCAGCCCTGCAATGGAGCTTTGAAAGCGCACCGGCGTTGCGTCCGGTTTGGTCCGCAACCTGCGCTGTTTCGATTGTATTTGCGGAGATTTGCGCCGGATTCGATCGTTCGAAAGATTGTTTTGCTTTCTCCGTCGTGGTATGGTAGGGAACAGGATGGACCCGGATATGATGTGCAAACGCCAAACCACGGAGAGCAGTTTTTCATGAACACCAGGATCGTTTTTTCGAGGCGCGACGGCAGTGTGGAATTTTTCGGCCGGGAGGGGGAGGCGTCGCGGGTTCTCCCGGCCCGGCACGCCTTCCGGCTCGCCCTGCTGGACGGCAGCGGCGAGCGCCGGATCCTGACCTCGGACGATTTCGTCTGCACAGCGGAACCGGGCCGCCATTTTTATGCCGGACACGGCGATGCCGCCGGAATGTCGGTCGTAATCGCCCACCGGATCGAAGATGAATTCGTCTTTTTCTCTCCCGCAGTGGACGGCATTCCGGTCGGCCGGATTCTCGAATGGTTCGACGGTCCCGAGATCGCGGTTCCCGAAAGCGGCACGTTGTTCTGGCCGTATGCCGAGGGCGTGTTGATTACCGACCCCGCCAGGCGCGAACGCAGCGAATATTACCGCTATCGTCCGCTTGGTTTTCCGGAGCGCGGCAAAAATTACGGCGGCATTTATCCGGGCTTCTGTCAGCAGCAGTTCCTGGCGCACTTCGATGCGGAGCAGCATGGCCTCTACTTCGGCGCTCACGATCCCGCCTTCGGGCCGAAAGGCGTCGAATTCGCTCCGGACGGGGCCGGACGCATCCGGCTCAGCCTGCAGACCTTCACCTCCGGCGCCGCCGGCAGTTACGTTTCGGAATTCGAATATGCGCTCGGCCTTTTTGAGGGCGACTGGATGGACGGCTGCGAAATCTACCGCCGCTGGCTGCCGGCGCCGCCGAAAGCCGGGCTGCCGGCTTATTTTCGCGACTCCCCGGTCGTCGTCATCTATCCCGTGCGCGGCGACGGCGACGACAAGGGCGAATTGCTGCCGAACGAATATTTTCCGTATCGGAACGCGCTCCCGGTGATCCGCCGCTATGCGGAGCTGTTCGACAGCCGGCTGATGCCGCTCCTGATGCACTGGGAGGGCACCGCGCCGTGGGCGCCGCCCTACGTCTGGCCTCCTTACGGCGGAGAAGCCGCGTTGGCCGAGTTCCGCGACCGGCTGCACGAGAACGGCCACCTGCTCGGCGTCTACTGTTCCGGCACGGCGTGGACCCAGACCAGCTCGATCACGGATTACAGCCGTGAGGAGGAGTTCGAACGCGACCGTCTCGAGGAAATCATGATGCGCGGCCCGAAAGGGGAGATCGACGCGGCGATCTGCAACGGCGAAACCGCCCAGCGGCTCGGGTACGACCTCTGCCTGACCGAAGAGAGAGCCCGGAAAATCGTGAAGGACGAAATTCGGAAGCTCGCCCGTTTCGGCATCGATTATGCACAGTTCTTCGACCAGAATCTCGGCGGCGCATATTATCTGTGCTATGGCCGGACACACCGCCATCCGCCCGCACCGGGACCGTGGCAGACCGAAGCCATGCGGACGCTGCTTTCGGAAGTCGTCTGCGAGATGAAGGCGGCCGGTTCGGAGATGGTCATCGGCTGCGAGGCCGCGGCCGCCGACCCGTATGTCGGGCTGCTGCCGTTCAACGACGCCCGGGCGGTCATGGGCTACGATTTCGGGCTCCCGGTTCCGGCCAGCTCCTACATCCACCACGGGCGGATGGCGAATTTCATGGGGAATCAGTGCGGCGCCGGGTTTCAGTTCGATTTTGCGGGCACGCCGGAAAATCTGCTCTACCGGACCGCCTATGCGTTCAGCGCGGGCGATTTGCTGTCGATCGTGCTCAAGGGCAACGGCGAAATTCACTGGGGCTGGGTGGTCAAGTGGGACATTCCCGCACCGGACCAGGAGAGCGTGATCACCCTGATCCGGAACCTGAACGCCGTGCGGAAGGCGCATCCGGAGTGGCTGCTGGACGGCAGGATGGTCAAGCCGCGGAAACGGGTCGAAGGCGGAATTTTCAAGCTGGCGATGCGTTCCGGCGAAACGCTTGAAGTCCCGTCCCTCCTCCACTCCGCCTGGGAGAGTCCGGACGGAACGCGCGGCGAGTTCCTGGTCAACTACCTGCCGCGCGAGCAATCCTGCCGGGTCGACGGTTTTCCGCTCCGGCTCGCGCCGCTCTCCGCGTTCCTGCTGTGACAGAGGGATCGGTCGACGGAACACCGGGGACGGCTGCGGCTGTTTCCGGCGTTTCCCTTTTGTGCTCCGGCATACTCTTTTTCCGGTTTTTTTCATCGCGCCTCTTGACATCCGGGTGGTTTTCCGGTATAATTAAAACAGGTATTAAAAGCATTTAATAAAGGTGCACGATGGCGAAACCGATCTCATTGGGCGAGCTTGCGGTGCGGGCGGGAGTTTCTCCGGCGACGGCCTCGATCGTGCTGAACGACCGTCCGCTGGCGCGCCATGTGGCCGAAAAAACCAGAGCGCGGATTCTGCGGCTCGCCACGGAGTTCAATTACCGCCCGAACCATCTGGCCAAGGCGATGCTGCAGCAGTCGACCCGGATGATCGGTTTCATCTGCGGCGATATCGCGACGCCGTATTATGCGGAGCTGGCCGACGAGCTTGCCAAAGCGGCGGAAGAGCGCGGCTACCGGCTGATGACCCAGCCGACCCGCTGGAATGTCGACAAGGAGTTCGAAGCGCTCGAAATGCTGCTGACACGAGCCGTTGACGGCATTCTCATATACAGTACGATCTGTGAAACCCACCGGGAGCGGATCGAAAAACTCAGCCGCTCCGGGCAGGCGCTCGTTTTTCTCGGCAGTGCATCCGGTACCTTCAGCAGCGTGCTTTTCGACGTTCGGCCGGGGATGCTGGAGCTGTTCGCCTACCTGGGAGAGAACGGCATCCGCGACATCGTCCTCATGGACGATCTGCGTTTTCCGCAGAAGCCGCAGGCGTACCGCTTCGCCTGCGGCCGGTACGGAATCACGCCGCGCTGCTACGATTTTCAATATGGCGACCTGGCCTCGGAAGAGGCCTGCATCGACCGGGTGGCGGCGGAACGCCCCGAGCTGGTCATCGTCGGGTCGGACTATGTGGCCGCGATGACGGTCAGCCGTCTCGGACGGCAGGGGCTCCGGGTGCCGGAGGAGATATCGGTGGTGACGATCGACGGGACCCGCTGGGCGGAGTTCTACAACCCGCCGCTCACCGCGATCCGGCAGGACGGCCGCCTTCTGGCCCGGGCCGGCATTGAGGAGCTGTTCCGGAAGCTCGACGGCGGCGCGGAGCCGCGCACCGTCATGATTCCGACTTCGTTTCAGGCGGGAGCCAGCGTAAGGACTTTACCGATTCATCCCTAACAGGAAAGGGCAGAAGAAATGAGAGCAAAACCGTTCACCCTGATCGAGCTTCTCGTCGTTATCGCGATTATCGCCATCCTCGCGTCGATGCTTCTGCCGGCGCTGAACCTGGCGCGGGACCGCGCCAGAGCGACCGGCTGCGTCAACAACCTGAAGCAGGCCGGCCTGGCGATCGACCAGTACTGCGGCGACAATGACGACTGGAGCGTCCGCGGCTGGATGCCCGGCGACTACGAGGATGCCCTGTGGGGCGGCGTCCAGTGGGACAACTACCTGATCACCCGGAAATATTCGACCCGCAAGGCGCTGCGCTGCCCGGTGCCGTGCGCGCGGCCGGAGTCGGCCGGAGACACGCAGGTCGGGCTCTACATGATGCAGAATTTCAACACCGGTTCCGAAAGCTGGGCGACCGTCGGCAAGCGCGCCCGCTGGAAGAATCCGTCCGCCAAGGTCGGCGTCGTCGACGGCAACAAATTCGAATTCGGCACACACTGGGGCGGCTGGTACTGGTATCCGTTCAACACCCTGGATCAGACGGTCGACGCCCGTCACTCCGGCGCGACGAACGTGCTCTGGCTCGACTGGCATGTGCGTCCGCTTAAAATCGGGGAGCGGCAGCCCGGCGGCGACGGCGTGAACTGGGCGCACGGCAAAGATTTTCAAGTCACGATCTGAGGAGCGGTTCCATGAAGAGATTTCTGATGTCCCGGGTGCTTTGTGTCCTGACCGCGGCGGCGGCGCTGTCCGGAAGCGCTGCCGCGGAACCGGAACGCAACCCGGTCCGGCTGTTCGAATACCGCTGGGACGGAAATACGGCGGCGCGCGTCCAGAAGGAGTGTGCTCCCGGAAACGAGTTCGCCGTTTCCGCAAAAGACGGCAGCCTGCTTCTTACCATGCGGGAACATGACGGAAAGCCCGGCACCGGCGGCCGCCAGATCTGGATGAATACCGATTTCAAGGCGAAAAGCAATGCGGTCTACCGGGTCAGTTTCCGGGCCAGGGCAAGCGTTCCCGGCCGGCTCACCGCCGGAGCCTATCAGGCGGGCGGCAGCTGGAGTCCGCTCGGGAATCCGCCGAATGTGACCGTCGATCTGTCGCCGGAGTGGCGCGATGTGATCTGGAATTGCCGCTCGACGCTCGACTGGAACGGCCGGATGCGGCTGCCGTCGCTGAGTTTCGGCGGCTTTCCGGCCGGGGCCGTGGTTTCCGTCGGTCCGGTTACGGTTGAGGAGCTGATGCCGTTCCGCCCGCTGCCGATTCCCCGGACGGAGGGGAATGCAAAACTGTTCTCCGCCTTTCCGGCTTCGCAGCAGCTGTTCTGCGGTATTCCGTTCGAATGGGGGGAGCCGGAAAAAGTGTCGCGGCGGCTCGTATTGGAAATGCCCGCCGCACCCGCAGCCGGAGAGGCGCTCCAGCTGCTGCATGCCGGCGACGGATTGACGGAGGAGCTGGTCGGGGAGGTCGTCTTTCTCCGGGGAGAAACGAAGGTGAAGTCCCTCCCGGTCCGGCGCGGCGTCGAGGTCGGGGACGTGCGTTCCCCGAAACCCTGTTCGAACGGTTTTCCCGGCGGCCGGGTCAGCGACGGACGGGATGCGCTCGGCATGTATGTGAGCCGTTTCGAGCTGCCGCCGGAGCCGTTCGACCGCATCGTGCTTGAACGCGCCCCCGGCAACGGCGACTGGTATGTCGCCGCCGCTTCGCTGACGCCGCTCGCCGCCGACGCGAAGCAGGCGGCCGAAGTCAAATTCGTCGCCGACGCCAAATGGCGGCCGATTGATCTGAGCGATCTCTACGTCCGGCCCGGGACCGCGCTCGATCTGTCGGGCCTCTCCGAACGTGTGCCGTGCGGCACCTACGGCCGGGTCGCCGTCAACGCCGAAGGGCGCACGGTTTTCGAAAAGCGGCCCGGGAAGCCGGTCCGTTTCTTCGGCCACTCCTGCGGACCGACGCCGGATACGATACCGGCCGACAGGAAGAAGCTCGAGGCGTTCGCCGGCGCGCTGGCGGCGCAGGGATACAACATGATCCGGTTTCACGGCATCAACGGTTTTCTGATGTCGCGCGGCAAGTGGGACGGCAAACTGTACGACGACCCGGCGACGATTCCGTTCATCACGGAACACGAGGACAGCTTTCACTATCTGCTCTACTGCCTGAAACAGCGCGGCATCTACGTCTATCTGGATCTGGCGACCTTCAGTTCCGGATGGACCACCGCGGATATCTGGGGCGGCGGCCCGGAAGGGTTCGGCGTCGGGCTGATCGCCGGCAACGAAGCGTACCGCGCGAACTACCGCGCCGGTGTGCTCCGCATGCTGAACGCCGTGAATCCGTATACGAAAATGCGCCTGGCGGACGATCCGACCATCGCGGTCGTGCTGTTTTACAACGAGCAGAACCTGCGCTGGAGCATGTCCGACTTCATGGGGCGCATGATGCAGCCGAAGTGGATCGCGTTCCTGAAAAAGAAATACGGTTCGCTCGACGCCGTGCGGAAAGCGTGGAAGGAGACTCCGGTTCCGGCCGATGCGGGCTGGGAGTCGCTGCCTCTCCTCAACATGCCCGCCACGCAGAAATCGACCGTGTTCGCCTGCGATATGGCCGAGTGCATCGTCGAAGCCGAACGTGAGCTGACCCGCTGGTATGAGAGCGTCATGCGGGAGGCGGGTTACAAGGGGCTGACCAGCCAGTGGGATTTCATCTACCGTTTGAGCGAAATTCCGCCGCGTTCGACGGTTCCGGTCGTCTCGATGCATGCGTATCACGCGCACCCGTCCGACTACATTTCGCGAAATTCGACCGCGCCTCAGTCGAGCGTGATCACATCCGGCTGCAGCATGCTGCGGGTCATGGCGCCGGTCCGCTTCATCGACCGGCCGTATATGGTTTCGGAGTACGGACAGGTGTTCTGGAACCGTTTCCGCCACGAGCAGGGGCTCGCCGGCAGCTATGCGGCACTGCAGGAGTGGGATCTCATGATGGTCCATTCGACCTCGGTCGTGCCGCGCGGCGAACGGCTGCTGCCGTTCCATGCCGGCCCCGATCCGATGATCCGCGCGTCGGATGTGGTGACCGCCTATGCGTATCTGCGCGGCGATGTCTCCCCGGCCCGGAAAACGGTTGTTTTCCCGGTCGACGACCAATTCATCTTTCAGGGAAACCGCCCGTTCTCAGCCTTCAACGGCAACCTCGCCTTCCTCTTCGCCGTGAGCCGGGTCGGACTCCGCTATGACCGGGATGTCCGCGCCGATATCCGCGCCGATCTCGAAGTTCCGCCGCTCGGCGATGCATCGTTCAACGACTTCGGCATGTACGGATCGGTCACCGATACCTACCGCGGCGGGGACCGACTGCTCGAAGCGCTTGCGCAGATGCGCGAAAAGAAACTGATCGGCCCCGAAAACCGGACCGATCCCGGCAGAGGTCTCTACCAGAGCGACACCGGAGAGATCACAATGGATATCCGCAACGGCGGCCTTCTCGACGTCGTGACGCCGCGCCTCGAGGGGACGACGGTCAAGGCCGGCCGGCCGAAGCGTCTTTCGGCGCTGACCGTCGAAACCGCGACCTGCCCGGCCTCGATCACGGTCATCGCGCAAAGCATCGACCGGACCGTGGAGAGCGATGACCGGCTGCTGGCGGTCGTCAACACCGACGCGCTGAATTCCGGCATGACCTTCACCGACGCTTCGCGTTACCGCCTGGTTGCGATCGGAGAAGCTCCGGTGCTGATGCAGACCGGCCGGTTCCGCCTGAAAATCCGGAACCGGGTGCTTCGGAATCCGGCGGTCTATGCGCTGAAACTGAACGGAACCCGCGCCGGCCGGATTCCGGCCGGTTACGAGAATGGCGAGATCGTCCTCGATCTCGACACGGCCCGGCTTCCGTCCGGCCCGACCCCCTTCTTCGAAATCGTGCCGGAATAACCGCCTGGTGGAACTCAGGGGGGAGCGCGAAGTGCCCCCCTTCGAGTCCCGCCGCATCAAGAGAGGCTGTTGACTGTTACGGCAGCTTCCAGAAGGTGTGGTCCGGTTTCGCTTCGAAGCCGAGCTCCCGGTAGAAACGTTCGGTGCCGGGTTCGCCGACCAGCGCGATCCAGTCGACGCCGCGCCGCCGCAGCTCCGCGATGATGGTCCGGACGATTTCGCCGCCGATGCCGTGCTTGCGGAATGCGGGCGAAACGGCGATATCCTGAATGTAGGCGTCCGAAACGTTGTCGGAGAGCGCACGGCCCATGCCGATGATCCTGCCGTCCGCATAGGCGCCGACGGCGATTGCCGAGTTCGCCATGCCTGCCGCGATGAATTCGGCGGAATCGCCGGGCCCGATCCAGCCGACTTCGCGGTAAAGTTCCGCCATTGCATTCTGTTCGTCCGGCGTGATCTCTTTGAGAATTCTGTATTCGATCTGCATAACTTCTCCTGTCTGCGTGAATTACCGGTATGCCATGCTTTCGTAAAGCTCGTTGTAATAGAGTGCGCGGTCGACCGGGACGTCGACCGAAAGGTGGTTGCCGACTGCGAGCATGAAACCCGGATAGCGGCGGCCGAGCGCCATGAGCCGCTCCATGCAGGAGCGGATTTCCTCTTTGGAACCGTAGGTCAGGGTGCGGCAGTCCATGCCGCCGACGAAACCGACGCGGTCGCCATAGGTTTCGGCGAAGCGGAAGATGTCGTTGCACGGCTCCATGACCACGGCGTTCACGCCGAGACCGGCGATATCGGAGTAGAAGGCTTCGATGAGTCCGTCGGAGGTGAAGTAGATGAGTTTTCCGGCCTCCCGGACTTTGCGGATGAAGCGTTTCAGGTGCGGGAAGATGTGCCTGCGGTACCATTCCGGGCTGGTGACCGGACCGCTGGTCCAGCAGAGATCGTCATGCACCATCATGACGGGGACGTTCGAGCGGGCGAATCCGTCGAAAAACTGCTCCATCCATTCGGCATAGGAGTCGACGACGCGGAGAAACCGTTCCGGATCGTCGCCCATGGCGAGAAGCAGCGCTTCCCATCCGAAAAGATCGATAAGGCCGGAGAAAAGCGAAATATAGGTCCCCGACATGTTGACCAGATCGTCGCCGAAGGCGGCGATGCAGCGCCGATAATCGGCTTCGAATTCGGCGGCGAGGATTCCGGAGCTGAACCGGGCGAATTGCCGGGCCGGATCGACGGCGTAGACGTCTTCGGGTGAAAGATAGGGCCGGCTGGTTTTGTCGTTGTAGTCTTCGCCGCTGAATACGGCGTGACCCATATCGGTGACGGCGGCGCCGGCGCGTTCGAGATAATCGCGGTGGACGAGGACGGACCACATCATGCCGTAGTCCCACGCCTTCAGGAATGCCCGGGTCGCGGCGGGACGGTTTTCGGGGATGGAGAGGTCGAGTTCCATGCCGGTCGCCCGTTTGACGAGTTCCCAGTGGCAGTGGGCCGCCGAATACTCGGTACGCGGAATTTTGGGTGAAAATTCGAGATTGAGCGCAGCAAATCCATCCCGGTACGACATGACTTCACCTCAATTCAGTAAAAATAAAGACGGCGCAAACCGTCGAAACAACATAAAAGCGGCAAAGCAGCCGGCGGCGCCGGCGTCCTGCCGGTCTGGAGGCGGAACGGCAGGCCCGCAAACCGAATCGGAGATTCGGACGGGGAGTTCGCACGATCTGTTGCGCAAATGCACATAAAGACCACGCCCCGAAAGGGGGCGTGTCTCCCCGGGGCTGTAACAATTGACAGCCCGCATTTCAACAAGGTTTGCGACTCCGGGCATTCCCTGTCGGCCGGGATTCAATGCGATAGACTCCCCGACCGCTTCAGCCGCCTTCGCTCACACATATTCGAAGCGCCGCGACTTCATTGCGCTCTTCGGAACAGGTGCTTCGCACGGGCCGACCTGAGGCGCAGCCTCAGGACCTTTTCTGCGGTTTCACCCGACTTGCGCGCCGGTCGGCAGTTCGCCGTCGACCGTCACCAGCCGCAGCTCGCCGCCGGTCTTCGCCGCCAGCAGCATCCCCTTCGACTCGACTCCGCGAATCACGGCCGGCTTCAGGTTCGCCACGATCACGATCGTCTTGCCCGCCAGCGTCTCCGGCGCATACCACTGGGCAATGCCCGAGACGATCTGACGCTTTTCCGTCCCGACCTCGAGCTGGAGCTTCAGGAGCTTGTCCGCCCCCTCCACCTTTTCCGCCTCAATCACCTTTGCTGTGCGGAGTTCGACCTTCGCGAAATCCTCGATGCCGATCAGTTCGACCACGTTGGCCGGAACCGCCTTTTTCGCCTTGGCCGGTCTGGGGGCCGTCTCGGCTTTCTCCTTTTCCTTCTCGTCGATACGCGGGAAAAGTCCGGCCGTATCGACCACCTTGCGGCCGGCCAGATCGCTCTTGCGCGTCCGCAGATCCGAGATCTTCGCGTCGTTCAGTTCACCGCCCACGTAACCGAGCGCCCTGCGCAGCTCGGCCATCTTTTCCGGCATGACCGGGTAGAGCAGCACGGAGATCTGCCGCAGTGCGTTCGCCGCCGTGTACAGCACAGTGTTCAGCCGTTCCGTTTCGCCTTTCTTGGCGAGCGTCCACGGCGCGGTTTTCTCCATATAGCGGTTGCCGGCGCGGACTGCGTTCATGGCCGCGGCGATGCCCTGGTCGAATTTCAGCGCCGCAAGACTGGTTTCCATCGCGTCGATCGCGGCGGAGACTTCGCTGTTCAGCTCCTCCTCGTCGGCAGTCGGCGCTCCGGGCGGCGGAATCACGCCGTCCGTGCTGCGCAGCGTCATTTTGAGCACACGGCTCAGCAGATTGCCGAGGTCGTTCGCCAGATCGCTGTTATAGCGTGCCACGAAGCTCTCCTCGGTGAAGTTCGCATCGTTGCCGGGCGACATTTCTGCCATCAGGAAGTAACGGAACGCATCGACGCCGCAGCGGTCGACCATATCCATCGGGTTGATGACATTGCCGAGCGACTTCGACATCTTCGTGCTGCCGGTCAGCCACCAGCCATGAGCGAAAATCGTCTTCGGCATCGGCAGGCCGATCGCCTTGAGCATGGTCGGCCAGTAGACGCTGTGCGTGGTCAGGATGTCCTTGCCGATCAGGTGGTAGCTGGCCGGCCACCACTTTTCGAACATCGCGTCGTCCTGCAGGTAGCCGACGCCGGAGATGTAGTTGATGAGCGCGTCGAACCAGACGTAGCAGACGTAGTCCGGGTCGAACGGCAGCTCGATTCCCCACGACAACCGCGATTTCGGGCGGCTGATGCAGAGGTCGCCGAGCCCTTTCCGCAGGAATCCGAGCGTCTCGTTCGCGCGGAACGAGGGCTGGATGAAGTCGGGATGCGTTTCGATATACTCGATCAGCCATTCGCGGTAGCTGCTCATGCGGAAGAAATAGTTCGATTCGACGATGGCCGAAACCTCCCGCCCGCAATCGGGACACTTGCCGTCGACGAGATCCTTCTCCGTGAAGAAGCGCTCGCAGCCGACGCAGTACCAGCCGGTGTATTCGGCCTTGTAGATTTCGCCGCGGTCGAAAAGTTCCTGCAGAATCTGCCGGACCACCCGCTTGTGGAATTCTTCGGTCGTGCGGATGTAACGGTCGTTCGTGATGCCGAGCCGTTCCCAGAGCGACTGGAAGCGCAGCACCATTTCATCGCAGTGCGCCTTCGGGTCGAGATGACGCGCCGCGGCGGCCTTTTCGACCTTCTGGCCGTGCTCGTCGGTACCGGTCAGAAAGAAGGTTTCGTCGCCGAGCGAACGGTGGTAGCGGGCGAGCACGTCGGCCAGCACGGTCGTGTAGGCGTGGCCGATGTGCGGCTTGTCGTTGACGTAATAGATCGGAGTGGTGACGTAAAAGTTTTCCGTGTTCATATCCTGTTGAACTCCTTATCAGAAAATGCCCGTCAAGGGGCGGATGGATTGCGGCGGCGGTTCCTGCGGACGATGCGGCTTCACATTCGGTAGGCGAGCGCGAGCGCCGCCGCGATCCGCAGCGGCCGGTCGCCGGCCGGATGCGGTTTTTCGTGGACGCCCTCGCGGAGGGCCGCAATGCGAAAGCTGTTATCGATCATCTGCCGTTCCGATTCTTTTCCGATTTTTCCGGTTCTGAATAATAAAAAACGGCCGGCCGGAGCGATATGCCGTGCGGCAGGCACAAGAGAATACTCTACAATATACTTCAACTTTATGCCAAACGCAACAGAATAATCCGGTTCGAAAGCGAAAAAAGCCGAAAAAACTCCTTGTAAGGCGAGGGAAAAAGATGTATATTACACAGTAACATTATATCAACCCTTCCAAGCCCCGATTGGAGACCGATTTCAAATGGAACGCTACATCGACAAATTCATGGCGGCATTCGAATTCGAAGGACTTACCTTCGACGACATCTCACTGGTGACGCAGTACGCCGACTTCCTGCCGCACGACGCGGACGTCTCGAGCCGCTTCTCGCGGAACGTCAAGCTGAACATCCCGTTCGTCAGCGCCGCGATGGATACCGTGACCGAAAGCGCGATGGCCATCGCCATGGCGCAGCTCGGCGGCATCGGCGTGATTCACAAGAATCTGCCGGTCGAACGCCAGGCCGACGAAGTCCGCAAGGTCAAGTACTATCTGAACGGCATCATCCGGACTCCGGTGGTTTTCCGCGAGGACCAGACCGTCGAAGAGATGATGAATGAAAAACGCGCCCGGAAGTACTCGTTCTCCGGTTTCCCGATCGTCGACGCCGCCGGCGGGCTCGTCGGCATCATCACGGCCCGCGACATCAAATTCCTGACCGATTACCGGATCAAAATCCGCGATGTGATGACGAAGAAGCCGGTTATCGCCAGAGACGGCGTGTCGATGCAGGAAGCTTACCGGATCATGCTCGAAAACAAGGTCGGCAAGCTCCCGATGGTCGATGCGAACGGCAGGCTGACCGGGCTTTACAGCTTCCTCGACGTCAAGACCCTGATCTCGAAGGAGGAGCCCGATTACAACCGCGACGACCATCACCAGCTCCGTGCCGCCGCCGGAATCGGTCCTTATGATTTCGAGCGCGCCGAGGCGCTGGTCAATGCCGGCGTCGACGTTCTCGTGCTCGACACGGCCCACGGCCATTCGAAGGGCGTCATCGAGACGGTGAAGGAGCTCAAGAACATTTACGGCGGCCGGGTCGATGTGGTCGCCGGCAACATTGCGACCGCTGAAGCCGGCAAGGCGCTCGCCGATGCGGGCGCGGACGGCATCAAAGTCGGCATCGGGCCCGGCTCGATCTGCACGACCCGCGTGGTCGCCGGCGTCGGCGTGCCGCAGGTCACGGCGGTTTACGAGGTCGCCAGGGCGGTTCCGTCCGACATTCCGGTCATTGCCGACGGCGGCATCAAGCAGTCCGGCGATGTCGCGAAGGCGATCGCGGTCGGCGCATCGTGCGTCATGATGGGGTCGGCGCTGGCCGGCACCAGCGAAAGCACCGGCGAAGTCACGCTTCACCAGGGACGCAGCTACGTGATCTACCGCGGCATGGGCAGCCTCGCCGCGATGAAAACCGGCAAGGGCAGCCGCGAACGCTACGGACAGGACGATGTCGATGACGAATGCAAGCTTGTGCCGCAGGGCATCGAAGGCATGGTCCCGTTCCGCGGCCCGGTGGCGAATGTGATCATTCAGTTCGTCGGCGGCTTGCGCTATTCGTTCGGTTACTGCGGCGCCCGCACGGTTCCGGAGTTCCAGCGGAAGGCGAAGATGGTTCGGGTCACGGCGGCCGGCCTGCGCGAGGCGCATCCGCACGACGTCACGATGGTCAAGGACGCGCCGAACTATTCGGGGAACTGAAAATGAGCAGGCGCACTCCGGTCGGGCTTCTGCTTCTGGCGGCGTTTCTGTGCGCCGGGATCGCCGCACAGGCGGCCGAGGTTCAGCGCTTCGCGGTGGTGAACCTCGAAAAGGTGTTCCGCGAATACCGCAAGAGCCGGATCGCCGAAGACGCGTTCAAGCAGCAGGCGGAGGTTTACCGCAACTACTTCGTCAAGCAGCAGGGGCTGCTCGTTCAGCTCCGCAAGCAGGCGGAGCAGCTGCAGGAGGAAGCCCGGAATCCGGCCTTGAGCGAGGCGGACCGCTCCAAAGCCGGCGCGGATGCCGTGGTCAAGGCGCGCGAGGTCGCGGCCAAGGAGGCCGAACTGAAGCTCTATGCGGCCGAACGCCTCCGGACCATGCGCGACGCCGAGCAGAAAAAGCGCGAGGAGGTCTTTGCCGACATCTATAAGGAGATCGACCGGCGCGCCGCGGCGGAGGGGTTCACTTTCGTGCTCGATTCGTCGGGGAAGACGATGAACGAGCAGCCGACGGTGCTGCGTTTTCCGGCCTCCTGCGATCTGACGGAGGCCGTGATTCGCGAGTTGAACCGTACGATGTCGGAGGCGGAGAAAAAGGAGGCCGCACCCGCGGCCGCCCCGCAGCCGGGCGAAAAGACGGAGCCGCAGCCGGAGTGACCGCTGCCGGCGTCGGAGAGTTTACCAGAGAGAGTTTTGGAATCAGGGAGAACATCATGAAACAGCTTACACTCACCGCCGCGGAAATTGCCGAGATGATCAAGGGCAAGGTCGTCGGGGAGCCCGGGCGCGTCGTCCACAGCGTCGCCGGCATCAAGGAGGCGAAGGGCGACCAGCTGTCGTTCATCGGCAACAAGCGCTATGAGCACCAGTTCGAGACGACGGAGGCGGGCGTGATTCTGGTTTGCCCCGATCTCGAGTCCGCGGCGAGCGACAAGCATACGCTGATCGTGACCGATCACGTCGATTACGCGTTTGCGACCGTCGTGGCGGTGTTTGCCGAGAAGCCGCCGGTTTTTGAGCCGGGCGTGCATCCGTCGGCGGTCGTCGCTTCCGACGTGAAGCTCGGCGAGGGGGTGACGGTCGGCGCGAACGCGGTGATCGAGCCGGGCGTTGAAATCGGCGACGGCGCCGTGATCGGCGCAGGCTGCTATCTCGGCCATCAGGTCAAGATCGGCGCGGGGACGATCCTCTACCCGAATGTGACGGTCATGTACCGTTGCACGATCGGGCGCAAGTGCATCCTTCACCCCGGCGTCGTGATCGGCGCGGACGGCTTCGGCTTTGTGCCGGGTCCGCAGGGGCTGGTTAAAGTGCCGCAGACCGGTATCGTCCAGATCGACGACGACGTCGAGCTCGGCGCGAATACGACGGTCGACCGCGCCCGTTTCGGACGGACCTGGATCAAGAGCAACGTGAAAGTTGACGATCAGGTCATGATCGCGCACAACGTCGTGATCGGCGAGAGTTCGATCCTGGTCGCGCAGACCGGCATCGCAGGCAGCGCAGAGCTCGGCCGCGGCGTGGTGCTCGGCGCGAAGGCCGGCATCAACGGCCACATTACGATCGGCGACGGCGTTCAGGTCGCCGGCACGAGCGGCGTCGTGAAGAGCCTTCCGGCCGGCGCCATCGCGCTCGGGACTCCGGCGGAGTCGCAGCGGGAATTCATGGCGCGGCACACGCTGCCGAGCCGTTTCGAAAAGCTCCAGAAAAAGTTCGAAGCGCTGAAGGCGGAAGTCGAAGCGTTGAAGGGCAGCGCCAGATAATCCGGAGAAATAACGGAAAAACGACGGAGAAACGGCGGAACGATGAAGATGCGGTCACACTGGCTGTATGCGCTCGTTCCGCTGTTTTTTCTTGCCGTTTTTCCGGCTGCGGCGGAACAGGAGAAGGACGACCCGCTCCGCAATGCGGCGTTGTCGGGCGATACGGCGGCGCAGCTGAAGCTCGCGTCGGAGTTCTTCTTCGGCACGGACGCCCGTCCGCGCAATCCGGTGCTGGCGGTCTACTGGTATCGCAGGGCGGCGGAACTGGGCAGTGCCGAAGGCGCCTACAATCTCGGAGTATGTTATGAAAAGGGGTGGGGGGTCGAGCACCCGAGTCTGGTGCGGGCGGGCCGCTGTTTTGACGAGGCCGCGAAGGGCGGGCTGCCGGAGGCGCGGCTCCGGAAGGCGCTGCTGATGATTTCCGGAATTCCCGACGAAGCGGAGGAGAAGGAGACGCTGCCGGGAACGCCCGCCGACCCCGCCGGCGCGTTGCGGCTTCTGCGCGACCTGGCCGGAACCGGCTATCTTCCGGCGGACCGGGAGCTCGGGCGGATGATTTTGCGGGATGCCGCGTTGCGGCAGAGCTGCGGGACGGAGGCGCGGCAGTCGCTGACCCGGGCGGCGGATTCGGGCGACGTCGAGTCGCTGCTGATGCTGGCTGCCTGTTATGAGGACGGCATCGGAGGAGCCGGCGACGCGAAGGAGGCGGTGGCGTGTTATGAGCGTGCCGTGAAGCTCGGCAGCGCCGATGCGAAGGTTCCGCTGGCCGCGGCTTACGAGTACGGGCTCGGAGTCGCTCCCGATCCGGTCCGCGCCTTCCGGCTTGTCCGAGAGGCGGCGGAGGCCGGCAGCGCGCGGGCGCAGGTGCGGCTGGGCGATTACTATCTGAACGGCGATCAGGTGGCGCAGTCGATTTCCGAAGCGCTGGCGCTTTACCGCAAGGCGTTCGACGCCGGTTATCTGTCGGCGGCCGTGAAGCTCGGCCGCTGCGCCGAGCTCGGCATCGGAAGCGACCCGGAGCCGGTGCGGGCCGCGGAGCTCTACGGCATTGCGGCGCGGGCCGGGGATGCCGACGGCCAGTATGCGTTCGGCCGCTGCCACCTGAAGGGAATCGGCATGGAGCCGGATGCCGCCGGTGCGGTGTTCTGGTTCAAGACGGCGACGGCGGTCGGGCAGCTCGACGCCGTCCGCGAGCTCGGCGTCTGCTACCTGACCGGAACCGGCGTGGAGAAGGACGAAGCCGAGGGAAGCCGACTGATCGAAGCCGCCGCCGCTTCCGGCGATCCCGAAGCGCTGGTCATTCTCAGCAACAATTGATGCAATGCCGGGCGGCAGCCGTCCGGATTTTCCGCATGGCCGTTTTTTGGCCGGCTCTCTCCCTCTGCGGCAGTGCGGTCCTCCTTTCGTCCTCCTGTTGAGCTTCCCGATGCCGGGCGGCATTCACCCTGCTCCGGCCTTTCAGACGGGCTCTGGACTTCCGGATATTCGAGATTTGCCTTGTATGATGCCGGAAATATGCAACGCAACCGCTTTGCGGCGGATGCTCTGTATAAACTGTCTTCTTCTTGCCGACTGTCTGTTTCTTCTTTGAAATATTATTTTAAGTTAATATAATTTATAATCATCAGAGTTATAATTTATTTGAAGAGTTGTTTTTTTTATAATTTTTTTCATAAAAACATATATTACTGATTTCACGTGAAAACGATTGAACTTTTTTGATCGGCAAATATATATGGATTGTGATATCACCTGACAATTCAGGTGTTTATACGTGTTAATCCTGTAAATAATAAAAATTAACAAATGTGAATTCCTTATTTTTATATTTATGTAATAGTGGTATTTTGAGCATATTAACGGTATATTATTTTGTTCTTAATCAGTAAAAAATATCAATATTAATATTGGTTTGCTCTTGATATTATATTTAATATGTATATATTGTTTCTATCGTCTGATCATCGAATTCATCTGGCGGAAGAACAATTACATAAGCAGACGGAATATATTGAAATCGTAAAATAATATATTTTGGATACCGGATCATAACTTTTGAAAATTTGATTGAATATATTCTGATTTACGATTCTGCGGAGCGATTCCGGTTTTTCTCCGCCGGTGCCGGCGGTAAATGTCCAGGATATAATCTGTAAAAAAAAGAAAAACGTGTTATTATAATATGGCATGGATATCAGGTGATATCTTGGCCTTTACAAATTGCAGGAAAGCAGGTGTACAAATGAAATCGACCATCATGCCGTCGTTGGCCTTCGAACGGAAATGGTACGCAATGCCGCTCGGATCCGGCATGTTCTCGACACTGGCGAACGGAAAATCGGCGGATTTTCCGGCATCTCCATGGTGACGGCCATGTTTTGTCTGGCGGTTCAATCGTGATATGGCACCGCGCCGGCATTTTATGCCGCAACGGTTTTGTTGAAGAATACGGGATGCAGATAACCATATGGAAGTCCGGGATGACTGGCGGTCACGTCCGGGAAATGAGCCGGCTGAGTTGATTCGTATGTTTTTCGCAGGTGGCTGTGATCGGGAGATATAGATGAAAATGCATGAAATGAATAAAAAGCAACTGTATGGAAAACCGGAATTGACCGATTTTGGACACGGGAAAGTTCAGGTCATCAAAGGCGGCCGCCGCATAGCCGGTGCAGGCGTCGGTGAACCCGGTACGGCAGAATCGGATACGATCGGATAATGCGGCCTCTTTCTGCACCATACTATGCCGAAGTGGCGTTGACTGCAAGATGCAATCTGCATTGCGGTTACTGCTATTTTCGGAACAGCGCCTGTGAGACTCCGGAGGAGTTGACCACCGGCGAGTGGCTCAATGTCTTTGCCGAATTCGGGGAGATGAAGATGCTCAAGGTGATTCTTTCCGGCGGCGAGGTGCTGCTTCGGGAAGATCTGCCGCAGCTGATCGAAGGGGTCTGCCGCAACAATATGCGGTTTTCGCTGCTCAGCAACGGCTACTTTTTCGAGGACAGACATGCCGTCATGTTGAAGGAGTCCGGCCGCTGCAACAGCGTCCAGATTTCGGTGGACGGGGTGGAGGAGGTGCATGACGCGATTCGCGGCAGAGGTTCGTTCGCCCGGGCCGTCCGGGCGATCGGCATCCTCCGGGAGCACGGGCTTCGGGCACAGGTGCGGATCACCATCGGGAAGCACAATCTCGGAACCCTGATGGAGACCGTCCGCTGCCTGCTCGAAGAGACCGGCATCCCTGCGGTCTCCGCCAACTGGGCGCAGCACTTCAGCAGCAAGGAGAGTGACGACGACAGCGGGCATCTGCTCTCCATGCGGGAACAGCTGCAGTCGATGGTCGAGGTCAAGCGGGTTCACGCGGCCTTTCCGGAGCGGTTCCTCGTGAAGAAGGCTGCCTTCACGAATGTCGCGAATCGTTGGAAGGACATTCTCGACCGGCGGGAGCTGACCGGAGCTTCCCTCCTGCGCTGTCCGGCGCAGCTGGAGCGGATTTCGATCCGGGCGGACGGCGCCATTACGCCGTGCAACCATATTTCCCATATGGTATTGGGGTGGGCTGGAAAAGACCGGATCATCGACGTCTGGCGCAATTCGCCCGTTCTGCTTGAAATGCGTGAACACGACTGCGACCCGGCGGAGACTTTCCCGGTCTGCGCGGAGTGCGGATACAACCGGTATTGCCGTCCGGCGGGCGCCTGCTTCGACCATTGCGGGCGAGCCACGCCCTACTGTTTGAAAAAATATCAGGAGGCAGCTCCCGATTTTGATTTTGAAAGGCTTGAATGGAAGTGAGGATTCTCGAAGTACGGCTGGCCGGCGGAACGAAAGCAGTCTGGCGCTTCAGCGGGGAGGCCGCCTGCTGCTGTCTGGAGCTGATTGAAAAAGTGGTTATTCCCGAAATGCTCCCCGGTATGCTGCCGGTCGCGGCGCAGGTGTCGGTCGGATGCGCTCCGCGGACTCCGGACTTTCCGGCCGGATGGCGGCGGGAGGAGCTGATCCACCTGAGTCCGGAAGCTTCGGTGCGGCGGAGGCCGGACGGCGTGGTTGAGTTTCTGCTGCACCGCACCGGTTCCGACGAGCTGCTGCCGCTGTTGCCGCGCATCGTCTGGTACGGTTTTCTGCCGCAGCTGCTGAAGCGCGAGGCGGTTGTGGCGCACGGTGCGCTGCTGGCCAGGGACGGCAGCGGCATTGTGGTCTGCGGCCCTTCCGGAGCGGGGAAAAGCACCTGCGCCCGGCGGATTCCGCCGCCGTGGCGGGCGCTTTGCGACGATGCAGTGCTGATTTCGAACGTCGGCGGAGCGTATTTTGCGCAGCCGCTGCCGACCTGGAGCCAGTTCGTTTCCGGGGAGCTGCATCCGGTCCGCATCGGCGAGACGGTCCGGCTGTCGGGGATTTACCGGCTGTGCCATTCGGACCGGGAGCGGGTGAACGGCCTGCCGCCCGCCGAGCAGGTGCAGATCCTCTACCGGCAGTTTTACGATTTGAACCATATGTGGCGGGCCGGGAGAAGAAACAGTTTCTGGCGTTCCCTGAATGAAGCCGCGGTGGACTTCGCGTTCGGGGCGGTCCGCAAAGTGCCGGTCGGCGAATTGGAGTGTTCTCTGACCGGGGAATTCTGGAAGGAATTGGAGGTGCTGTCATGACACGGGCCGGTTTTTCGGCAATTTACCGCGATGAAAAGGAGATCGGCGCAATTTTGTTCAACGCCGAAACCGGCGAATCCTACGGGTTGAATCCCGTGGCGAAAGCCATCTGGGAAGGCGCTTCGGCCGGGGTCGGGCGGGAAGGTATCTTCGAGATGCTGCGGCAGCGGTTCGCCGGAGTCCCGGAATCCGCCCGGAACGATATCGACGAGTTGATCAATATGCTGTTGAACAAAGGATTTTTACAGAACGTACCCGAAAACAATGGAGGAATATGAGAATACGAAAATTTACACTGATCGAATTGCTGGTGGTAATTGCAATCATCGCCATTCTGGCCGCCATGCTGCTTCCGGCCCTGAATCAGGCGCGCGGCCGGGCGAAGCGGATCAAATGCGCCGGCATTCAGAAGCAGTACGGTATGGCGGGTGTGCTTTACGCCGACAGCTTCGGCGGATACTGGGTTCCGGTCAGCTATCATTCCGACGCGTCCACGGACCGGATCTGGGTCAACAATCTGGCGTTCCGGCAGTTCCTGGGCGGAACGCTGCGAAACATTGCCGCCAGCGGCAACTATGTGGAAAACAGCACCGACGCGGGTCTGATCTGCCCCGAAGCGACTTCCGCGCTGGGGAGCCATAAAATTGACGGACTTTCGCCGATTTACCGCAGCTACGCGGTGGCGAGCGGAGACATCGTCATCTCCTGGGCCGGAGTGAACGGCGGGCTGGGCGACCGGATCGTCGCATATAAACTGAGCCGGATCGTCCGTCCCGCCGAGCGGGTCGCCTTCACCGATTCGACGGACTGGCACGTATACAGCTCCAACGAAAGCAAGCGTCAGCGCTATATTCAGAGCGGAGAAGAGATTACGGGAGACGGCAATACCGATATCGTGGCCTTCCGCCACGGCGGCTGCACCCTGGCGAACGTCTGCTTCATGGATGGGCACGTCAGCACGACGGAGCATACGGAACTGACTCCGGAATACCGCTGGGGCGGATTTCACCGGAATAACTTCTGAAGCGCCTTACTCCCCGGATTCCTCTGCTTTGGCCGTCGGCCGGGGGTTGATTTTGCCGGAAGGCGGTATTATGGTAAACAATGCGGCCGGTCGAACCAACCCGACTGCCGGACGGAGGATGATGAAACTCAGAATTGTTGCCGATGATAAAATCCCGTTTCTGCGCGGAGCGCTTGAACCGTTTGCGGAAGTGACCTACCTGCCGGGCGGTGCGATCGCCCCGGCGGATGTGAAGAATGCGGATGCGTTGATTACCCGGACCCGGACCCGCTGCGGCGAAGCGCTGCTGGCCGGGTCGCGCGTCCGTTTTATTGCGACCGCCACGATCGGTTACGACCATATCGACACGGCGTATCTGCGCCGGGCCGGAATCGCCTGGCGCAATGCGCCGGGCTGCAATGCCGCGAGCGTCGCTCAGTATATCGGCAGCGCCCTGGTTTCGTCCGGAGTGGAATTATGCGGAAAAACGCTCGGCGTGATCGGAGTCGGCAATGTCGGCTCGAAAGTTGCGGCGCTTGGGGAAGCGCTCGGCATGCGGGTGCTGCGGAACGATCCCCCGCGGGCTGAGCGGGAGGGGAGCACGGGATTCACGGAGCTGCCGGAGCTGCTGGCGGAAGCCGATTTCGTGACGATTCACACGCCGCTGACCCGCGACGGCGCTCACCCGACCTTTCATCTCTGCGATGCGGGGTTTCCGGAACTGATGCGGCCGGGGGCGCAGCTGTTCAACAGCGGGCGCGGGGAAGTGGTCGATACGGCCGCCTTGAAGGCGGCGCTGAAGAGCGGCCGAATCTCCGCCGCCGTGCTTGATGTCTGGGAAAACGAACCCGGAATCGACCGTGAGCTGCTGGACCTGGTGCGGATCGGGACGCCTCATATCGCCGGGTATTCGACCGATGGGAAGGCGAACGGGACGGCGATGGCGGTGCAGGCGGTCGCGGCATTCTTCGGCATTCCCGGGCTTGCTGAATGGCGGCCGGAACGGCTGCCGGAGCCGGAAACTCCGGAAATCGAGCTTGAAACGGGCGCTTCCGTGCGGGAGCAGGTTGCGCAGGCACTGCTGCACACATACGATATCGGCCTGGACGACGGGAAGCTGCGGAGTGACCCGGCGGGTTTTGAGCCGCAGCGCGGACATTACCGGATTCGCCGTGAATATCCGGCGTTCCGGGTGAGGGACGGGAGGCCGGAGACGGCTGCCGTGCTGAAGACGCTCGGGTTTACGCTGTTGCCGCAGGGGAGCGCGTGCGGAGGTTGAGGCAGCGCCTCAAACCGGCCCGGGCGGAGTTCCCGCACAAAAATCTGCGGCAGACAAATTTCTATGACCGTTGACGGCTTGGCCGTCTTGACGCAGGTGCGGTATCTCGCGTTTTTCTTTTACCGGTCGAGTCCGTACTGGCCGTAGAAGTACTGGTTCCGGCCGCCGGCGCCGGCGACGTCGTTCCGGATGTCGTTCAACTGCTGCTGCGTTTCTTCCGGCGTGACGCTCTCCGGCTCGGTGTATTCGCATTCGGCGACCAGCACCATCCGGGATTTGCGGGTCGACTCCGATTCGACCTGGAACAGGTAGCCGATTCCGGGGATGTCCTTCAGAAACGGAACCCCCGTCGAACCGCGGACGATCTCGCGCTTCTCCAGGCCGCCGATCACGAACCGGTTCCGGGCGGTCGAGACCATGACGTCGGTTGTGACCGTATTCCCCTCCTGGATGCGCGGCGCTCCGGTCGACTGGTAACCGATCAGCGAGGAATTTTTGAGCGTAAGTTTCAGCATCGCCGCCTCCGGCGCAATGGAGAGCGCCTTCACCGTCAGGCTGAATCCGAAGGCGTTCGGATCGCGGGTCACGCTCTCCTGATTGTCCCTGCCGGTTGCGATTTCGGTTTTCTGCTCCTCCTTGCTGAAGGCGGCGAGGATGGAGTCGAACAGCTTCGCATACCAGTCGTCGGACTGTTTTTCGGTTTCCGGCGCGGGAACCGTCGTATCCATATAGAAGAGCTGGGTTAGCCGCTCGAGCGTGCTCGTCGTGTTCTGGCGCACCGTCACCTCGCCGGAGTGCGCGATCTTCGCTTTTCCCCGGCTGGCGAGAAAGTCGAGGTAGCGCGAGTTCCACTTCGGGTTGAAATTGTAGAAGCTCGTGCGTTCCGATCCCTGCGCCTCCGCCATGGTTCCGCCATAGGCCGCGGCCCAGTTGTCGCGGTAGCGGCCGCCGGTGCTGAAGAAGTCCATGCCGTCGTTGTTCTTCCAGGCCTGGAAGTCGAACCCGAGCTTTTCATCGTTTTCGGCGTAAAGTTCATAGACACTGAATCTGATGCGGATTTCCGGGATCGGAACGTCATAGCGGCGCAGCATCTCCTCGATGTTTTTGCGCGAGTAGCTCGCAGTGTTGAAAAAGAGACAGTTCAGTTCCGGATCGAGCTTGACTTTGTCTTTGCCGCCGATCAGCTCGGCCGGGTCGTCGGAGACGTTCATGCCGACCTTCTTCACCATGTTTTCAAGGACGGCGGCCGGAACGTTGGCCGGAAAATAGACGTACTTCGGCTGGCCGGAACTGTTCAGCAGCCCCGGTCTGTCGAGCCGCTCGACGATCGCGTCGATGCCCATGCCGTTTTCGCTGTCCTTGAAACGGTATTCCTCGGCGGAGACGAACAGAAGCCCGACGCCGTCCTCGAATTTCAGGCATTCGACCGCGGTATTGCTGCCGGAGACCCGCCTGGTCTGCACCATCTCGCGCAGATAGGTGCGCAGCGCATACGGTTCGGCATGCTTGAGCACGTAGGTTTTGGTCACGACGAGCGGATCGTTGTTGTCGCGGATGAAGTGAACGCTGTCGACTTTGTCGCCGAGGTCGAGCCGCAGCTGTGTCTGCACCTGCGTATCCATGTAGCCGGCCGTGTCGTTGTTGTTGCTGTCGCGCGGGGTTCCGGGCGAAGGGAGGCGCCGTGCAGTGGTTTCCAGCTTTCCGTTGAAGGTGCTGTCCGTGTAAAACGGGGTCGAGGCGGAGTCTCCCGGCGCCGCGGCGAGCGGCAGGGCGGCGAGAGCGGCAAGCAGGAACAGGGGACAGGTTCGGATCATTGGCGTATTCTCCATCGTAATTAACGTTCTGCTGTCTGCGGAATGAGCTCACTGAAGGCTTTGAGCTGGCCGCTGTACTCCGCCGGCGTGCTCTCCGGGTGGACGAGCATGGTTTTCGCCGTGATGAAGAAGTAGCTCTTCTCGCGGTTGACGGTCGTGGTGCTGAACAGGCTGCCGAGCACCGGAATGTCGGAGAGGAAAGGGATGCCGATCCGTTGTTCGACATCGCTCTCTTTGCTCCAGGCCGAGAGCAGCTTCTCCCCGCCGGAGAGCAGATTGCAGTCGCCGGTGACCGTGCTGACCTCCGCCAGCTCCGCGCCGTAACTGTTGCGTTCGACCACATCGGCGGTCCGGATCAGGTAGCGGAAGGTGACCAGGGCCTGAACCGAATGGTTGTAATTCGCCGCCTGATCGGGAATCAGTCCGGTTTTGGCGTCGGCCGAACTGCGGAAGTTGATGCGCGGCGCCGTGACGGTAAGCGCGAGCGGCGGCGGAGGTTCCGGGCTGTTCAGCAGCGGGTTCTCCGCACCCGGGCCCGACTCCGGCTGTTCGATTCCGCCCTTCATGCCGACACCGGAGATGCCGACCTGAAGCTGGTCGTTGTTTCGCTTGAAAATCGCCTGAGACTGCGGGGAAAAGCCGACCGAGTAACTCGCGCTTTCACTGTTCGGCACCGTGAGGCTGGCCGTGTTGGCGATCGTGGCCTTTCCGTTCTGCTGGAGCATCCGGATGAAGCTCGCGTCGAACTGCGGCGCGATGAAGAACGCGCCGAAACCGCCCGAAGCCGCCGAAAGGGCGGCCGAACCGGCCGAATCGAGGCTCATGGCATTGAAACCGGCCTGAAGCAGGTTGAGGCCGGGGCCGTTGCGCCAGGCCAGGTAGTCGATGCCGAGATCGCGCAGCGTGCTCTCCCGCACCTCATAGACCGTGAAGGCGAGGTTGACCATCGGAACCGGCCGGTCGAGCCAGGCCAGATATTTGAGGAGGTCGTTGCTTTTGTTGGCGTCGTCCTTCCAGTAGATGAGGTTGGTTTCCGCGTCGTAGCCGACGAAGGAGTCGGCGCCGCCGTTGATGCCGGTTCCGGTCATGACGTCGACCATGACCCGGGCCGAACGGAACCGCGCCGGATAGAGGTTCCGGGTGATGCCGGTTCCGCGGATCGGGTCTTCGCCGCCGCCGGCCACCCGCGCCGGGCGGTCGAGTTTGGCGATGAGGTCGTCGACATACGGCATCATGCGGACCGGACAGCTTACGGTCAGCAGTTGCTCGTCGCCGGCCCTGTAGTTGATGCGGTTCACGGTCGACTGCGTGTTGTTGCGTTTGACCACGCCGAGGACGAAGGGGGCGACGTCGTTCGCTTTCAGGTATTTGAGTTCGTAAACCTTGGAAATCATGTATTCCTGGGCATCGTCCTGGATCAGGCGGATGGTCCGGGTCTCCCCGGTTTCGGGGGGCGCGGCGGCGAGAGCGCCGGGCAGGAGAAGCCCCGCGGAAACGGCAAGGGCCGCAATCGGCTGATTCATGCTGCTGTCCTTTCGTTAAGGGATAAGGTTCGGAAATTGTTTTCTGTTTCGTAATGTATTGCCGGGATGTTAGGATCCGGTGAGCCGTTGATGGTTTTTCAGTTACGGCTGTATCCGGTCAAAACGCGGAGCCGGGGGATTCGCGGCAAGGATTCCGGCAGATTACTTGCAAAATCGGTTTTGACCGTTTAAATTAGTAAAATCAAAAAAGAAGGAACCTATGGAATGGGAAAAGCAGTGATGACGGTCGCGCTGGCCGCGGCGATCCTGATGACGGCGGGGTGCAACACCTCGGTGGTCACCATGCTGCCGCCCGCGGAGGGGCAGACCAGTTCGAGCGGGGAGCGGGTGGTTGCAAATCTCGAAGGGAGCAACTGGGGGATTTTCCTGTTCTACTATATTCCGCTGTGGAGCGGCAATCCGAACCGGCCGAACCGGCGCGACTATGTCACCTGCCGGAACCGGATCGAAAACAAGTATACGGATATGATGCTGAAAGGCTGGGCGAAGCAGCTGAAGGCCGAAGTGGAGGACGTGGAGATCACGGAGTCGTCCACCGGCTTTTTTTCGCTCTGGATTCTCTGGCGGAGGAGCCAGCATGCGACGGCGGTCGCCGTGAAAAAGAAATGACTGTTCGGAATTCCCAAGCAAAAAACGGAATGAATCCCGGACGATCAACATCTTAGGGGTTGCAAAATGTGTTGCGGTGTGTTATTTTTCCCCTTGGCACTTTATGTCACAACGCATGAATGAAGAAAATAGAGAGGTATTTGTATGGATCGCAAAGTCATTATCGCCGGAAACTGGAAGATGAACAAGACCGCCGCCGAGGGCAAGGCCTTGGTCGAAGCCCTGAAGGGACTGGTTGCCGACGTCTGCCCGTCGAAGGCCGATATCGTCGTCTGCCCGCCGTTCACGACCATCGCCGCGGTCGCCGAGGCGATCAAGGGCAGCAACATCAAGCTCGGTGCGCAGAATATCCACTGGGCCGCCAGCGGCGCGTTCACCGGAGAAATCGCCGCCGACATGCTGAAAGAGCTCGGTGTCGAATATGTGATCATCGGCCACAGCGAACGCCGGCAGTATTTCGGCGAGACGGATGAGACGGTCAACAAGCGCGTCAAGGCCGCGCTGGCCGCCGGCTTCAAGCCGATTGTCTGCATCGGCGAAATGCTCGAAGAGCGCGAGAGCGGCAAGACCGAGAAGGTCCTGTTCACCCAGCTCGAGGGCGGCCTGGCCGGGCTCACGAAGGAGGATATGGCCAACGTGGTGATCGCCTACGAGCCGGTCTGGGCCATCGGAACCGGCAAGACCGCGACGCCGGAGCTCGCCGAAGAGACTCACAACTTCATCCGGATGACCCTGAATGACATGTTCGGCAAGGAAGTCGGCGAAGGCGTCCGCATCCAGTACGGCGGCAGCATGAAGGCCGAAAACGCGAAGGAGCTCGTCGCTCAGCGCAACATCGACGGCGGCCTGATCGGCGGCGCGGCGTTGAAGGCGGACAGCTTTGCCGCGCTGGTTCACAATGCGATTGCCGAGTAAAAACGGCATCAATTTTGGAAAATAATTGAGATTATTAGCCGGCTGGCGGTAAAAAGGGGTTGACTTTTTATTCGATGGGGGCTAATATTAACCGGGGCCGGGATACAGGGCATAGGGTATTTGTGCTCGCGTATCCCGAAACATAACGAAAAGATAAGGCGCGATTTGATATGATCGTTTTTCTGTATGTACTTGTGGCGATTCTTTCGCTGCTGGTGATCGGGATCATCCTGATCCAGCCGTCGAAGTCCGGCGGGATGGGCGCGGCTTTCGGCGGAATCGGCGAATCGGTGTTCGGGGCGCAGGCCGGCAGCCATCTGACGAAGGCGACGGTGATCATGACCGGTGTTTTTTTCCTTCTGGCGCTGATCCTTGCCTCGCTGATCGGCCACGGCTACCGGGACGACAACTCCGCCTCCGCCGTGACCCGTCAGCTCGAAAGCGGCATGGAAGCTCCCGTCGAAACGCCGAAGACGGATGCGGTTCCGGCGGCGGTTGACGAATCTTCGAAAGCCGCGGCCGAAGCCGGGGCCGATAGCAAACAATAAAGAGTGGAAATCCTGCGGGGAAATTTTCGTATGAAAAAATGGCTGTTTCTGGTCGGCTTGACCGCGCTGCTTCTGCACGGCGCGCAAGATGCGCGTGCTGCGGCGGTCGAGGAGTTGTTCACCAAGGTAAAAGTGACTCTCAACACCAGCAATCCACCCAGTTTTCGAAATACTTCGAACTCCACCCCGTCGACCAGCAGTTCCTGGCGGAACAAATGGCTGGTGATTTCCGTCGAATTCACGCCCGTCATGCCCCAGAGGCAGCGCCATTTCTGGATTGATGACGTAACGATGAACATCCGGGCCGTCTTCAACGGCCAGTCGGACGGCCGGGCGCAGCCGATCCTCTTTACCGGTACGAGCGAGTTCTGGACCATTCCGCTCGACAACCGCAAACATATCGCCACGATGTTTGTCCCTCCCCAGATTCTGGACCGCTATCTGCCGTCCACCGGTTCGGCCAGTGTGGTCAGCACGAGCGGAACCTTCGTCATGGAGGTTCTGTTCAAGGACCGCGCCGGCACGGTGATCGGCACGGGGTACTATGGTCAGCGCGGCATGTCCGACAAGGATTATGCCGAATATTTCTCCAAGCTGAATGCGGGAGCTGCTCTGACGATTCCCGGCGCCATTCTTCCGCGCAATCTGACTCCCTGGGCTTACCTTGATATAGATGATTTCGATTTTCTCAAACCGGCCGGCGGCCGCGCGGCGGAAAAGTAAGACAGTGATTTGTGAATTGATTACCATTCTATAACAATGGCGCCGGGGATGCCATCCGGTGCAGAACATGTGGAACAATCATTAAAATGCCAAAAGAGAACACGGTTTTAACGATTGACGTCGGCGGCGACAGCTTGAAGATGGCCGAATTCGTCTTTCCGCCCGGCGGAGCAGTCATGCTCCGGAAGTTCGCATTTCGCAAGCTTGAGGAGCAGGAGGGGGACAATTCCGCTTTTGCCCAGGCTTACAACGAAATGATCGCGGAACACAATTTTACGGCCAGGCAGGTCCGGCTTTCGTTGTCCGGGCAGTCGTCGTTCTCCCGCCTGAGCAAACTTCCGTCGCTTCTCGGCAACAAGAGTGCAATCGCCCGCGTGGTCGAATACGAGGCGCGCCAGACGGTGCCGTACGCGATGAGCGAAGTCGTGTGGGATTACCAGTTGATCCGCCATGCCTGGGAAGATCACCGCAGCGAAATGCAGGAAGACGGCAGCACGATCGAGATTTCCGAAGATCACGAAGAGTACGAAGCATTGTTCGTTGCCGTCAAAACGGATCAGATTGTCCGCTATACCGATGTGATCGAAGACTCCGGCAGGAAGATCCTGTCGGTCGAAATTGCGCCGGTCGCCCTGTTTAATGCGGCGAAGGGCACCCAGTTGCGCGACGACGAATGCGCGCTCATCCTCAACATCGGCGGCCGCGGGTCGAACCTGATGATCGCCGATCAGAACCGGGTGTTCATCCGGCCGATTCCGATCGGCGGGGATACGATCACCCAGCAGGTCGCCAAGGAGTTCGGCATCGGCTTCTCGGAAGCGGAGGATCTGAAGCACCGCCACGGCTTTGTGGCGCTCGGCGGCGCTTACGAGGAGCCGGAGTCGGAGGTGGCGGCGACGATTTCGAAAATCGCCCGTAACGTCATGACTCGTCTGCACGGCGAAGTGAGTCGTTCGATCAACGTCTGGCGCTCGCAGCACGGCGGCCACCAGCCGAGCCGCATCCTGCTGTCCGGCGGCGGTTCGACCATGCTGTACATTACGGACTTCTTCAATGAGAAGCTGCGTCTGCCGGTCGAATACCTGAACACGTTCGGCGCGATCACCATTGATGATTCGGTCGACAAGGAGGCGCTGCAGGCGATCGCCCCGATGTTCCAGGAGATGATCGGCATGAGTCTCCGCAGCGTGACGCAGTGCCCGATCGATATTTCGCTGATTCCGGCTTCGATCAGGAACCAGGTCGAGTTGAACCGCAAGAAGCCTTATTTCTATATTTCGGCATTTTCTCTGATCGTATGTCTGCTGATCTTCTCGTTCGGCGTCAACAAGCGTCTGAATTTCGACAAGCAGCGCGTCGACCGCGTGCAGGTCGAGGTGGATAAGACGAACAAGAAGGTTTCCCAGGTGGACGGGCTGGTCAGCCGGCTGAATTCAGCCAAGGGCTCTTACGAAGAGCCGATGCAGTTTCTGAAGGACCGCGCCAAGTGGACCAACATGCTGACCGAGCTCGAACAGCGCATGCCGGACATGATGTGGGTGACGACGCTGGAAGGCGTCGGCGACGAGGTCCCGAATTCCGACGGCGCGGCCGGTTCGCCGGATTCTCCGTTCGGCGGTTCGCCGTTCGGGGGGCCGGCCTTCGGCGGTTCGCCGTTCGGCCCGGGCGGAGAGGGTGGCATGATGAGCGGCCCGGAGTCGAATCTGCCGCCTTCGCCGGCCGACATCACCGAAGTCAAGCAGATCCGTCTCGTCGGTTACACGCTGATCATGGGGGCGAACCTCCTGGAGCAGGAATTTCAGAAACGGTTGAAGGATTCGACGTTTTTCTCGGATGCTGACGACGGTTCCGTTTTGGTCAAATACGCACCGGAGACCGATACGCTCAACTTGAGTTCTTTCGAGATGTTGGTCAAGCTCAAGGAACCGATCAAGAAATAGCACGGAGAACGCACAGTGAAACGAATCATAAAAAACAATTTGGTATTGATTGTCGTCCTCGGGTTATCCCTGATTGCGACGATCGGGCTCCTGGTGTGGACGGCAATGGAGTATATCCAGATGTCGCGGTATATCGCTCAGACGGAGCAGCTGCGTTCCGACATTGCGAACCTGATCAAAAAGACGCCGGCGCCGGTGGACGGGAACGTTCCGCTGATCGAAACCGATATCAAGCTCTATTCCCGTGCTGCGGATCAGCTGCGCGGCAAGTTCGGGCATCCGCTGCAGCCGGCCCTCGATCAGTTCATTTCCGTTCTGCGGCTGAATGACGGCAAGAAAATCTCCCTGAAGAAATTCAAGGAGGAGTTTACTGCGGAGTGGACCAAGAGCGAGTCCACGGCCCAGAAAGGGATTGATTACAAACTGTTCCAGCGCCGTTTCCGGAACTGGCCCGAGGCGATGCAGGCTTTCCGCGGGCTGGCGGAGAAGTTGACCGCCGAGCCGATTACGGACAACAACATCGACGAAGTTTTCCTGAGTTCGCTCGGCGTGATGCGCCGGTTTGACAACAAGCCGGAAAATCTCCAGCGTTTCATGGCGGAAAACCGTCGGCGCATGCTTGAGATGACCAAGGACAAGATTCTGTTCGAGACTCCGGAAGCCGCAAATTTCTCCTTTGTGCTGCCTGCGACGTCCGGTTCCGGAAATTTTGATATGCGTTCGGGCTATCTGCCGGACGACTATCCGATGATCGCGCAGCATTGGGAGATTCTGAGCGATTTCGTGAAGCGGGCGAGCGAGTCCGGCATCCACAGCTTTGTCTCCTTCCGCAAGCGCGCCATCCAGCCGGAGAAAGTCGGTAGTTTTGATGTGTTCCACTATTCGATTGAGGTGACCGGCACGATGGAAAGTATCCGCAAGCTGGTCGCCATTCTGGATCAGGCCTTTCACGAGAACCGGGTCTATGTCGTGCGCAGCATTTTCCTGTATCAGGATGATGACGGCGCCAGGACGTTGCTGACGCCGGATGAGATCGTTCCGATCGTTCTGCCGGGGATGACGGCGCCGCAGATGGGGAATTCCCCCATGACGCCGGGCCGCCGCCGCCGCGGAATGCCGCAGAACTATATGCCGGAGGGGCAGATGAGCGCGGCCGAACAGGCAGCGCAGGCGGCGGCTCTGCGCAAGCAGCAGGAGGAGGAAGAGAAGAATCTTCCGTACAATCTGCGTTCCGGTTATGGCGAAACGCTGATCGGCAAGAGCGGTTTGTGCCGGGCGATCATCGATGTGGAATATATCATGGAATCCGGTAACGGAATTTAGTGAAGGCGGAGGTTCATTTTGGATTTCATAAAAAAACATTACGAAAAGCTGATCCTGCTTTTGCTCCTGGTGATCTTCATCGCCTCAATGTTCCATGTGCTGAACATCATCAAGCAGACCGGCGAAATTCAGGAGCACCACCTGCAGATTCCGACGCGGGAGGCCGATTATAAGATTCAGGATCCGAACGATCCGTCGTTCAACGTCCCGGAGATCCTGAAAAGCACGAGTCTGAGCTGGGTGAATCCGGGTCCCCGCGCAAAGGGGAATGAGGACCATTATTCGGATCTGTCCTTTGTGTTCCGGATCGTGCGCTGCCCGTTCTGCAAGAAGCTGATTCCGCGCTCCTATATGGAGAAGCAGAGCGTCTGCCCGTTCTGCAAGAATGCGGCGAATAACGGCGAAGCGTTTGCGGAGCCGCCGGATGAGGGCGTGCTCGATGTGATGATTCCGGAGGATATTCTCCGGCAGTATCAGCTCGACCCGAACGATCCCGACGTGCGCTTTTACGATATCGACGGCGATGGTTTCTCAAACATTTACGAATATGTGATGAAGACGGATATGGGCGATCCGCGCAATCATCCGCCGCTCTGGCACCGGCTTCGCGTCATCGAAGTCGGCAAGGTTTCGCTGCCGGTGAAGTTCACGGGGATCGACACGACGGACGGCGAAGACGATCCGCAGCTGTGGGTGTTGAAGTTCAATAACGGCGACATCAACACGATCGGCGGTGAAATCGAGCTGGACAGAAAATATTTCAAGATTGAGAAGGCCGAACGGAAGGTCGAAAATGTAAACGGTGAAAAGAAAGATGCTTCTATCCTTTTCCTGAAAGAGGTCGGCGGCAATCTGGAAGTGCAGATGAAGGCCGGGGAAACGGTCAGGTCGTTTGCGGACAAGGCGCAGCTCGAAGACTCCGCCAATCCCGGCAAGCGCATCACGGTCACCGTCGGCGAGCAGTTTTCGCTCGGCAACCGGCTGACCGGTTCCGAGAGCTACCGGGTCAAGTCATTCGACACCAAAGCCGGTTCGGTTCTTCTGGAGAACCCCTCCGCCGCGGAAGGCGACCCCAACGCGACGAAGGACAAGAACGGTACGGTCATGCTGGTCTCCGGCTTCGGTCAGGTTTCGCCGCGCATGAAGGTCAGAGAGAGACAGCAGAACCGGATGGGGGAATACGGCCCCGACATGCCTTACGGCCCCGGTGGTCCCTATGCGCCCGGACAGCGTCGGTATCGGGCTCCGGGCAGGCGGTAATGTTTTCAATAAGTATTCTTAAAGAGATAGATCGATCAACAAACTAAGGTAGACAACGAGCATGGAAATCTCAAACCGAAAGCTGTTTTCGCGGGGAATGGTCGCGATTGGTTTCGCGGTTGCGGTTTCCGGAATTCCCGGCGACGCATTCGCCGCGGATCAGCCGGAGACAGCGGCGGTGGTCGCCACGGCCCAAAAGGAGGACAACGAACTGAGCGAGCGGGAAAAAGCACTGCGTCGCCAGAAATTCGCGGAACAGGATGCCCGGATCGAAGCCGCCCGGAAAATGGATTTTGAAAACGGCAAGAAGGAATTTCAGGCCGTGATTGCCGAACTGGCAGATCCTGCTCACAATTACGGAACGCTCGGGAAAGAGCGGCACCGGCTTTTCCTGCGGGAGCTCGAAAGCCGCAAGCTCGAGCAGGGCCAGGAGCTGCTCAAAAAGGCGAAGGTTGCCGCGGCGGAAGAGCGTTATCCGAATGCGATTCAGCTGGCGTCGGAGGCGAATGAGGTTTCCAAGCCGGAGAAGGCGGCGGATGGTTCGCAGGCCGATTCCCCGCTGGTGATCGAAGTCGAGGAGTTCATCGACTACTGCCGGACCAGGCAGCAGGCTGCGGATATCCGTACCGAGACCGATGTCAATACGACGTATCCGCAGTATGAAAACAATATGGCCAAGATCAAGCGGCTGCTCCAGGAAGCCCGCGTCTTCTACAAGGCGGGGCGTTACGAGGATGCGATCGGCAAGGTCGAAGAGGTGTATCTGATCGACCCGTTCCAGCGGGATGCGATTCAGCTGCTGAACGACATTTACAAGCAGGTTTACACGGCCGGGCTGAAGCGCCGCAAGGCCGATGTCGAAGGCATTCTCGCATCGAGCATGTGGCAGTGGGTGGAGCCGGTGTTCCCGGTCAGCATTCAGTCCAATGTTCCGACCGCCGACCGGAAAAATCCGGCCGGACACGGAACGCTCGCCAAGATGGAACGCATCGTGTTCCCGCGTATCGAGTTCGATGATGTGAACGTCAAGTCGGTCCTGAGCTATCTGAACGACCGCAGCAAGCTTTACGATCCGGATAAGGAGGGCGTCAGCATCACGGCGGGATTTGATACCGCCACTGCGGAAAGGCTCGGCCGGGTGACGATGAGCCTCTCCCGGATTCCGATGAGCGAGGTGATTCGTTACGTCTGTCAGGACACCGGCCTGAAATACCGCGTGGATCCGAGCGGCGTGATCGTCGGGCCGAACGTCGACGAAATGCAGATTCAGTATTTCCAGGTCCGCGGCGATCTCATTTCGAGCATCACCGGCGACGACAGCGCGGAGTCCGCGGCCGGCGTCGCGGCGTACGGCGGCGGCATGCCCCCGATGCCGGAACAGCAGCCGGCCGGTCTGGGCGGCGGCGGCGCCCGCGGCGGTGAAGGCGGTGAGGCGAGCAAGACTTTTCTGGACCGGAGTTCCACGCGCAAAACCTCGGTGACCGCGATGGCGCTGATGCGTTACTTCGAAGACCGCGGCGTGCCGTTCGGCGAAGGCAGCTCGATTTCGTACGACAAGCGCGCGAGCAAGCTGATCGTACGCAACACCATTGAAAATCTCCGCCGGCTTGATGAGCTGCTCCGCCAGCTCGACGGCATCCAGACTCCGCTCGTCATGGTGGAAATCAAGGCGATCGAAATTGCCGAGACCGACATGCAGGAGCTCGGATTCGACTGGACCATGGACGTCGTTTCGAGAAACATGGAATACAACAGCCTGACCGGCAATCTCAAACTGGCCAGCGGCGCCAACAAAGGGTGGGCGTTCGGTCAGGGCAGCAGCCGTCTGCCGAACATGCGCGGCGGCACCAGCGAGGATTCACTCTGGAACGTGAATACGAAGGTGGTCAACAATCTGAATATTTTCCCGGCCATTTTCGGCAAGCAGAGCATCTTCGGTTCCGACGTCCCGTTCAACCTTTACCTGACGGTCAATGCGTTGAGCCAGAACATGCGCACGGAGACGCTGGCCGCCCCGAAGGTCATGACCACGAGCGGCAACAAGGCTTCCGTGCAGATGGGGAAGAGCTACTGGTTCCCGACGGAATGGGAAACCTATGAGATCGATGACGACGACAACGGCGTGACGATCAAGATTCCGACTCCGACGTTTGAAGAGTATGACGATATCGGCATCAACTTCGACGTGACTCCGGTGGTGAACCCGGACAACTACACCATCACGCTCGACGTGAACCCGGTGATCAAGAACTTCCTCGGCAAGGACGAGTATCCGCTGTATGTGGTCGGTCAGATCACCCGCTATGTGCCGGTGCAGAATCCGCAGGGCGTGATCACTGGCCGTGAGCTTGAGATCTACAACTACGAGATGATGTTCAACGTCTGGATGCCGATCATTTCGTCCCGTCAGCTGCGGGTCAATGTCACGGTGTACGACGGTGAAACCATTGTGCTCGGCGGCATGATCGACAGCTCGACCAACAAGCGTACGGATAAATGGCCGATCCTCGGGGATCTGCCGTTCATCGGCCGTTTCTTCTCCACCCAGGCAGAAGATGCTGTCCGCAACAACCTGTTGTTGTTCGTCACCACCCGGCTGGTGAACAACGACGGTATTCCGATCCGTCGGAATCAGCGGAATGGCGCGCCGGACTTCCAACGGTAAAAATTAACGCCGGAGGCATAAAGATATGTTGAATAGAGAGTCAAAAATCCTTGGGCTGGCAATGGCGCTCGGCATCGGTTGTTTGTCGAACGTGCAGGCGGCGGATGTGCCGGTTGTCACGCCCGAGATGCAGACCACCGTCAACCAGTATAAGGTCGGCAGGGAAGCCGTGGAGACGGAAGGTGACGCGCTGGTCAAAAAAGGCAATCAGCTTCTGATCGACAAGAAGTTCGACCAGGCGCGCGACTGCTACATCGCGGCCCAGAAGCTGTTTGAGCGTTTCAGCTCGAGCGAGTTCCGCGATCGGGTCGCCGCCTGCCAGAGAAGAATCAAGCAGTGCTACATCGACAAGGCCAAAGATGCGATGCAGAAGGCGGATGAGCGCGTTCAGGCGCGTGATTTCGAGGAAGCGATCAAGCTCTGCGAAGAGGCGATCAAGTATTGCCCGGAAGAGCGTGCGGCCCTGCTCGAGAAGATTGAGTTCTATCGTACGCGGCAGCGTGCGGCGGCCGACCGCGAAGCGGTTTCCAAGGAGAAGCTCATGCCGAACCTGGCGCGCGAGGCGTATGACATTCAGGTCCTGCTTCAGCAGGGCCGGGAGCTGTACAACGCCGCCGAGTATCTGAAAGCGCTGCGCAAATTTCAGGAAGTGCTGCTGATCGATCCCTACAACGCGGATGCGTTGCAGAATGTTCTCGCGTGCAACAGCAAGATCGAGTTCATCGGCAAACAGCGTTTTGCCCCGACTCTGCGCAAAATGGTGGCTGAAGTCGAATGGAAGTATTCGATTCCGATCACGCCGGATTCCGACGGCGTCACCGGTTCCGACCTGTTGATCGACGGGCCGGTGGAACAGGTGGAGAAGGAAGAGAGTGCGCTTCAGAAGAAGCTCGACAGCATCATCATTCCGCGTATCGACTTTGAAGATGTGTCGGTGGCGACGGCGGTGAAGAACCTGCGCGACCAGAGCCGTCAGCAGGACCCCGAGCGCCTGGGCGTGAATATCGTCCTGCTCAGTTCGAACGGCATCCGGCCGACTGCGGCCAATGCCGAGGGATATCCGGGGGCGATGGGTCCGGACGGCATGCCGCTCCAGCCGTATCCCGGCGCGGCCCAGCCGATGCAGCCGCAGCCGCAGCCGCAGTTCGATCCGAACGATCCGAATGCGCTGCCGCTCGATGAGCAGCGGATCACTCTGTACAGCACGAACCGTCCTCTTATGGAGGTCATCATCAACTTGTGCAAAACGGCGAAGATGCGTTATCGCGTCGAGAAGTATGCCGTGATTCTCGCTCCCCAGAATGTGGCGATCGACGACATGGAGACCCGGATTTATCCGGTGGAGCAGTCGGCGCTTGCTTCGATTCCGGGCGGCGGCGAGGATCGTGCGGGGCTGCGCGACTTCTTCATCCAGAACGGGGTCGATTTCCCGATCGGTTCGAAGATTGTGTACGACACGCGCATCAGCCGCCTGATCGTCACCAACACGGTGGAGAACCTCCGTGCGATCGCGAATGTCATCAATGAGGTGCTCGACCAGCAGGAGCCGATGGTTCAGATCATGGTCAAGTTCATCGAAATTTCGCAGACCGACCTGAAGGAACTGGCTTTCAACTATCAGGTCTCCATCAACAACCGCGACGGGGTGAATACCAACGGGCATACCGTGGTGATGGGCGAGAGCTCCAACGAGCTGATGCGCTATTACCGCGATACGAGCGGCGATGCGTCGACGACAAGTCGCAATCCGGTGAACGAGAGCACCTTCTCGTATGTCTGGGAAAACTCCGACGGCACACGTATCACGGGTTCCATGTTTGCCCTGAACTGGGCGGACAGCGGTGACATCCTGGCTTCTCCGCGTGTGACCACCCTGCCCGGGCAGACGGCGCACATCGAGATGGTGACGGAGCGTTTCTTCCCGGAAGACTGGGAGACCATCGATCTGAAGACCAGCGACAACAACACCAGCGGCGAAACGAACACGACGAGTTCGAGCTGGCGTACGCTCCGTGCCGACCCGCAGCCGCAGTTCGAGTCCGAACCGAGGAAGCTCGGCATCGTATTCGACATTACGCCGGAGGTCGACCGCGAGCGTCGTACGATCACCGCTCCGATCGTTTTCCCGATCCAGACCTTCTCGGACTGGATGGTCTTCGACGCGCGTGTTTCGAACAGCGACAGCGACAGCGACAGCGACAGTGATGACGACGAATACTTCAAGATGCCGATCTTCGACCGCCGCGAGATCAACACCATGATTACGGTCTATGATGGTGATACGGTGGTGCTCGGCGGTGTCGCGTCCGATACGACCGAGGTTCTGTTCGACAAGATCCCGGTGCTCGGCGATCTTCCGTTCATCGGGCGCCTGTTCCAGTCGCGTTACGAGAATGCCGAAAAGCGCAATCTGCTCGTCTTCCTGACCTGCAAGCTGGTCAAGCCGGACGGCACGCCCTTCTTCCCGAAGGAAGAGCGCAACCGCGGCGTGGCGCAGTTCGGACAGAATTACTTCTGAGCCGGAGCAGCGGAGAAAGCCGGAACGGGACTTCCGTTCCGGCTTTTTTGTGTCTTCCGAAGAAGTTTTTTCAGGAGGGGGGAAGCGTCTTGCTTTCCGGGGCGCCATGCAAATCCCCCGGATTCGGTTGCGGAATACAGGTTTGAATTCCGGGCTGCCTCGACTTCCGGATTTATTGATGCTGCAGAAGGCCGCGAAGGACGGCGCCGGCGCAGAAGCAGCCGAAGCAGGCCGGCATATAGGAGATGGTTCCGACGGTGGAGCGCTGTTTCCCTTCCGGACTCAGGCCGGACTCCACGGCTGATTTCGGTACGGCTTCCGGAGAGAATACGACTTTGATGCCGCGGCTGACCCGGTGTTCGCGCAGACGGGAACGGACGGCCCGCGCCAGCGCGCAGCCGTATGTCCTGGAGATATCGTCGAGCCGGATCTGTGCCGGATCGGTCTTGCCGCCGGCTCCCATGGAACTGATGAGCGGAAGCTTCCGGCGGCGGCACTCCAGCAGAAAGGCGATTTTGGGACCCAGCGAGTCGATGGCGTCGACCGCATAGTCGAAATCGCCGGCCAGCAGTTCCGGAACGTCGGATTCGCGGATGAATTCGATGCGGGATTGCACGTCCAGATCCGGATTGACCTGCCGCAGGCGTTCGGCCATGACAAGGGCTTTCGGCTGCCCGAGTGTGGAGCTGAGGGCCGGAAGCTGCCGATTGCAGTTGGACGGCTCCACGCAATCGCCGTCGATCAGCGTCAGACGGCCGATCCCGGCCCGCGCCAGCTGTTCCGCCGCATAGGCGCCGACGCCGCCGACGCCGAGGACGAGGACGTGCGCATTCCGCAGCCGCTCCAGTCCGCCGTCTCCGACCAGCAGGCGGGTTCTCTGCTGCCGTTCCCGGTATTCATCCGATTCATTCGATTGATTCATGTTGGGCTCTTTCGTTGTCCGGCCGGGATTGTCTGTTCAGTACCTCGGCGATTTTTCCGGCCAGTTCGGCGCCGATTCCCGGAACCTTCTCCGCGATGGTTTCCGGCGCGGCTTTCTTCAGGGCCCGGAGCGAACCGAATGTCCGCAGGAGTTCGCGTTTGCGGTTTGCGCCGATGCCGGGAATTTCGTCGAGTTTCGACTGCTCGATGAGCTTGTTGCGCAACTCGCGGTGGTAGGTGATGGCGAAGCGGTGCGCTTCGTCGCGCAGGGCCTGCAGCATGCGCAGGGCAGGATCGTGACGGTCGAGCACGACCGGTTCGCTCCGCCCGGGCAGGTAGATCTCCTCGTTGCGTTTGGCCAGGCCGATTACCGGCAGGGGCGGGCAGTTGATTTCGATCAGCGCGTCGATGGCGGCCGAAAGCTGTCCTTTGCCGCCGTCCACCATGACCAGATCGGGCAGCGGGCGTTTCTCTTCGAGCAGTCGCCCGAAGTGGCGGACCAGCACTTCGTGCATCATGGCGAAATCGTCGCTCTGATGGACGGTCCGGATTCGGAAACGGCGGTAGTTGTCCCGGTCCGGCCTGCCGTCTCTGAAGGCGACCAGGCTGGCGACGGCGAGCTTGCCGAGGATGTTCGAGATATCGAAGCCGATGATGCGGGAGGGAGGAGCCGCAAGGCCGAGCGCCTTTCCGAGAGACGCGACCGCCTCCCGCCCCGGGCTGGAGCCCGGCAGTTCCGGCCGGACGAAAATCCGGTTCCGACGGCCGAACACCTCCTCGAGATTACTCATGACGTCGCGCAGATGGGCGGCTTTTTCATAGCGCTCCTCCGCGGCGGCCTCCGCCATCTGTTTCTTCACCGCGGCCGTCACTTCGCCGATATTGCCTTCGAGGACGGCGACGGCGCGTTTGACCCGCTGCCGGTACTCCTCGGGAGTGACGGCGCCGATGCAGGGGGCGCAGCAGTCGTTGACGATGCGCTTCAGACAGCGTTTGCGGGTTTCGGCGTCGGGCTCCGAATCGCGGCAGGCGCGAAGTCCGAAATAGGCGAGCAGGAATTCCAGGGTCATCCGCAGCGCGCCGCCGTTCGGGAACGGACCGAAATACTGGGCGCCGTCGTTTTTCTTCAGCCGCGCCAGCTTCAGGGTCGGGAACTTTTCGGTCCAGTCGAGTTTGAGCAGCAGATATCGCTTGTCGTCGCGCATCAGGATATTGTAATAGGGGGCGTAGTCCTTGATCAGGCGCGATTCGAGAATCTGGGCTTCATTTTCAGTCCGGACGGTCTCATAGCTCCAGTCTTCGATCGAATTGATGAGCGAGCGCAGCTTGGCGTCGGCCCGCATGACCCGGGAGGGCTGGAAATAAGAACTCATGCGGCGGCGCAGATTGGCCGCCTTGCCGACATAGATCACTTTGCCGGACCAGTCCCGATAGACGTATACGCCGGGCTTGGCCGGTATTTCCGATGGATGAAAGTCACTTTTCCGCATGGTTGTTCCAAATGATACGATTGTTTTTTCAACATATATTGTTTTTCGGGAAAGTCAAAATAAATTGCGGAATTCTCCGCTCCGATCATGAAATAAACGGGGTTTGCGCCGGATGCGGGTTTCTTGAACGAGGTTTGCCGGGAAAACTTCGCGTTCGCCAGGGCGCATTTTCAATTTCACTGTCGGACGGGTTGTTTTGCGGCCGGATGGTTCTGAAGATTGCGGACGGTGAGCCGTTCGTTAATGTAAAAACTTGCATACGGCCTGAATTTGCATTCTTTCCCAACCGATGTATATTACCAGAAGACTACCATAACAGGAGGTAAAATGAAAACGATCAAACTGTTTCTGCTGCTGACCACACTTGCCGCCGCTTCGTTCTGGGCCGCGGGAGCTCCCATTATTCAGGAGAACAAGCCGTGGAGCCTGCTCCAGATCGGGATTGTGCCGGATGCGGTGGCGCTTGTGCCGTCCGATACGCCGGTTCTCGGGATCAATGCCGAACTGTTCTACGGAACCCAGCAGAAGGTCGGCATCATCGACTTTCAGCCGATCGTCGGCACGACCGATGTGGTGCGCGGCATCATTTACCAGGGCCTCGGCTTCAACGGCGAATCGATCGGTCTGCATGTCGGTCTCGGCACGTTCCAGCGCTATTTCTGCGGCGTGAACGTTGCGCTGGTGACCGGCGCCTGGGAAAATCACGGTCTTCAGATCGGTCTGGTCAACCTCTCCGGCGCTTCGGCTCCGGCCTGCGGCAGTCAGGATGTGAATCCGCCGGCCGCGCGCGGGGTGCAGTTCGGCCTGTTCAACAGCACCACCAACGGCTTCCAGTTCGGCCTCCTGAACTACAACGCCGAAAGCGTGGTTCCGTGGATGATTCTCTTCAACTACTCCGCCCGGTAACCGTTTTGCAGTTCCGGCCGGTTTCCCGAAGCGGGAGGCCGGCTTTTTTTATTTCGGATTGACTGTTCCGGAAACTTGCGAATGCTGTTGCACGGCGTTTACAGGTTCTGCCCATTTGTAATGACGGAGCAGTTCTCCGGGCCCGTGCCTGGCGGTAATATCGTCCGGGAGACATGGCGGCGCATGCCGCCGGCAGCGCCGGTGGTTTTGATTGCCTTGCATTTCCGGTTTTCCGGGTGTATACTTATAGCAGGAACATGGAGGAGGAAAAGATGAAATGGTATCAACAATGGCTGCTGCCGTCGCTGGCGGCTGTGTGCTTGGCCGGAAACGTGCATGCCGCCGGCACTTCGGATTATCCGAACGTCGCCTGGACGCTGCTGCAGGTCTCTCTGGTGCCGGATCAGCTGGCGGTCGTGTCGGCGGATACGCCGGTGATCGGCGTGAATCTCGAGCCGTTCTGGGGGGCTCAAAAGCGGGTTGACGGATTGAACCTTCAGCCGCTGCTCGGGTTTTCCGATGAAATCAACGGCATATCGGTGCAGGGCTTCGGCGAAACGACGCGGTTTGCCGGGCTGCAGTTCGGACTGGTTGCGTTCGCCACGCATTTTCAGGGGGTCAGCTTCTCCCTGGTGACCGGCGCGTGGGAAAACCGCGGGCTGCAGGTCGGCGTGGCGAACTTTTCGGGCAATACGGCGCCGGTGACCTATCAGGGAGACAGCATCCCACCGGGGGGCGGACTCCAGCTCGGATTGTTCAACAATGCGACCAGCGGCGTCCAGATCGGTCTGCTGAACTACAACGCCAACAGCCCGGTTCCGTGGATGATCCTGTTCAACGCGTCGGCGAGGTGATCAGCGGGGAGGCTGCTCCTCAAGGACCCCGTAACAGGCTTCGGCGGCCTGGCGGCCGGCGCTGCTGCTGTTCGGGGTCAGCAGCTGCTTCACCTCTGCCATGCCGGCTTCGACCTCGGCGCGGCGGGCTCCCCCGGGCAGGATCGCCTCAACCGCCGGAACGAGCTCCTTCGGCGTGAAATGATGCTGCAGGAACTCCTGATACACTTCGCGGTTCGCGATGATATTGACCATGGTGAAGAAGCCGCGGTAGAGTCGGACCACCAGCGACGCCAGCAGGATCGTGACCCAGTTCAGCTTGTAACCGACCACCAGCGGTAGCCCGGCGATGGCCGATTCCACCGTGACGGTGCCGCTGGCGGCGAGACCGGTTCCGGCGCGCTGCTGCCAGTCGCTCGTGTCGCCGCAGCTGATGCCGACCTCCGGCGTGCCGGGGTGCTTTTCGCGGTAGCGCGCATATTTTTCCCGGCAGAGCCGGGCGATTTTCTCGCGCGGTGCGGCGATATGGAACTTCAGCGCGGGATGCTTCTTCGCGAGTTCGGCGACGGTGCCGAGCATCGGGTCGAGCAGGAAATTGATCTCCATTGTCCGGCTGCCCGGCAGGAGCAGGAAGGAGGCCGGGTCCCGCACGATCTCCGGATTGCGCCGCTCTTCCACGATATCGACGAGCGGGTGGCCGACGAATTCGGTCTCAAGCCGGGTCGGGGCGAACACTTCGGTCTCGAACGGAAAAATCACGAGCATCTTCGTGCAGATTTTCGCGAGCACCGGCAGCCGCCACTTCCCCCACACCCAGAGATGCGGGCAGACGTACCAGACGACCGGAATCTTATTCCAGTACATCATCAGCGCGAACAGAAGGTTGAATCCCGGATAGTCGATGAGCACCACCGCTCCGGGGCGTTCCTTCTTCGCCTGCCCGACCAGACGGAAAAAGATGCCGATGAAGGTGAAGATATGCTTCAGCACCTCAATGACTCCGACGACGCCGAGTTCAGTCGAATCGACCCGGATATCGATGCCGGCCGCGATCATTTTCGGGCCGCCCATGCCGGAGACGGTCAGCTCGTCGCCGCGTTCGGCGGCAAGCCTGCGCAATTCGGCCGCGAGCTTGGCGCCGTATACGTCGCCGGACGCTTCTCCGGAGATGATCCAGATCGAACGCTTCACATTCACCCCTGTTTTTCCTGTTTGAATTCATCGACCGCCTGCTGGGCGGTCCGGCGCAGCCCGGCCGCGTCGCGGTCGTCGAGCTCCTCCGGAACGAAGGTGATCTCGGAGACCGGACAGCCGAACAGGAACGCGGTCCAGACGCACGCCTGCAGATACTGCCCGCGGCAGTTCAGGTGGATCAGGTCGCGCCAGAGTCTGAGTTCGCCGCTTTCCATATCCTTCCGGTAATGGCACTGGCCGACCACGTCGCCGGCCTGCGGCGGCAGGTCCGGCCAGCGCAGCGTTTCGAGCAGCGCCGGATCGTAATTCACGAACGGCTTCTCTTCCGCCGCGCGCGACAGCTGTACGGCATAACCGGTCGGGATGATTCGCAGATTGAGCTTTTTCGCAAGCTCGCGGTAATTCGCGGTGAGCCGACCGTACATTTCGGCCTGGTCGATTCCCCAGTCGCTGCCGGGCTGCAGGAACGGGTGATCGGCGCGGTAGGCCCAGGTCTGCTGAATCACGACTTCGGCCTGCGGCGCGTACCGCAGGATGTAGTCGCGGATATTCGTCGCAAACGGCTGGAACGACTCTGGCCGCCAGCTCATGTGGCTCGCCTGCTGGATCGTCACAATATCCCAGCCTCTGGCGAGAAGGTCGCGCAGTTTCGTGCCGCCGCCGCGGTAGATCCGGCAGATCGGCGTTTTCTCCTCGGCTTCGATGTAGCTCCAATGCCGTTCGAGTTCGCAGCCGCCGAAGTTCGCGCGTTCGAAAACAAGGCCGCATCCCGCCGAGGCCGCAACCTGCGGGAAATATTGCGCCAGGCTGTCCGTGAAGCTGTTGCCGATCGTCAGTATCCGCAGGGAATCTCTTTTCATTTCCGCAACTCCGATTTCACGCGTTGATCATTTCAGGCCCAGCACGTCCTGCATGTCGTAGAGCCCCGGTTTCGCCTTCGCCAGAAACTCCACGGCGCGCAGCGCACCCTTGACGAACGTATCCCGGCTCGACGCCTTGTGGGTCAGCTCGATCCGCTCGCCGTTGATCGCAAATATCACCGTGTGGTCGCCGACCACATCGCCGCCGCGCAGAGAATGCATGCCGATTTCATGTTTCGTCCGCGCGCCGACCAGGCCTTCGCGGCCGTGGCGGACATCCTTGTCGTAATCCCAGTCCCACGCCTCGCAGACGACCTCGGCGAGCCGGACCGCCGTTCCGCTCGGCGCATCCTTCTTCTGGTTGTGATGCATCTCGGTGATTTCGACATCGTAATCCGGCCCGAGGATCGTCGCGGCCTCTTTGACCAGCTTGAAGAGCAGATTGACGCCGACGCTCATATTGTAGGCCGCCACGATCCGCGCGCCGGACTCCGCCAGCTTTGCGAATTCGGCTTTGTCGGCGGCCGTCAGTGCCGTCGTGCCGACCACCGCGGAGCAGCCGTTTTCCGCCGCGAGCCGTGTGCTTTCGACGACGCCGGCCGTCGCAAAATTGATGACGGCATCGGCCCCCTTGAGCGCGCCTGCGAGGTCGGCCGTGATCGCCACGCCCGCATTGCCGCAGCCGGCCACCGCGCCGGCGTCCTGCCCGAGGAACGGGGATTCGGCGTATTCGACCGCTCCCGCAAGTTCGAGCGTATCGCTTTCCTGGATATTGGCGACCAGCCGGCGGCCCATGCGGCCCGCGGCTCCGATGACGACGGTTCTGATCATGATATCGTTTCCTCTTGATTGTATTTCAGATTCATAAGCCCGGAACTTTTTTCTGTTCGGCTCCCGGCACCCACATGATCGAATCCGGAATGCCGACCGGAAATACCCGCACATTGCGGTAGCGGCCCGAAAGCGCCACCAGGCTGTACGGCGCGAACAGGAAGGTATACGGCTGCTCCTCGTGCAGAATCCGGCAGAACCGGTGGGCGAGCTCGATCCGTTTTTCGACGTCGAACGTTTTGCGCAGTTCCTCGATGATGCGGTCCGCTTCGGCATTCTTGAAGCCGATGTGGTTGCTGCTGCCCCGCTGGTCCGCCTGGCTCGAGTGCCAGATCTGGTACGGGTCCGGATCGAACGGGCTCTGCCAGCCGAGGCAGCACGCTTCGAAATTCTGTTCCTCGAGCCGCTGCAGGTAGACCGACCATTCGACGTTCTGAATCTTCATATCGATTCCGGCCGCCGCCAGCGTCTCCTTGATCATCGGCATCATTTTCTGCTGGATCGAGCTTGTTGCGATCTGGAGCATCGTGAACGTGAATTTTCTGCCGGCCTTTTCGAGAATGCCGTCGCCGTCTTCATCCTTCCAGCCCGCTTCGGCCAGCAGTTTTTTCGCCTCGGCCGGATCGTACGGCCACGGTTTGACGGTCTGATCCGTGTAACGGCTTTTCGGGAAGAACGGCCCGGCGATGATTTCGGCAAGGTCGAAATAAACGTCCTTCCGGATTCTTTCGCGGTCGATCAGCATCGTCAGAGCCCGCCGCACCCTGGCGTCGGAAAAGAGCGGATTGCGCAGGTTCCAGCCGATATAGGTGTATTGCGGCAGCAGGTATTTGTAGCGCTTGAGCGTTCCGTCTTTGAACGGCTTTTCGTCCGCCCTCTGAATCCACTGGTCCGGCGACAGCCCGAGCTGGTCGAGCTCGCCGGAAAGCAGCGCCTGGAACCGCGTGTTCGGGTGCTTGATGATCTCATACACCAGATAGTCGAGCGAGGGGCCCGCGCCGTACCTGAGCCCGAAATAACGCGGATTGCGCCGGAAGACGACCCGGCGGTCCTTCTCCCACTTTACAAACTGGTACGGGCCGCAGCCGACGATCATGCGGTTGCGGATGTGGTCCTCATTGAATTTTTTTCCGTCGAACGGGCCGTCATACGCATGATAGAGATGGCGCGGCAGCGGCGAGAGCCCGAGCGTACTCGCCTTCGAACCATAATATTCCCGGCTCCAGCGGACTTCGAATTCGTACCTGCCGAGGATCTCCACGCTCTCGAGATCCTGATAATAGACCCGCATCGGGCCGCAGTTCACCTCGGGATTCTTGACCACATCGACGAAGAACTTGAAATCCTCCGCCGTGACCTCGACGTTGCGGTGCTCTTTTCCGGTCACCGGGTCCGTGAAATCGTGCCAGTAGATCCCTTTGCGCAACTTGATCCGGTAGACCTTGTGGTCGTCGGAAATGCTCCAGGACTCAGCCATCTGCGGCTCGTACTCGTCCGGCTTCTCGAAGTTGATTCCGGCCAGCGAGGAGTCGCAGAGATTCCAGACCTCCCCCGCCGTCGCTTCGGTGTTGATCAGGTAATTCATGTTGGCCGTGTCGGCTATCGTCGCCTGGATCATGCGGCCGCCGGTCTGTGCCGACGGGTCGAAAAACTCCGCGTTCGCAAACGGTTCGCGGCGAATGGCGGCCGCCTGCGCCGGAACCGCCGCCGGGGCGGTGACCGAAATCCGCCCCGGCAGTTCGTCGAGCTTGGCGAGAAGGCGCAGGTTGCTTTCGCGCACCCGGTCGACCGCCGTCACGAGCATGTAGCCGAAAAACACGATCGCAAGAACGAGGGCGGTCAGAATGAACTTGAGATAACCGTTGTTGCCCATGCCCGGACTCCTTATTCTATCGCTGGCTGATTCGGTACGTCATGATCGCGCCGCCGATCTGGAACAGGATGTTCGGCAGCCACAGCAAATATTGCGGATACAGCTTCGGGAACGATGAAAGCGACTCGCAGAGAATGATCGACAGGAAGAACACTCCGGCGAGGATCACGCTGAGAAACAGCCCGACCGAAGTTTCGCGCCGGCTCGTGCGGATCGCCAGCGGCAGGCCGAGCAGCAGGAACGCGATCGGCGACAGCGCGAAGGCGATGCGCTGGTTCAGTTCGACCTCGAGTTCGGTCGTGTCGCGGTTCAGCTCCTTGGTCAGCCGGATGCGGGCCATGAGGTCGGTCAGCTTCATATATTTAGGACGCACGCCGACGCGCATTTCATTCGCTTCCCTGCCGTAGTTGAAGCCGAATTTCAGCATCTCCGAGAAGAGCCGCTGCGGTCCGTCGCCGCTGATCCCCTCCTGCGTGGCTTTCTGTGGCTGCTTGTTGACGAGCAGGCAGTCGAACAGCTGCACGGTAAGCACCTGCTTTTCTTTGTCCACCAGCAGATTGCCGCGATCGGCGGAGATGTCCCAGGCGACGGTCTTGCCGTCGTCGCCGAGCATGTAGATCTGCACACCCTTCAGCCCGTTTTCACCCTCCTTGTCGTCGATGTAGATGATCGTGTTTTCGATCTGGATCTGTTTGCCGGGCTCGAACAATGCGAGCGGCTGGTCGATGGCGGCCGTCTTCATGAGTTCGCGTGATTTGCCGAGAAACGGCGGCCCGACCTCGACCTGCAGATACAGGCAAAGGACGGTCAGCAGAAAGGTGAAGATGAGGATCGGCGAGACGATCTGCATGATCGAAATTCCGCACGCCCGCATCGCCGTGATCTCCGAATCCGCCGACATGCGCCCGAAAACGAGCATGACCGCCACCATCACGGCCCACGGCACGGTGAAGGTCAGCACGATCGGCAGGATGTAGCCGGTGAATTTGAGGAAGGTCCAGAAAGAGATTCCCTGCGAGACCAGGTCGAATACCTTGATCAGGTTCGCTCCGGTCATGCCGAAGGTCAGAATCGCGATCGCCATGCTGAAGGCCAGCAGGAATCCGCGGGTGACATACCAGTTCAGAATTTTCATGAAAGCGGCTTCATTCCGTGAATAGATTGACAAATCGAAAACAATTATGAATAAAAATACATGCGGAATGCGGATTTGGCAAATCGCTTTCGTTGAAATCCCGAAAATCAGCCTTGAATATTCCGGAAAACAGGCGTATTGTATCTAATGTGGGTTAACAGCCTGTTATCCGTAATTTTGCCAAGGAGCTGAATGAGATGAAAAAGACCGGGAGCCGGATTTTGCTGGTGATATTGCTGATCCTCGCCGTGGCGGGGTTCCTCTACCTGATGAATTACCTGTTCGACCACACCGAGGTGGTGCCCGGCATCTTCTCCGGCGCTGCACGGGAGCAGGTGTTCGGCCGCGTCGAGGCCGGCTCCGAGGCGACCATCGCCGCGCAGGACCGTGCGTTCGCCCGCATTGCGATGTTCATCTTCTCGACCATCGTGGCCATGCAGTTCGTCGCGTTTGCGGTCGCCGTCGCGGTGGTGGCCGGCATCCGCCGCAGCGGAGACGCCGTGAAGCTTCGGCTCAAGCAGCTTGAAAATGCCGACATCTTCTTCGACGTGCCGCTTTACATCGGCCTTTTCGGAACGATTTCCGGCTTCCTCGTCATGGTGTTTTCGACCCAGAGCAGTCTGGTCATCGCCTATTCGTCGACGCTGATCGGCATCATCCTGAGTCTGATCCTGCGCCTCGGGCTGCTCTATCCGCTGCGCAGGAAGCTGCTCTGTTCCGGAGGCGATGAAAAGTGAATCGTTCGATCCTCATCGTCATGTGCGACTTCCTCGTGTCGGCCATGTTGTCGATGCTGATCGGTATGTCGCCGCACGGCCAGTCCGGCCATATGGGAAAGGGGGCGCTGCTCGACCGCGGGTCGACGGCGATCATCCTCGACGAGCTGCGCCGCCGCGGTGCGGAGCTCGAAAACATGCGCGAACAACTGCGGGAGGCGCAGGCGCGCGAGGGGTTCTCCGAGGCGCGCGAGGCGCAGCTGAAAGCGCTTGCCGAACAGCTGGCGGAGACGCTGGCCAAGTCCGAACTGCTCGAAGACAAGCTCAAGCTCCATCCCGAGAACGCGGGCGCACTGACTCCGCAGGCGTTGCAGCAGAAGCTTGAGGAGGAGATCCGCAAGCGGACGCTTGCCGGCGTGCAGCGCAAGGAGGCCGAGGCCGAACTTGAACGCATGCGCAACAGCCTGCAGTCGGTCTCCGGCAATCTTGCGACGCTGAACACGAACTATGCGGTCAGCCAGCAGCAGCTTGCCGACGCGAGGAAGGCCATCGAGGAGCGGGAGCAGAAGCTCGAGAATACCGGCGGAGAGCTCACCAGGACCCGGGAGGAGCTTGCCGCACAGCGCAATGAACTGGCCAATGTGCGTTCGACGCTCGAATCGGAACTGGCCCGGCTGGCCGAGGTCCGTACCCGGGCCCAGGCTCTCGAGAGCAACCTCTCTTTCACGCGCGGCCGGCTGAGCGCCGCCGAGCGGGAGCTCGCCGAGGCGCGCAGCGCTGCCGAGCAGAACCGCAAGCTCGCCGCCCGGCGCGAGATGGAGGTGCGCGACACGCAACGCCAGCTCGCCGATGCGAGAAAGGCGATGCTGAAAGCCGTCAACGACTACTCCCGCGTCAAGTCCGAGCTCGACAGGAGCAAGGAGGCGATTTCGGCTGCCGCCGACGCCAGAGCCGAAGCCGAGCGCAATCTCGCCGCGAAGCAGGGGGAAGCCGATACGGCGCTCGCCAGGCTCGAAGCCACGAAAAAGGAGCTTCAGGCCGCCGAGGAAAAGCTGCGCAGCGACGTGCTCGAACGGTATGACGCTTCGGTGATCCGGCTGACGTTTGTACTGAACGAGAAGCGGCTGCTGCTCGACCAGAAGGGCGGCGGCGTCTTTTACCTGCCGCTTGTGAATATCGCGGGGAAGACGGTCATGCCGGGATTCCATAAACAGCTGTTCGGAGATGCCGAATACGCGCTGAATTTCGACCGGGTCGACCGGCTCGAATACCGGGTCAACGTCACGTCGGCTCCGCTCGAAGAGGCGGGAACGCAGCTGCGCGGCCCGCTGCTGCTTTTCCCGGGCGAGCCGCGTTTGGCGGCGATCGAATTCAACGTGCGCGGCCGCAAGCCGCTGGCGGCGCTGACGATCGATGCGCTGAAGCAGCGCGGGCTCGACGATCTCTTTTTGTTCAAGCCGGGTACGTTCGGCAAGGAGTCCGCGCCGATCAGCGACCGCTGCTCGCTCGATCTCGGTTCCGGCGGTCCGCAGCTCTATATTCGCAACACCGGGCGCGGTTCCGGCAGCGAACTGCGCGCCGAGCCGGGGGATTTCATCATCACGAAGCAGGGCGATTTCGTCGGCATCGTCACCGGAATCGAGAATTTCGACATGGGCCGCCGGCAGGAGGCGAAATGCTACGTGCTTCCGGCGGACTTCAAGTGGGACGGGGCGAAAACCATCCGGCTGGAAAAAGCGGCGGGCGCCGAATACTTTGAGGATTTCTCGAAAGGCGTACGCGAAATCCGCGCCGGACAGAACGAATAACGGCAGAAAACGTGAACGAGGACGACGAAAATCAAGCGCCGGAATGGGATGACGACCAGAAGACCCTGATTTACGGCGCGGCCAGCGAAACCATGCTTTCGCCGGAGGAGCTGCGCCGTGCGCTCGGCATTCCGGCGGGAGACCGGATTCAGGACTACGACGGGCTTTCCGCCATCGGGATCGGCGGGGTCGGCGCCGTGTTTTCC